>Ga0056114_1000630_pt1 | contig 13171 bp, 8 predicted proteins | sample WorMetHERISLAND1_FD_77005 | JGI IMG/M metagenome (GOLD analysis project Ga0056114, IMG submission 77005) | Marine gutless worms symbiont microbial communities from Max Planck institute for Marine Microbiology, Germany - Olavius loisae HERON... ...
GATGGACCCTGATCACTGTATGTACTATCAATGAAAATTTCTTCAAAATCGGACTTCTTTGCTAATTCCTCGAACACTCCGGACCACACACCACGCTTCTGCCAACGTGCGAAGCGCTGGTATGCGCTATTCCGGTTTCCAAATTCTGCGGGAAGATCGCACCACGGGGCACCTGAGCAGGCCAACCACACAAGATCGTTTCCACGAAAATCGGTTATCGTGGCTGCTCCGTCCACGGTTTGATGCTTTGCCTGGCAACGGGTGCTGAGTCCGTTCCCATGTGGTCGTCACGCAATTTCAAGCGACCTATTTCTTCCCCTCTAAAACAGCTGAGTTGGGCGTAGTCTATCGGCTTAAATGTCAACACGACCTGGATTGATGGCTGAACTGAACGTTGAACCGGGGCTTGAAGACCTGCTCACGGCCTTCCTGTATCATCTGACCCACGAGCGTCGCTTATCCGACCACACCCTGAGTAGCTACCGGCGCGACCTCACGCGTTTTCGTGACTGGCTTGAGGGTAGGAGAGCAGGCCCCTGGGAGCAGCTTGACCAACAGACAGTCCGCAGCTATATTGCCTGGCGCCGCCGTGGCGGTATCTGCGGAAAGACGCTGCAAAGGGAGCTGGCCACTCTACGTAGCTTCTATCGCTATCTGTTGCGGGAAGGGATAACGGACCAAAACCCGGTCCAGGGGGTGCGCGCCCCCAAGGCGGCACGCAAGCTACCTGCTACCCTGAGCGCGGATCAGCTTTGTAGCCTGCTTGACCAATCGGACGCCGATCCCTTGATGCTGCGGGATACGGCCATGATCGAGCTCTTCTATTCCTCCGGGCTACGGTTGGCAGAGCTGGTTGCCATCGACATCGAAGACATCGACGGGGACGATGCCATCCTGGAGGTCACAGGTAAGGGGGCAAAGACCAGGCACGTACCAGTGGGCGGCCAGGCCCTCAAGGCCATCGGCCACTGGCTAAAGGTGCGGGGCAATTATGCGGCAAGGGCTCAGAAGGCCCTGTTCGTCAGCCGACGTGGCAACCGCATCCATCCGCGCACGGTGCAACAGCGATTTCAATACTGGGCCCTGGCGCGGGGAGCCACCCGTAATCTCCACCCCCACCTGTTGCGTCACTCGTTCGCAAGCCATCTGCTGGAGTCTTCCGGAGATCTACGCGCGGTACAGGAGCTCCTCGGCCATTCAGATATAGGCACCACCCAAATATACACCCACCTGGATTTCCAACACCTGGCCCAGGTTTACGACCAAGCCCACCCGCGGGCGAGGAAAAAGGATCCCCATTAATCGAAAAGCAAGCTACAGACGCTCCCCCAAAGACTGCATTCCCCATCGCTGCGAATCGCAGGGTATAATTGCTCGCATAATCCACTACATCTGCCGACACCATGCAATCTTCTTGCAGGAGACATCGAAGTTATCCAGGATCACCTGGGCGGATGGTCGCTAAGCGATTTCTGGTTAAACCGCCAGCCATCTACGAGATCGAGTTGCGTGTAGAGGAAGAGCTCAAGCCACCAGCGCGAGACCTGATCAAGACCATCCTTTCGGGGCTGTGAACAAGCGATTCGAGGCCAGGCAGAGCGAGATGTGTTTCTGAGGGACTGACGAGGTGTATCAGCTGCTTCATGATGTGGTCATATTCCACCTAACCGTAGGTGGTCTCGTCGTGGTCATGCTCAAGCTATGGCTCTAAATCGGGAATCTGCAGTCGAAAAAATGAAAAGATTTCACGGTACGACTATCCTTTCCGTCCGGCGCGGCGGGCAGGTGGTTATTGGCGGCGATGGTCAAGTATCCATGGGGCAGGCGGTAATCAAGAGCAATGCGCGCAAGGTACGCCGACTCTACAAGGAGCTGGTACTGGCCGGATTTGCCGGAGCCACGGCAGATGCCTTTACCCTGTTCGAGCGTTTCGAGGGTAAGCTGGAAAAGCACCAGGGTCACCTCACCCGCTCAGCGGTGGAGTTGGCGAAGGATTGGCGTACTGATCGCATGCTGCGACGCCTTGAGGCCCTGTTGTGCGTAGCGGATACCAAAACCTCGCTGATCATCTCCGGCACCGGGGATGTAATCGAGCCGGAACACGACCTGATGGCCATCGGCTCCGGTGGAGCCTTCGCCCACGCAGCGGCAAGGGCGCTGTTTGAGAACACCGAACTCGGTGCCCGCGAGATCGTCGAGCGGGCACTCGGCATCGCCGCTGATATCTGCGTCTACACCAACCATCGGTTGGTGTTGGAAGAGCTGTCCGCGGCGGCGGGATAAACCGCATACCCCGTGCTTATCAAGGCATTGGTAGTGGATGAATTTTGAGTGGTTGAGGTCTATCAGCTCCTACCTCGTCATTTCGGTAGGAAGTGCCGGAATCCAGTGCCAGGCATGGCAAAAACAGTAGGGGTTCGAATCATTAGGTTGCACAACTATGCCACTTTAGATTTAACCACTACCCAGGCGCTTTCCGTCGTTGGGTACCTTCCAGGTGAGTGCGTATAAATTGCTGAAGAAATGGCCTTGGCTGACCTGTCCGCCACCGGGCAGGCCGGTTTCTCAGCGTCAGGAACCGTGGTCGCATTCGCGCTTTGAATCCGCAGATTTCTGCAGATCGGGCATGATCTCCACAGATGGAAGACAGAAAAATCTGTGACAATCCCCCTACTCTAGCCAGGATTAATCTGGGATTCCTTCCAGGTTACGCATCAGTTTCATGGCGCTGGCGCGCCCCAAGACTTTTGAGTACTCATGTCGGACATCACTCCCAAACACATCGTAGCTGAGCTCGACAAGCACATCATCGGCCAGGAAGAAGCCAAACGCGCGGTCGCCGTGGCCCTGCGTAACCGCTGGCGGCGGGCGCAGATAGAAGAGCCCCTGCGCACCGAGATCACGCCTAAAAACATCCTCATGATTGGTCCCACGGGTGTGGGTAAAACAGAGATCGCGCGCCGCTTGGCCAAGCTCGCCGACGCCCCCTTTATCAAGGTGGAAGCGACCAAGTTCACGGAGGTCGGCTACGTGGGCCGGGATGTGGAATCCATCATCCGGGAGCTGGTGGACGCAGCCGTAAAGATGGCCCGGGAGCAAGAGCTGGAGAAGGTGGCAGCCCAGGCTAAGACCGCCGCTGAAGAGCGGGTCCTGGACGCCCTGCTGCCCCCACCCACCAACTTCGAGGAGGACAGCTGCCCCAGTGGCCCCTCCCCGGCGACCCGGGAAAAGTTCCGCGACAAGCTGCGCCTTGGCGATCTGGACGAAAAAGAGGTCGAGATTCGGGTCAGCGCCACACCCATCGGGGTAGAAATCATGGCCCCCCCCGGCATGGAAGAGATGACCAGCCAGCTCCAGGGATTGTTCCAGAACCTGGGCCAAGGCCGTACCAAACGGCACAAGCTGAAGATCCGTGACGCCCTCAAGCTGCTTACCGACGAGGAGGCAGCCAAGCGCATCAACGACGAGGATCTCAAGCTACGCGCGGTGGAGAGCGTGGAGCAGAACGGCATCGTCTTCCTGGATGAGATCGACAAGGTCACTAAGCGTTCTGAGCACACCAGTGGCGTGGATATTTCGCGCGAGGGCGTGCAGCGGGACCTGCTCCCCCTGGTCGAAGGCTGCACCGTTTCCTCCAAGTACGGTTCCGTGCGCACGGATCACATCCTGTTCATCGCCTCTGGGGCCTTTCACTTGGCCAAGCCCTCGGACCTGATCCCCGAATGGCAGGGCAGACTTCCGATTCGGGTGGAGTTCAGGGCATTGACTACGGAAGACTTCGTCCGCATCTTAACCGAGCCAGACGCCTCCCTTACCGACCAGTACAAGGCCCTGATGGGAACCGAGGGTGTCAACGTGGACTTTACCGAAGACGGCATTCGACATATCGCCGAAACCGCTTGGCAGGTCAATGAACGCACTGAGAACATCGGAGCGCGGCGTCTGCATACAGTCATCGAGCGCCTGTTGGAGGACGTCTCCTTCCATGCCGCTGACCTCGACCAGGTCACGGTTACCGTGGACGCGGCCTATGTGGACCAGCATCTCTCGGAGTTGGCAGCAGACGAAGACCTGTCGCGGTATATTCTTTGAAAGTCAGAACCGCAAACTGGAGACGAACATGCCCGTACCCACCGAGCTCAACCTGCACCGTCAATCCCGAGTGTTAGAGATCACCTTCGACGACGGCGCCCACTTCAACCTTCCCTGCGAGTATCTGCGCGTCTACTCCCCCTCGGCAGAGGTCCAGGGCCACGGACCAGGCCAGCGGGTACTCCAGCTCGATAAAGAAGAGGTTACCATCGAGAAGATGGAGCCGGTGGGCAACTACGCCGTTTGTCTGCACTTCGACGACACCCACAACACCGGGATCTACTCCTGGAGCTACCTGTACCAGCTCGGCACCAACCAGAAACCCTGGTGGCAAGAATACCTAGGCGAGCTAGAGAAAGCGGGACACCAGCGTAAGAAGCCCTCATGAGATTCCGCTGATCGTAGGGTGGGCTGTGCCGACCGATGATTACCGGCTACCAGTTGCTAGCTTCCAGCCATTTTTTAACCGCAAAGGGTAATCGTGTAGGATGCGGTGAGTGGAACGAACGCATTGGTCGACCGTTCCATCGGGAATCCTTCTTTTGCCTTGCTCGGGAACAATCGGAAGGGTCTTTTATGTTCCTGCAAGGCTTGATGGCTTTGTCGCAACGCATGACCTTATTTGGATGGATCGTCCTGTATGATCCCGGAATAGCAGGATACTTGTTATGCGTGGCTCGACACGCCGACGGCTCGGGTTCGAATCCTGAGCCATACACATGGCAGGCAGATTGACTATGTCACAGATGAGCAAGCTGCCAAGACACCTGTTCCCAGGTTGAAAAAGGATCGAATACGCGAGATAGATACGGAAGTGATAAAGGCTATCGATGACTGTGAGCGAGCAATAGACATACTAACAGATGCTTAGCCGAATCAACGAACAAACTGTCATTCAGGAAAATTTCGGTGTTACGTTATCGGGAAACCCTGCGGGGATATACCAGAAGCGTACGTTCGCCGAAGATGGGCGCGCAGCCTCGTCGAAAAGATAAACATTGGACGTACAAGAAAATATGCCAATCTGGTGGTGCTTAAGAATGGAGCAAAATGCACTCAAGATGAGCCTCTGATAGAGGTGAATTGTGCTGAAAGAAACCGTCAAACAACACCCACGGAGAAAGACAATTGACAAGCCATATGGTCGTTTCGGCTTATGGGCAAACCCTTGAAATTGGGCAAATCGACCAGGTCGGTGGTATCCCACAGTTCGGAAGTGACGAACCGGGACGCCCAGCACGTCAGGATCTAATTCCAGCACACGAGCTTAAATCCGTCTTTCAGTGATGTTATAACTACATCTATGCAAATGCAGGTTCACAGATTGAAGCTGGTTTTTTGCAAGACGTTCGATCAAGAGGAAGGTGGCGAGCAGCCAGTTTTCTCTGTCCACCACAAAGAATGAACCTCGGAGAGCGGTCAACGCAAATTGATGGAGGAACATCTCGGCCCATTGTTCTCTGAAATTTCAGAAAAGTATCCATCCATTCTCGAAGAGGGAGAACGGATCAAATTCAATCTGCAGGTTACCGCTTAAGTTGTATCCGAGCTCTAATATCTCTCTTCTTCAAGATAAGCACCAACCTTAATTAAGGTGGGTTCTTACGAAGAACTGGCCGGCGAGGATCTACGCGGTAATAGGAGCGAGTATTTTACGCCCTGAAATGTGTGTAACATGGCTGTTCGTATGGTCATGTCTTCGTACCTGGAGAAAAAATTAACTTCTCTCTAAAATTCTGGATTGTTGCTGCGGAACTGGCAGATTTCAAGTCTCGTGGTCGAATAGCCTGCTTGACCTTCTGTTGCATCAAGAAAACACTCAGCTTCAAAGAGGCAGATTCTCGCCAAGACTAAAGAGCGCGTCGCCGGGTACGGGAAGCATGTGCTGGATATAAACCCGTTTCTTGTTCGTATATGCCAAATTAGCTTTGTGCTACACAGGGATGGTTTATCAAACGTGTTTTGATCTGATTCCGTGCGTTCTCCGGGTGAACTTGTCACCGCCTTTCCTGATGGCATATTGAATAATCCAGGCTTGAAGTTCATCCACTCTTGGATTCTCCGCTGGGCAAAGATCTTTGCGTCTATAGACCTAAGACCTACCAAGAAGAAAAGGGATTAACAATCGGGCGGTGCTAACTTAATCGGTGTGATCCTGATGGTCGAGAGATAATTGACGATGGAGGAAAGAAAATTATGATGATGATATTTACTTAGATTCCATCGTGATTTGGCGAGTGGTGGGATTCAAGTATATACCTCCCAAGTTTTGGGTGGTGAAGTCTGTCGGGGTAGTGCTGAAGTCTATTAGGATAGGGCACAAAGGCTACGTTAGGCTCCTACCTGCTCTATCATCCTATGGGATTGCAGTACTGCTGCCTGCCGTCCCTCGCCTCGTCATTCCGGAAAGGAGTGTCGGAATCTAGTGCCAGAGATGGAAAAACAGTGGGCTTCAAAGCATTAGATCGCACAACCATACTACTTGGATTTAATCCCTACCATCTGGCTGGATTCAATCGGCCTGAACTACTCGCATTTACCTTGGCCGCTTATCTACAGTAAGCCAAACTGAATTTAGATCGGATGTAGGAGACTTAATGATGGAATCCGTTATCAGCATCTCAGCGAGTTTAAATCCGACACCAGCCGACTGCTGCAGGAGATACAGGGGAGACCGGAGTCTCTTGTATTGACCCAGAACGTCAAGACATCGCCGAGAAGTCCCGCTGCTGCTCAAACTCATGGTCCAGAGCGGAATCAATGTTCAACTCGGTAAGTTGATGGCGCAAGACAAGGTCTTCTCAACCTTGCTTGACCGTTTGGCAAGCAATTAAGTCAAGAATGGTTGAATCGCTGTTAGCATCGCCGGGAGTAATCTGCATATGCACCCACGATCCTCGATCAGCTTGAAACCAAGGTGTCCACCTTAGCGACCCTAGCGGTGACGCACGGCCCCAGATCTCCGGTCCTGGATCTGTACCCAATACCGGGAGCTAATCAAGCGGCGTCCCCATCGAACAGAAGCGCGTCCTAGTGTAGACACTGTGCCGACGGACGGCAGCCAGTAGGGGGAATTTGTCGACCGTCTGATTCGCAGCTAAGCGCATTTTACGCAATAGGTAGTGATACTCCGGTGGCCATACCGTTCAAGCTGACGCACTCTAGAGCAATCCGAAATCCATAAAGAGCCTCTAAGCTAGACATCCCTGTCCCACCCGGCTTATATCTTCCGTCAGCGATTGATAGAAAACGCCAAGCGTACATTGTTGGCGACCAAGCCATCGTCCTTTTGCTCGCTCTCGCTGAGATAGAACTCGAAGATGGTCTCGCGACTCATCAACATCTCTTCCGTCACCTCCTCAGCTATTTCGTTGGTGTGGCAAAAGACGCTAGTATAGGGGGAGTCCGGCTCGCGCGGATCCGTGACCCACAGGTTGGGTGAGATGCGGTCGATGATCCGCATAAAGCCGTAACCCTTATCAAAGAACCACTTGGTGCATATGCCGCGCACGCAGGAGCCAGCTTGACCCCATTCGTTTCGAGGCTCATAGGTGACGGGTAGCAGGTCAGGAATCAGAAAACCGGGATAAAAGGTGTCGACGGTTTGTTGTAGTTGGCGCGAGACGTTCTTGAAGCCGATCAGCTCCACCCGGCAACCGACATTCTGCAGGGCATTGACCACCTGTAGAAAATCCCCGTCTCCCGTGACTAGCAGCACTTGGTCCAGATTTCTTGCCTGCAGCATGGCGTCCACCGCCATGTCCAGATCCGCGTTGGCCTTGGTAGTGACATTACCGTTCTCGTCCGTGTAACGGCGCACCTGCTTGACCGTAATCTTCCATCCGAAATCCCGTACCATCTGCTGGTAGACCCTAGACTTCTTGGCGTAATCCGGGTCTTCCTTGGCACGCTCCGAATCGAAGGCCAAATAGGTGTTGAGCCTCTGCAGGTGGCCCCCTTCACGGGCCGCGAAGCGGCGCAGCACATCGTAGCGCATCTGATAGCCACCGTTGTACCTGACGTTCTCAGCGTCGACGAACACGCCGACTCGTAGATTGGAACTCAAGAGATAAACCTCACTTAAGCAATTGATGATTAAGGGCTCCCGGTCCGCCATCCAAAACAAAAGATGATGCCTATTCGATCACATCGCCGATCGCATAAGCAGCCCGGTCGAAGTCGAACTCTTAACTTCGAGGGTTGAAAAATCTCATGGCAAACATCCTTCATGAGTCCATCAAGGACTATACCAACTCCCTATCAAACCCGGCGAGCCGCTATACTAAGTAATCTGACGGCCAGCCCGGTTGTTGATCAGATCGTTGACCACCGTGGGGTCGGCAAGAGTAGAGGTATCACCCAGGGTGCTGATCTCGTTGGCCGCGATTTTACGCAGGATCCTGCGCATGATCTTGCCCGACCGGGTCTTGGGAAGGCCTGAGGCCCATTGGATAACATCTAGGGTAGCGATGGGACCAATCTCGTGTCGGACCAATGCTGTCAGCCCCTCTTTCAGATGATCGCTTGGCTCCACGTCGGCCATGGGGGTTACAAAGGCGTAGATACCCTGGCCCTTGATGTCGTGCGGATAGCCGACAATGGCGGCCTCCGCTATCTGGGGGTGCAGCACCAGGGCGGACTCAATCTCGGCGGTGCCCAGCCGGTGCCCGGAAACATTCAGCACGTCGTCGATGCGGCCGGTGATCCAATAATAGCCATCCGCGTCGCGGCGTGCTCCGTCGCCAGTAAAATAATAGCCTGGGTATTGGGTGAAATAGGTTGCCGCAAAGCGTGCGTGATCGCCATAGACAGTGCGCATGGTGGCCGGCCAAGGACGGGTGATGACCAAGGCACCCTCCCCTGCACCCTCGATCAGGGTGCCGTCGGCAACATCTACCAGAGCCGGCACGACCCCGAAAAAAGGCCGGGAGGCAGAACCCGGCTTGAGCGGCGAGGTCGCACCTGGCAAAGGCGTGATCAGGTGGCCGCCGGTCTCGGTCTGCCACCAGGTGTCGACGATGGGGCAACGCTCATCACCGACGACCTGGTAGTACCACTCCCAGGCCTCGGGGTTGATGGGTTCACCCACCGTGCCGAGGATGCGCAACGACTTGCGGGAGGTCTTCCTGATGGGTCCCTCGCCAGCACGCATCAGGGCGCGGATGGCGGTGGGGGCGGTATAAAAGATAGCGACATTGTGCTTGTCCACGACCTGCCAGAAGCGAGAGGCATCCGGGTAGTTGGGGAGACCCTCGAACATGAGCGAGATGGCCCCGTTGGCCAGCGGCCCGTACACAATGTAGGTGTGGCCAGTGACCCAACCAACGTCCGCGGTGCACCAGTAGACCTCTCCTTCCCGGTAGTCAAAGGTGTACTTGTGGGTGATGGCGGCAAAAACCAAGTAGCCGCCCGTGGTGTGCAGCACGCCCTTGGGCTTGCCGGTGGAGCCGGAGGTGTAGAGGATGAACAAGGGGTCTTCGGCGTCCATCGCCTCCGGTGGGCAGTCCTCCGAGGCGGTCATCATGGCCTCCTGGTACCAGATGTCACGGCCGTCAGTCCAATCGATTGCACCGCCGGTGCGTTTCACTACGACGACGGTGCTCACATTCAGGCACTCGGCCAGGGCAGTATCCGCATTCTTCTTCAAGGGTACCAGGTGCCTACCGCGGATCCCCTCATCGGCAGTGATCAGAGTACGGCAATCGGAGTCCAGGATACGATCGCGCAGGGAATCGGGGGAGAAACCGCCGAAGACCACGGAGTGGATGGCGCCGACCCGCGCACAGGCCAACATGGCGACCGCGGCTTCCGGAATCATCGGCATATAGATGCAGACCCGGTCGCCCTTCTTGACGCCGCGGGCTTTGAGTACGTTCCCCAGTCTGCACACCTGTCCGTACAGTTTGCGGTAGGTCAGCCTGCGATCCTGCGCCGGGTCGTCGCCTTCCCAAATGATGGCGACTTGATCGCCGCGGGTGTCCAGGTGGCGGTCGAGGCAGTTGTAAGCCACATTCAGCTTGCCACCCTCAAACCACCTGATGTAGAGATTGTCGGCGTCGAAGCTGTAATCGCTGACTCGATCCCACTTTTTGCTCCAAGTTACAAACGCCTCGGCTTGCTCCGCCCAGAAACCTTCCGGATCAGCGACGGAACGTCGGTACATCGCTTCGTATTTCTCGGCATCAATGTTGGCGTTGGCCGCAATCTCGGCGGGGATATCATGAACCTTGATCTCTGTCATGGGAGCCATCTCCACTTTACGGTTGGTAGGAGGCCTACGGCTACGAAACAGACGCTTTAATATGCTAAACGTTAGTCGTCGACTTTGCCAGCCGCCAGCCTTACCGGATTGGGACTTCTGTAGTAGAGTTGTACCCGGCGCAGTTTCTTGGAAACCAATCAGTTATATTTAGGGTATAGGGTTAATACGGCAATCATTAACCAGGAACAAGGTCGGACGCCAAAAGGCAAGGCTACGTCAGGCAAAGTCAGAGGTTGGTTTTTAGACGGCCTCTCAGAGATTATCTTAAAGAACCAGGTCGTGTTGACCTTCAGGAAGGTCTACATAGCGGACTCTGCAATAATCAAACGGTTAGCGCAGGGTCCGCTGTGCGGACCGTTTGGATTGTAGCCATTTAATACATAAAGGAGGAACAGTTAGTTAGAGGGAAATATCAACAGGACCTAATTTCGATTAAAGACCCTTTACTGTACCCTCTGGCGACCGATAGCCGAGGGCGACATGGACTGCATTATCGGCTACATCGCCCAAGACAAACCAACCATGGCGGAGTGCCCAGGAGCTGCGTGACAAAGCCTTGCCGCTGGCGCAACATCCCGAGTTAGGCCAAACTAGGCTGGCCTAGCCTGCTTCCGTACGTGAGCTGGTCGAGCATCTAAATTACGTCATTTTTTACCAAGTGTTGGTTGGAGCCTGCACCGTGCAGATTTTGAGAGTGAAACACGCGGCGCAGCATACCCCCTGATCTGTAACAGGTAGATTGAGTATTGGGAAAAGAAGATATTCCGGGTACACCGCACTTTGCCCAACCTCTGGCTGGGTAGGTATCAAGGGGTGCCTCTACGGAAAATCTCTGTATTCTTCGTGCCTTTGTGGTTCAACGGTCGCAACTGTCTGCTTTGAGCTTTCCTTAAGTGAACCCATGGCCGCAATCGATTTCAAGGTCATTATCCCAGCCCGTTACGGTGCCAGTCGTCTTCCCGGCAAGCCGTTGCTCAAGATCGCCGGGGCGCCGCTGATTCGGCATGTCTACGAACGGGCCCGGAAGTGCGCCGCCAACCAGATTGTGATCGCCACGGACGATATGCGCATCGCCGAGGTCTGTACCGCGTTCGGCGCCGATGTGACCCTGACCAGGACCGATCACCACAGTGGTACTGATCGCATTGCCGAGGTCGCTGCGTCCCGTGGCTGGCCACGGGACAGCATCCTGGTCAACCTCCAGGGTGACGAACCCTGTATGCCGCCAGCCCTCATCGACCAAGTAGCGCATGATTTAGCGGGCTACGGCTTGACCAGCATGGCAACCCTTGCCTATCCCATCCGCGACGCGCAGACCCTTTTCGATCCGTATACGGTCAAGGTGGTCACGAATGCAGACGGTTATGCGCTCTACTTCTCGCGTGCTCCCATCCCTTGGCATCGGGACGAATCCCTCGGGGCGTATGAACCCCTACCCCAGGGCGTTCAATTCCTGCGCCACATTGGCCTGTATGCTTATCGACTCGCCTTTCTCATGCGCTTTATCAGCTGGCAGCCCGCCCCCTTGGAGTTGGCCGAGTCCCTGGAGCAACTGCGGGTGCTCTGGCACGGTGAAACAATCCACGTGACCCAGGCCCGAGAGGAACCGGGTCCGGGCGTCGATACCCTGGAAGATGTAGAACGGGTGATCCGATTTTTGACGCAATCCTGAATGGTTCGGCGTTGTCGGGAAGCTTTAAATTAGATAGGATTTGCAGAATACTTACATTTAGTAAGTTAGGCCCCCTTATTAAGTGCTTCTTCAGGTACTGACCGAGAGAAACGCGATATCGACCTCAACCTCTGCATGCACATGATAGACGAGGGCGAAGCGATGCTTTACAACACAGAAATCCGCTTAGAGATCCTCCGAAATGGAGGTCCGGGTATCGAGGTTACAGGCTAGATATATGGGTAATGGTTAATATACAAGTGGAATATTAGCTAACAGATGACAACAATTCGTAATTGTAGCGGTGCAGGAAGATTCTTAAACAAATCTCACGTATACGACTGCATCTAGGAGAAGATAAGGCCTTATGTACGGAGCGTGCTAAATACTGACGTCAGGTATTATTCCATTGCTTGACATGGGCCGTTCTCCCGTTTCTTTACCCACAGGGCGATGTTGCTCATCTGGAATCACGGCTTGATACGCTTTCCAGTAGTCGCCGAAAGCCGTAGCTTTTTCATACGTGGGTGGTCTGCGATCCCAAAGTATCCGGTACGTATCACCACTCCGATCAGCGTAGGCATAAAACACCACTTCGTTGTAGTTTCTCTATACAGACGCAACCCAAATCCAAACTTTGATGGCAGTGCTGAAGATAAATGCATATAATCCATCCACCTCTGGCCTACAAGCACTCTGATATATACCACTACCATTCCATCAACTATCCATAAAGCCCACTGAGAAACCAGATTTTTGAAGGTACCCAATACTTAGAATTATTGGCCTCAGATCATTCTTATCGACTGCCAAAAGTAACATAGCGAGGTACCATGCTCTTCTGTCTTTTGCTGCATTGACTCCCAACGGGTAATTTCATGGGAAAACTGACCGGTACCGATTTGTTATAGACGACCTTTCAGCCAACACAGAATGACACCGGACAGCAGACGTGTTGTGTTTCGATGCAACCTACATCCGGATTACCTCCCATGCTACTTGCCTGCGCGGACCTCGCCTTAAGGGCACCTTACAAAACTGCCTGTCTGTGAGGCTAACTGGAGGTAAAACCAGGCAAGTCCTAAAGATGAATGTTCATTGATGGTGGAACCATGGTTTAGCACAGCTTCTTCGACATTGAAAAC
>Ga0056114_1000631_pt1 | contig 13164 bp, 7 predicted proteins | sample WorMetHERISLAND1_FD_77005 | JGI IMG/M metagenome (GOLD analysis project Ga0056114, IMG submission 77005) | Marine gutless worms symbiont microbial communities from Max Planck institute for Marine Microbiology, Germany - Olavius loisae HERON... ...
GCATTTTCTTTAGGGGGGGGGGCGTTTTTTCCGGACACGGTGTACTGTATATATACCATGTTCCAAAAAAGTAAACCCTGAAAGTTTTTTACCGCGCGGTGCTATGCATAGCTCACACTATGCTTTCGCAAGATGTCTGTCCGTCCGTTTGTCAGGATCTGGTATTGTGTCAAAACGGCTCAACGTATCGTCGAAATTCTTTAACCATTTGATACTCCAACATTTTAGTTTTCTAAGAATCATATATCGGGAACGGCGACATGTTTGCGCAAAAGTCGCGATTTTCGAGCAATTAGTCGCCGTATCTCGGAAATGCTAAAATATACACCGAGTGTCGATAAAAACGTCCCACTGTTATGAGCTAAAACTCCATTTTGCCTCTGCACAAAATTTGGCAAGTTAAAAGCAAGCAGGAATTCTTAGCTATAAATACAAAACGCCCACATATAGCAACCAAACATTAGGGCCTACTGCGAACGCCGTGAGCAGTTGCGCTGTCATCCTGGAACACGTACGTCGATCACCGGCAGACTTGGGAAACTTCGTTATTAAATTTTCGTAACTGGAGGCCATTTTTGCAAACACTGCCGCGACGTAAAAATGACGTAATACCACCATAACACATTGATAAACATCGAATAATTGCCATAAAATTTGCGGGAAGAATTCAGAACTGTTCTATTAACACCCAGCCCCTGCTCTTGTCAGACGGCCTAGACTTACTTACTTAGACTTAGACTTAGTTCTACCGATGCCACAAGGCACATCGGGCAGCAGCTTGACGCCAGAATGATCTGTCAGGTGCAATGTCTTCAGCCTCCTCCCATCTGATACCTACCAGTGCCAAATCTGCTTGAAATGTTCGACGCCATGTTGTCCTAGGACGACCTTTCCGCCGTCTTCCATTGACTGGTGTCCAGTTCATGGCTACCCGTGCAGGCCCCTTGCTTGGTAAACATAAGACATGTGCTGCCGTGTGGAATCTGTGCTCTGCCACCGTTTCTGACAACCTCCTAGAACCTGCTCTGTGTAGAATTTCTTCATTTGTAATGTGATCCCGGTATGTGACATGTAGTATTTTTCGTAGGCAGCGTTGGTGGAAAACATTTAGATTCTGACATTGACGGCCTAGACATTGAAAAATGTCGTGTGCGTGTGACTGAATGTGGAGACGGCGGCCTGTGAGCTCTCTGACTGCGTGTGGGGCGGCGTGGCCGTGATCGGGTGGCTGAGTTGAGCTAGTATTAACGTCCCACTCGACACAGTTCAGTCAGTGGTCGAGTGGCTAGAGCCAACAGTGCAAGTTGGGTGAGTCATCCGGGTGTCTGCAAACGCCGAGTGTCCGCAAACGGCCCGATTATACATGTAGATATTAGATATCGTGAGTAGAAAGAAAAACAGTGATGTGACAGTGATTGTGTGTCGATAGTCCGAAAGTTCGATAGAACGAAAGTCAGATAGTCCGACCGCTAACCCTAACCAAGTCTTGGCAGGGTAAGTGACCCTCTGACTATCGAACCTATGGAATATCCAGCAGCAACTGTGACAGTGACATGCAAAGAGCCGACTGACCTCTCCTGCCACGTTGCACAGCTTGGTGGTGACGTGTGAACCTGTTCCCCAGCTCTCTATTGTCACCTCAAAGTCAGTGTCGGGGTTCGCGTCAGCCGGCAGACATCCCACCACCCACAGCTATACGTACAAAACACATCACAGATATATAGCTACAGTGTTGAGCACACAATACACAATGGAAACAATGTAGAACGGCAGAGGTGACTGACGCCAATCAGCTTTCCAGGGATGAAGAGCTCATGTTCATGTCTGTGTAAAGGATGTAAGACAGAAAGGAAGGTTGGTTGTCCTATGGACAGTATTATGCTAATGAAGCATGTTTATGTTAAAATGCGTCTGTCAACGGAGGGCAAATGGAGACGATGTATCAATGAAGACTGAAGATGCTTATCGACTTGAATGTGAATTGGCAGGATGATACCAGCATAGTGACTCGACAGGCATGCTGCAAAGTCGACAATGCAATCATCCGGCTATCGTCGACCAATACTGGCTTTACCGGAGAGCCGAGGTGTTCTTACTGTTCTTCGGTTCAATCGAGCTTATCTGATGTGTGACTGACATTCAACTTTAACGTCAGATGTTAATCTTTCATAGGCGTACGGCTGGGGGGTGCTACGGAGTGCTGCAGCACCCCAAGCTGTTGGAGAAATCGGAAATTTTTAACCCGTCGGAAACTTTCACAACAAATAACTGTACAAAAAAGCGCACTCTTTATTATTGCAAAACTGTTTTAATTATTTTTCTGTAGCCATCGACACAGGCGGAAAATCAGCTCACTCGTTGGCCTTGAGCTACCCAGACTTAATTCGAACTCCCTGCCGACCAGCCCCTGTCCAGCCAACATGAACGCGTCGACAGCGGACTCAGAATGAAGTCGGAGACGACGACGCCCTGGCGAGTGGCGACGACTCCGTCAGCGCTGGAACGATGTTCTTCGCGCACAACAACGACAGTCTCGTGATGCCGAGCGAGAAAACTCGTTCTCAGCACGTGAAACCATCGACGTGGATCACTTTGACGCCGACCAGGCACACAACATCACAAACTCTACGACGGAAATCGCTCGATTTACTGATCAACATCATCCGTCCAGTAGCGGTCCCAAAGCGTCTGGTAGCGCACCGAAGTCAGCAAGTCTTCGCTGCTGACTAACTTAACGGCGCGCCTCACGCGTCCAAAAAAGTCGTCATCAGTTGGTGGTACTGAGGTGATCTCTCCTGACGCGAAACACCGAGCGTCGTCCAGTGGTGCTGCGTCACGGTCTGCCAAATCTTAGGGGGTTCGACCGCGGTTCTGTGTTGAGGGGCCACGATACCGACATCACTACGGACGAAAAAATCGGCATCATCGACTTCGAAAGCTGGCGCCAGAACCACCGCAGCGCACTACGTCCGTCAGTCTCAAATAAACCGCCTCCAGCAGCCAGCCTTCGGCCTTCAGACTGTCTTGCACGTACTGTGGCCATAGCTCCTAAATTTGCTCATATCACATCCATTCCTCAGATCTCTGCACTGGCTCAGTATGAACGCGTTGAATATAAACTGCTCTCAATCATCTACAACTCCCTACGCAATTACACATAATTCTATACGAAAAGATTTCGTCGGAAATTCAGTAACTGCAGCACCCCACAGCAATACGCCTATGCAATCTTTGCAGATATTTGTTGCAATTTGTACATGGATTTAGCAATGATTTTATGCGGTTATCACAGATTCATTTAACCACTGTTGCGGTGAACAGAAACATATTTATGCAAAAATATTTTGATTACGACCCAAGACACATAATGATAACGAAGACAGTCAATGCGGATCATCATAGTGTCATGTCATGGTTCCAGGAAGTTGACATTATTCACTGCTGCCTGCGAATGGCTCATACCTTGATTTTGGCGCCCGGCTTCAGAACGACATTTTCTAGTGGATGATCAGCCACGTCCGCTCCGTCAGCGTTACGCCTGATACTCCAGCCATGCAGACTCTCCTCCTGTCATCAGTACACAGTGCAGCTAGTTAACAACACACGTTTATCGCCATACAACACTTTACAGGGTACTATACGGCAACTAAAGCATTAGACCACAGGACTCTGTCCAGAACACATTATTTTGGCAGCTTCAGTTTCTTTCTGTCAGAAACTGTCGATTAATCGTCAATAGGAATGTACATGTAGGCCTAATAAAGATGATGGATCTGATTCAACTGTCGCACTTGAATTGCAATGTCTGTAGTGATATAACGTGTTGCTAACTCCACAGGTGCAGTCATGCGTGAACAACTGGGCATTACACTATCGAGTATCGGCCATAACTAGCGCGACAGTGGAATAAGTGTGTTAAAGGGATTATTATATTTCATTATTTCACTGAACCTGCTTCAGACGTAAAGCAAAAATAATCTTAACAAAGAGGTAAAGTCAGAGAAAGACACGAAATAGAACGTCAGTCATTGTTGATATCAGTGCCGAACACGGCAGACAACGCGACATACAGCGTGATTACAATACAATACAACGACGCAGTATTTTATTTGCCAACATTAAGAAATAACAAAAGTTAAAGTTAAAGAAACGATAAGTTCTTAATGGGAAATCCCATGACGAGAACTACAGGGTGTCGCTTGCCATGGGATCACACAGTGTTACCTGCTACCCGACACAAGCGAACGCATCCCGCCTTAACCCCAGCCAGCGAAGGCTGGTACTCGATTTACCTACCCCGGAGAGATGGAAGGCTGAGTTGACTTAGGTGCCCTGATGACGCCCCGACCAGAAGTTTGGGACAGATAAGCAATATTGTGGTACAACTCATCAAAGCAGATGGTCACTTACGGAAAATAACTACAATTTTTTAACAAATATATGAGGACAGACACCAAGAAGAACAAACAAATTCCACAGTGGTAGCCGATCGCACACACAAACACACTATTAATACTGCAGATCAATCAACGATAACTGCAGTAAATCTAAGAGTCATTGAATCAACAAACACTAAACCTTGCGCCCAGTGTTCTCCAGCACGATAAACTTGCCGTCCGGTGAACAGTCGCCGATGGAAGTCGGACCTTTAGCGCTGCGCTGATGCGTTGTCTTTGCGGACATCTCTCCCTTCACTACCGACCTCACTGTCGCAGTCTCCGCAGCTGCGTCATCAACATTCATCAACATCTGACAAGTGTGTATGTGGGGAATAAGGCGTCACATTGGTGCAGCGGCCATTTTGAAATAAATTTGAGATATAAAAAATAAACGCGGCAACTTCATTTTGTCACGGAAAATAGGTCACTTTCATTTTATGATAATTTCAGCAATGTAGAAAAATCAACTTGGCGCCACCCAGTTTTGAAACTCTGATTTCGACGGACACCACAAGCTGGTCTCAGTCTCACTGAACGTCATACGATATTTATGGTTACGTCTGCTAGATTAAGCTGAACAGTGAACACACAGTCAACTTTTTAATCTACGTTAAACTCATATCGTATCCGATACAATAAGAGAGTTTAACGTAGATTGAAAAGTTGACAGTGTGTTCAGCTTAATCTAGCAGACGTAACCATAAAACAAAATTGATTGAGCATGGTTTTACGTCTGCGCCAACACAATATAGGTTATAAGGCTGACAGTTTTTACAGGTCTGATGACCCAACCAACAGTGTCAAAGCACTGAAGGAGGGTGGTTAGTCATCCAAACAGGCCTCAGTCTAACCAGGCTCACCTCACCGTGTTAGAATAATACAACATGCATGCAGATATTATACAAGAAAATAATCTAACACACACAAAGTAACCTAAGCACAGTGAGTGAAGTCAGTGAGATGAAGCCAAATCTGGTAGGCAGAACCTGTAAGCTGCTCAAATGAGTGTGCAACTACAGAAAGATACACAATAAAACTACTAGAGAGCAGTTATGGTAATATTCCCTCTTGCTCCTGACCAAACCATAGCTCAGATGTGGTCAAATGGAGCTCGAGGGGAACCATAAAACAAAAAATAAAAGAACTAAAACAATCAAACGCCAGCGCCTAGTAAGTCTGGTCCGATTTCAAACTTCACGAAGGCAGTTGAAATGAAATCAGAAATACTATGGAGGAAAGCATTTTTGGATCAGATGGGTTTAAGTTTGGAATGAAAGGATGAGCAGGTAAAAGATGGTGACAGTGAAGACAGGGACTGTGATGAGATGATATTTGCAAGATGAGGTGAACCAGGAGGATTGTAAATTATTTTATTTCTCCCTGGCGTTTGACTGTATATGACATCGTTTTATGTGATAATTGTAATGCACCTGCGTTCTTATAGTAGTGGGGGCACTACTAAATTTTTAACTTAAACTTGAACTTTTTAACTTGAACTTGACAGAATGTAGGAGAAAGCTGACTCCACTGGCAAAATGATGCACATGGAAAAGAGTGGTTGACGGTCAAGCAAGGCCAAAACAGATGAGGAGCGAGTTAACTTGTGTATACATATTAATACAGCACTATTTATCAGCAGCATATTGGAAAGTTTCAGTACAAACCTCCCTCGCCAATAGATGAGAATGCCTCGTACATACTGTCAACGACTTGACGAAGGCCACTCCTACAATGATTGCAAACTCCGTGAAATAACAAAGTTGTTGCTTTCGTAAAAAGTATGTTCAATGGACACAAAACATAAATACAGCTCCTTGCTGTATCTTAGTTGAACTTTCACCCGGGTTGGAATTGCCGGGGGGTAGGCGTTCAACCCCCCCCACCCCAGATCATGTCTCCAGACGCTCCTTTTCCGCTCATTTTTGAATGAAAATCGGCTTGAAATTTCAGTCCCTGTGCAAAATTTCAAACATTTCGGCATCTGACCCCCCCAGTTCTTTTAGGTCAATTCCAACACTGATTCACAATAAGTGGTGCAGTCTCAAAATCTACTACATTAGGAAACGTGCCTTTTCTCGCCTTCACGGTAGCTCTCCTTAAGCACTAAAGCCGTTCTGGTCACGACCCAATGCGCAGCGTAGAAAATTTGCCTAAAATTTTTTCAAGACTGCACTAATAATTTGTATACTTTTTGTTCTTGGAGCGTTAGAAGAGAAGACCTAAACTGTTGTTCCTCATTATTACACTAAATGAGAGCATTTACTGCAGGTTCAACATTCCACAAATTATTCACGTAATTAAATTGATTTATAAATTCCTGGACAAGAAGTCAAAGCACGTTGAAGTTTAACATCAATATCAAGATCTTAAAGACTATTTTTGTATATTAGCAGATAGGATTTTCTGTAGAAGACAGAGACTAGCAATGCTGAACGAGCAATACACGGTAAGAGCACCTGTTTTCCTCGCCTTCAAGCAGCTTGCGATATGCAGCGATCTCGAGTTCAAGTCCAAGCTTGGTGTCCATGAGGTCCTGTAGTTCCTTCATGATCGCCTCCAGCTCGGCTCTCATCTTAGCAACGTTGCCCTGCAGCTCGGCGTTCTCGTCCTGCAGTTCACGCTCTCTGTCTTCCTTCTCTTTTTGTAGATCGTCCAGTTCGCGTTGTAGCGCGTCGTTCTGTATTCATACACGCTCGCATACTGCAGCTCCGTATTGACGACACTAACAGAAAGACATGCTTGGCTATTTCTTTCACATCCAGGTAGCCTTGTTATGCCCCTGATCGACGAAGTGGGAAGGGACTTTAAGTGACGGTAACTGAGCGCTTTTCTGTCTGTCAGTTTGTCTGTCACCATTTGAGCATGTTTCACTGCTCAAATGGTGACAGACAAAATGTTTCAGTGCTGTCAGGACATTAACAAGTCCTGACAGCACTGTTATAACTTATAGACCGTGGACAGTGAACGTCTTGTTTGTTTATCTATCACCAACCAAGCGACTTAGAGCCAGGGGAATAGATACTATCAGTCGATAGTCACAACTCGAGACGGTTGGGTCACAATGGTCTAAAAATGTTTGTCATACTTGCGATCTCAAGATTCAAACCCTTCTACGTAGAAATACCAAATTTAGCAAGACGACCAAAACGGACCAATCACAGTTTGCAGGCGATGATTTCCAGCGATCTAGCATAGCCCATGTCATGGCCATTACGAGTAAACGAACACAGCCCTGGACCCAACACCAAACTCTGCACACAAGATGGCGGGAAGTTGTCTTGGATATGCGCTGTAACAAGATTCCTTCTACATCATGCCATGACGCAACAGTCTACTGTTTGGGGCGGAGTTTATAGTCTCGAACTATCGGAGCGAAACATTTCTTTAGTAGCGCGTCTGATCATGAAGTTATCTTCTTGGTCTCTCAGTGTTTAGCTATACGTGCTGCTGCATCATGTTTCGTCGATTTACAGATCATCTTCAAAATACTTCTGTTTGTTGACAACCAATGCCACACACAATCATACATGACTATTTTTACCGTCCGACTGTTGTTTTGCAGGTATCTGCGTCGCCGTTTAGAATGTCTCCAGCATTCGACACATTCGACATACGAACATTGGGCACAGGACACAACTCACTCACCTTGTTCTCCAGTTCGGCGAGTTTCCCGCGAAGATCTCCAATCTGTGTTCTCAGTCTGGTCGTCTCTTCCTTGCTGTGAATGGCGTCCATTGCGCCTCGGGTCGCTCCAGTGCGAAACTCTTGCACCTGTGAATTGCACGCCAACATTGCAGCATTTCGTCTCTCATCATAACATGCCAGCAAGTTAACACCCAAAGTCGATTTCATACGGGACTGCAGAGGAATACAATGAAGGTATGACTTGAGTACGAGTGATGAAACTAATGGGCCAGCTATATCTCGAACAGTATACAAGATGACCATGGGTAATATGAAATGCTTATGAAGGAAATTTTACAATAAGAGTGTCCCTTTAAGTGGGTAATCCTGCTGATGTACATAAAAAACTTTACGCTCAGATAGGACGCCATATTTACTCCGATGTATGTGTAGCAAGTAAGTCTATATTATGATGCATCTCAACGTACCAATGTTATGTTGTTATTGGCTATGAAATAACATATTTTCGGTAAACAGCGGCTGACTGTCGATGTTAATCAAATGGTGACAGCGGTACTTCAGCGATACGTTAACAGTGCTAAACAAGAGGCGGGACCTTGAGGTTGTAGTAGGTTTCGACGTCGTTGCGTGTATCGTCCAGCTTCTGGTCGTACAGTTGCTGGATGTCTCTCAGAGCTTGTCCCATCTCGTTACGCCAGAACTCTCGGTTCTCGTTGGTCGTGTCGCGGTAAGCCAACGCTGCCAACTCCTTCAACTCCTATACAGAAAGTAAGTAAGTAAGTAATTAAGTGTCGTTTTGTAGACCGTGATAACGTAAACACCTGTAATGCGCTAACGATGTGACGTGACTGCAGAGTCTCGTATCAAGCGTGAAACAAACGCTCCACATAATGTTCAGTGAATATGTTTTCAAGTCCCACCGTCCACCGCACTAACTACACTCAAACAATTTGCGATATCAGCCCCAAATCTAACCTAATAAAATAAATTTATACACTCACACAAAGCGGCATCCACTTCAAACAATGAGCAACGCAACCCACTCTATACTCTTCACTTTCTGACCAACATTATCTAAGATTAACATTTTAAAGAAAGTTAATATAAATTTTAATGTTTAAATTAAATGTTCAAAGAGTACCAGCTCCCCACACAACACATTAGGCAGTCACTCTTACCATTATTTCAATGCTCAAAATAAGTTTTTCGAGGAGTTGCAGGCTTACACATCTGTCCGTTAGAATGTATACTGCGTAATGTACTGCTAGCAGTTTCGCGAAAACAGTAAAGGGAGGCCAGCTTGATGTGTATACATACCTTTTCTCGAATTTCTGGATTTCTACCATAATTTCTCGTTTTCTCACAGGCCTATTGTCATTATATTGATATTCTTCACGAATAAATTTATGACGGTCAAATCAAATCAAAATCAAATGTTTCTTTAACAGAACAATATTGATATTAACATCAACTCAACGCTTACTCATTGTAGCATTTGCGTTTGTCACGGCATTACTTATTTACTTAATTGTCAGACCGCAATTGTAGCTTACATTGATACAAGATTAAATGCAATGGTGGTGACCGTGTCTTTTACATTGTATTGTTCTGTTCATCATTGATTGTAAATGAATGTAGTCTGCGTGTACGCCGGCAGAGAGATTTTGTTCTCAGACAGACTGCATGACAAGTGAGTTCATAGACGGCGTATATTGTACGCGCTGCAACTTTACAACAGACTATCGTGTGAGACCGCGTGGGATGTCGACGCTGGTGAGTGTTGCTATTGGCCGGTGGCCCGAGTATCTACCTGTGTATCTCTTTACCTGTGCATCAAGGTGTTTGGCAGTTGAATAACTATACAGGCGTTCATTGTATAGAATGTGTGTGCTTGGAGGGGCGCTCAGCAGGGCCGGTCGACCCACTCGACTGTGAAATATCTGTCATACGGTCTGTTTGCTATGGTTTATTAACGGCGATAAAGTTTTGCGGCAGGGCTGTTCTGATCGGCCGTTTTAACGGTTGCGTATTCTGTTGAATAGCAGGTATACTTGAGTACTCGATCGACAACACAATTACGATAGACACATGGCAGTGTCTGTCTGGCTGTTGAGCTCACAGAGGCGTCACCGACGTCACTACGACACCAGAATGATAACGCTTTCGTTCCAAAGTCTCTCCATGGCCCTCTGTGGGAGAATGCGGTCTCACCGTCTCAGTTTATCATATTGTAATCACCCAATAAAACTCGGCTGAAGCCATGCGCATTGGTATGCATGCGGCTGTGTTGCTGGCGGACCTAAAATTGTTGCACAAAATATAATATCCCAATCGCACGACGTTTCTGCCTTGGGACGACGAAAACCTTTGACTTGGTACCTAACTGTACCAGATACCTTTGCGTTGTCCCACTCAGTGGCCGCTCCAGGAACAGCAGCCAACCAAGCCGCAAAACACAATAAGATGGACAAATATTCAAAGCTAGTCAGTACACAGTTGCCATAAAGACAGCAGGCACGTGGAACCAGTGATGGGCAGTAGTTAACTACTACTTCATAGTTAACCACGTAGCTAAACTACTTGAAATCAGTTAGTAAGAAACATTTAACTGCATATAAATAGTTGGTAGTTGAGTGATAGTTAAATTACTTTTAACTATCTTACACTGTCATACGGCAAGCCTATACAGCAGCTGCAGTCACCTGTGGCGAAAATCTATTAGAGTTTGTATTGCAGAGCAAATGTTAGCAACGAAGATACGATCACGAAACTGATGTGTACCTGAACAGCTGTGATACAATCAAAACATATACTGTAAATGTCGCAGTATTTGTACTTGTTTGTGTCATTTGCAAGTATAATGCTGCACTGCATAGATTGATGTAAATCTGTGAAAGGCTGTTCCGGACATTGACACCACGGCGCTGTAAGCTATCTGATGACACATTTGGATGAAACTTTTTCATTATAGACTGAATAAGTAGATTAGAATGTGTAATGCACGGTAACTTCAGTATAAGTATGTTAGACTTGTAGCCATTGAAATAGTTCATGAATTCCATGTACTTAATGTGTCAATACATAGGCCATATGCTTCTATTAAAGTGTTTCCCTTTGTGACTTACTGTAGTTGAAAAGTAGTTAACGACTTAGCCACACAACCCATGTAGTCACGTGGAACGGCACTGGAATTAAGCTAGTACAAGACATGGGACATACACGGGCGACACGGTCGCTAATGCAATAAATGTCGAATGACTGATCCTTGCAGTCGTTTAGGCGGGTTTTATACATACTTGTATTCGTGTACTGATATAAGTAACTAACAAGATCGATTAAAGTGTCCACTATCCAATAATGACAGTCACTTCACAGGCACTACGAAAGTCAAGGGAATGAACACCCGAAGAGGTGGGTCTTCAGGCGGCTACAGAACACTGGCAGAGATCGTGCGGACGTGACATGGCGCGGCAGAGCGTTGCTGGTACGAGCAGTGACAATCTGTAAAGCTCGATCACCGACGACTGACAGCCGTGTACGGCGGACAGGCAGCGATGACGTCGACGCTGATCTAGTCCCGAGGTCCGCGGGCTGGAAGAGTTCGTCAACCAGCTACGTCGGTCGTTCCATGGCAGAATTTGTAGGCCAGAGTGGCGAGCTTGTACTAATCTGTTCTGGAGATTTCAGCCAATGTAACTAATGAAAGAGCGGAGTGAAAACACGATAAACACTAGACGGGCAGCTAACTGAAGCCGCTTGAGTTGGTACGACTGGCGCGTTGCCCTAATGTAGACGTGATAGTGCCAACGACTGGAGAACGTTGCTTAACAGTTTGCATAATGTTTACACCTACAGGCATATGTATAAATAAATCAAAAATGATTGTTTTAATCGTACGCACTTACGCAATGGCACTGATGAGATGCTAGACAAGTAGGCCTATAAGGCGTACGAGAGCAGTGCAAGATAGGAATTACCAGAGACGTCAAAAGAACATCGTTTACAACTCGCCGTAACACTGCTACTGAGTTACGATTTTAAAAAACGGACAGATAAGCGTAAAATCTAAAAACCAGCGATGCTGTTTGTTCAAACGTCATGTGTTCGAACTTTAAAATCGAACACGAACACTTCGAGTACATGACACAGCTCTATATTGCTGAGGGCATTGATTGCATGCCGCGATGCTTGCGTGGCGGCGAGTAAAGATGAGAGCCTACGTGAGTTAGCTATGTACCGGTCTGTGAAAGGTCCACAAAACCCTTGTGGCCTGTTAGTCTGTCATCGCGAAACCAGCAATTATCAATCAATTTATTAAAATCAGAAGGACCGAGATAGTCACTAACACTGCATACGACGTAAAACCAGTACAATGGTGCGGCACAAAATAATAAAGTAAAAAAAATCAAAAAAAACAAAATAAAATCACACCTAAACAGTAAACTCTATCAAATGAGAAGAAAAGTCATGTCTTTCATGTTTTTTAATAAAAAAGTTTGTTTAATAAGTTTGACATTACGAATAATTTACGTCCCCTGGTTCTGTTATCAGTAGATTTAATAAAAGCATCGACAAGAAGCTGTGGATTGAAACCATTACTTAATAGCTGGAAACATAAAACTAGATCGCCGATATTTTAGACTAACACTCTAAAACGGTCATTGAAGCCTTTGTTCCATATGACCTGCAAACTTTTATAAAGAACTGTTGAACACTCTCCATCTTAACCATCAAAGAAAAGACTCGAAGTGAGGCGACCAAACAACTGAACAATATTCAAGTAAGGGACGTACATAAACACAATAAGCTTTAAAACAGTTCACAGTCTCTCGAGAGAAAACAAAGACGAGCTCTTGTCATATAGCTATGAGCACAATCAATCAACTCAACAGACAGAACTGCCATATCAATATCGTGAATGAACGAAGACGCGTGATAACAAGAAAGCCCAGCTATCGCCTGCCAAAATTGCTCCAATTCGACGTGCCTACAACGTTGTCGCTGACAATATTGGCCTATCTTCATGCGTTTAACTGCTATTGCGTCCGAAATCCGCGAAATCCCGAGAAATTCACTGAAA
>Ga0056114_1000632_pt1 | contig 13163 bp, 4 predicted proteins | sample WorMetHERISLAND1_FD_77005 | JGI IMG/M metagenome (GOLD analysis project Ga0056114, IMG submission 77005) | Marine gutless worms symbiont microbial communities from Max Planck institute for Marine Microbiology, Germany - Olavius loisae HERON... ...
ACCTATGTGATCACAATTCACCAACGTTACAGACAGACAGACAGACAGACGGACGGACAGACAGACGACATGCGATCGCAATACCGCGCTTTGCACTAAAGTGCATCGCGCGGTAAAAACAATACGCTCGGCCTTATTGTCGCTCAGTTGTCATGTTTATCTACCTTGCGGCCCACCCTGAACATTTTTGTCGCGGCTCCTGTCGTGCATTATTCGTTTTCAGATTTGTTGGTGTTATAAACTAGTTAGCGGCCCCCTGCGGCCCCTATAGCAAGCTCTCGCTCTCGCAATTGCAGGTCCTGCGGGGCCCTAAAGATGACATTATTCTCGCTCGGGCTTTCTCCGAAACTGTAGACTGACCGGCGTTGCCGGTTAATTTATTCTAGCGAAACGCCGTCGCCAACTGTAAATACTGTGGCGTCCTTTAACTGTTATTCTGCCTCCGTCTACGCTATTAGTGAAAACATGCTCTGGCTATACGGCTGTAATGCCACTGTATGCCACCGAAACGAACCACTGCAACTATGGAGACAGCTGTTTTGCAGCTACAGGTCTGACGCTGTGGAGCGACTTACAACTGATCTGCGACAAGATGACATCAATTTCCAACGATTTAACCGGATACTAAAGACATTTTTGTCTGGGTATCGACATTGCGGCGCATTGTGACTAACTCTTTAAGCTGCGCCTTTTAAGTTTTCTTACTTACTTACTTACTTAAATTGCATACGTTGTAGGCTACTACTCGTTCAATTTCACAACCGTCGAAATGTCGATGTCACTTTTGCCGTGCAGACTATACAGTCGAACGACGTCTGTCTGGAAGCGCAGGTGAGCTGTCATGCAGTCCTGCTATGCAAAACTGTGTGTAACCAGGTGATAAACTTGGCATGGCATATTATGGCGGGGCGGAAACATACTTTCGTCCATGCGGTTTCAGCATTGCGGGGGCGCGCGCCTCCAGTGCTTCCGCGGTTAAGGCCGCAACCCACACAAGCTAACTAGTTGGAAACTAGTTGGAAACTAGGCCTAGTTCGCAACTAGTTCGCATAAAGGGTTTCCATCTAGTTTCCAACTAGTTCGCTTGTGTGGGTTGCGGCCTTTACGACACCTTTGGGCTGAAGGTCGTTTGTAATCAGGCAGTTCTAAATTCAGTCACCCATTTATATCTTCAAATAAAAATACCCACTAACAATTTGGTACGCAGAGAGCCTTTGTAAGTATCTACCTGTGGATGACAATGTTAGAATCTGTGCTGACCGAACGCTAGCTAGTTGAGCTAGTTGTGTGAAGATATTACATTACGCACATTACCTATGACTGTCTTTTAGCACACCGCATTATCTATATTTTACGGTCTACAGACGTTTGGGCGACAAAAATGAATTGTCTCAAAGGCCCGTTTCGTTTACACGGTTATTAAGGCCGATACGCACTAGCACGGCCGCGCGGCCGGACAGTCGGTTGTCGAAAAAGGACACCCGCGCGCGGTCCGTGCGCAGGGCTAGTGCGTATCGGCCTTTAACGGTCTGTAGCATCATTTTTGTAGCAGTTAGCTGCTACAAAACACATTGTGCAGATACTTTAGTCTAGTGGCTGACAAAGACAAAAGGATCGTTCTAGGACAAGAGCAGATTAAATTAGTTGTATATACAAATTGAATTGAAGTGTAAGCTGCATCCTAACTCAGCAGTAATAACATACACCTGCCATTTGAGAATGTATTTGTCTATATTACATGATGTGTTTTGCAAATATTGCAAAACACAGTGTTAACACACATTACATATCAACTCACAAACGTAATGCAAATGATAAGTAGATAACGATACAAGCTAATACAAGAAAGCCTAGCTAAGGCAAAGGTAAGCGCGCGACAGCAATCCGTGTATGAAGGCACTAGCGAAGAAATCTACAGCAAGTCAACGATGTGTGATTTATTTTTCGATGGCTAAAAGTAACAGTGACCGTATTAGTAACCGTTTGTGAAGTATTTTCGCTTATAGAGGTTAAAAATCACCATTTTTGCCCACTGCAGTCTGCATTCTGATTGTAGACCTAACGGAAGAACACCCGGCAACATCAACATTACCTTCTATACATCACTGGAAAGTGGGCTACAATTTCGTCGCTGACAGTACGGGTTAGACGTTGTTGCCTCCGAAATCTGCGAAACCACCCGACATTCCGACAAAATTCGAACTTATAGCAGATCAAGGTCATCCAAGGTCATCGATCTTGGTGCCAATCGAAAGCGCACAAGCAATTTCCTAGTAGTCAATAATAATAACTTTGGACGCAAGCCGCCTATACCGTTTTCGAAATGTTGACGCATAAAGGTAGAAAATAGTTCGTTTTCCCTACCCCTCGCTTGTTTGACGCCCTCGCTTGGAGGAATCAGTTAGAATTTCAGGATGAAACTTAACTCACATAAACTAGATGGATGGGGCTACTGTTGTCTGTAAATTGCATAATCCTAAATTCAATCGTTTTTGATTGATCCACATGTGTGACACAGGGACGGCGGACAGACGGACGGACGATAGCATATAAATTATAGCGCGCTCTGCATTCTGCCGCGCGCTAAAATTGTCTATAGCGTTAAAAAATTAACCCAGTGGCAATATGCAATCGATTATGTAACCTATAAGGTGAGGAAACTGCGATTACCCCGGTATCCCGCATTTCCCATTTCTGTGTCATTAGGAGTCCAACGTGCAATATCCTGATCTTAAATGAAACGTTGTAACTAATACAGAATCATCTCAATACTGATCTTTACAGCCAACCATCTGTGTGAATCTAACAAAACCCTGACTAAATAATAAACGTCTCAGGATAACTGTCTGTCCAATGCAATTCATTGCATGGGACAGAATATAAAATCAATTGCGGCGTGTGTCTGTGTTTTGAACTTTTGGTGTGTATATACAGATATTATTATACATGTATATATGACGACTACTAGTACCAGACGTTCCACGTTCCAGTTCCAAGTTCCAAGTGCCTAATCTCTCGCATGTCATTGCGTGTTTTTGTGCTTTATTGTCTTTAGTTAAGTATTGTCTATGACTTTTGGTGCATATTTGTCTTTAAATTTGTTTTTTCTCTCTCTAGAATCTAGGCCTATTAGCAAGTTTAGTTAGTTCTAGTAGTTTGTGTTTGGATAACCAGCATTGTTGACCGCAGGGTTTTCTGGCAAACCTGGTTCTATTTTTAATGTTTCAAACTGTCATGTATTACTGTTGTGTTTGAGCCAAATAAATATCTTCTACAGGGTGGCCTAAAAAAGTGGTACCCCTGTTTTAATTTTGCGATAACTTCCATAAATGTACACCAATTTTAACGATTTTCACTGTTTCATGAAGAAATGTATGACGCATAAAAATAAAATTACCCTCACCACTTCACCTTTATTATGTAACCACCCTATCTAGCAAAACAACACGTGCTGCTAATATCAATGCGATATTCCATTTATTGATGTTTTATGATCCATCATCAACCTTAAAAGTAACTGTGGTACTTAATAAACGCCGTCGTCAATCAGTTGATATGTCCACTGCTATTCTTCACAACACATTCAAGAAGACGACGCCACTCAGTGATGCTGCTGTCAATGAAGTGTTGTGATAGTTTTTGCCACTCAGTGATTATCGCTCTCTTCAGTTCTTCCACCGTGTTAAATTTTCGTCTGTGATAGACTCGTTGAAGGCACCACAAACAGCATAATCCATTGGATTAAGATCAGGCTTGTTTGGGAAGCACATGTCACGCTTGATGAAGTCGACGTTCTTTTGTCAGATAGTCAGTATTTTGGGCAGTGTGCGCTGGCGCGCCATCCTGCTACCATTTGTGATGACGAAATATTGCTCGGATGTCAGACAACAGGCCCTTTTCCAGGACGACTTGACAGTAGTAGCCTGGTAGGAGCTGTTGATCTTTGCGCCATTACTGATCTGATTTGAGCAAAATTTGAAATGTTACACATTTGAAAATGCAGCACTGATATTAGCAGCAGTGTTGTGTTAGGTAGGTGGTTACAGAATTAAGGTAAGGTGGCAGGGGTAAGTTTAATTTTATGCCTCATACATTCTTTGTTGTAATAGTGAAGAAATGGTTAAAATCGGTGTACATTTACGGAAGTTATCCCAAAATTAAAACAGGGGTGTCACTTTTTTGGACCACCCTGTATTTTATATCTTCTATTCTATTCTTCTATTTTAAAGAGCAACGCATTTGCAGTAGCAATAACAACAGCAGCAGAAGCAAGGTGACAGGTGTTAGCTGTAACGAGATCTAAGCTGACACCGAAGCTGTAGAGTCTTTCGACAGCTGCTAATTGGATGTTAGTCAGTTGATCAACTTAGCGAAAATGTTTCCAGGACGCATAAGAAGTCTGTAAACAACGAAAAACGTTTGCAGCATTACAGAATCGAACAGTGTCCGTATTAAAACGTTCAACAGACGACATATCCCCAACAACGGCCCCTTTTTAAACCGAACCCTTCCACCCAACTCTCTTGAGTTGGGTTTATGTGAGGCCGATCTGTAGAACTCATCGTCTAGCTGTGATCAGTCACCTTACTAAACTAAATACAGCAAATAGGCCTATCGTACTACCAAGGTGGATCAGATGAGGGTAAAAGGTACCTGGTGTGAAATTATCAGCACTGGGGTCTGAGCGTCTCTGCCCTTTTAAATGAGGGTGGTGTGTGTTTATGATTTGGCCTTGATAGATCATCCATCAAAATTTTGTAGCAATTATAGACCACACGTTTTGTGCGTGCGAATTGGAAGTGCTATGAGCATGGGGTTATGCGGGTTCGCCGTCACGGGTCGAGGTAGGGTCGACCTACGGATATCGTCGCATGGCCCTGGAAACGCATGGTGTTCAACAAGTTAAATCGCCAGAAACAGATCCAGAGTGTTCAGTTTCATCGAAATCTATGTAGAATAGTTAGCCTAGTCTAAGTCTGCACTGCACCGCAAGTATACAGACACTCATACTGAGCGAAAACATAATCTTCTGTGACGAAGTTGTCGACATAATATTACTTTGCGTTCATTCTCATCGCGTTTCGGCACTCATTCATGAATGCAGAGCGCTATATTGGTACAGCTATGACGTTCGTCCGTTTATCTGTCGGTCCACCAGTTCGTCCGTCCGTCCGTCACACGTCGGTATTCAGTCAAAAGGGAAAGTGTCTCGTCTCGTTGAAATTCTTTCTCCTTCTAGTTGCCCCATCGTCTCAGATTTCTGATTAATAAACGAAAGCTGTTAAGTGGGTCAAGTGAGCGACATTAGCGCAACTGTTGTTGACTATATTATAGGTAACATATTCGTTCAGTAATCATTGACTGATAAGTAGGCCTATACGGTTTGCCCCCATCGAATGATTCGACCGATAGACGGCCGAACGCACTTCAAACACGCAGCAATAACGCAGTAACTTTTTAATATACTGTACCGTATAAGATCGACTTGATCGGTATGACTACCGACCACACTGCATGGGTCAGTTCTCCTAGGTGTCCACTCTCCCCCGCAACAACTGACTGGAGGCGCATTGTCAATCGAGGCAGCTCATGAGTACAGTGACACGTGTCGGAAATGAAAAGGCCAAAAGTTTTCTTAGGAAAGGGCAGGGTCCCCTTAACGTTGTTTCCAGGCGTTAGGACCAGTGAGGGTAAGTAATAAATTAAATAAATAAGTAAGTAAAACGTGGACTTGTATAGCGCATAATCGCCAAAGCCCCTAATGCACTATGCACTAGTACGGTGAGAGAGAAAAATGTCTTTAAAGAATGTCCAAAGCTAGTATTGTTGTGGCCAGTGCAGGTGGCCGATGCGACCACTGTACCATATACGCATTTCTTACTTACTTACTTACTTACTTACTTACTTACATACTTATCTATGGTGCCACGCAAATTTTTGACATTTTTAGAATTTTCACTGAAATTTGCTGTAAATTTAAGTGAGTTACGAGCCTTCCCGGATCTACGCGCCGGTACTTCTTGGTAGGGTAGGCCTGCAGCAGGCCTGCGGGGGCCATACCTACAGCAGTCGACAGTCTGCTGATAGGCACTGCCAAGCAATTAGTGCCAACGGAACGCAGCGATCGTCGACAGGGTAGGTCGACGGCGACACGTGTGAAAGGGCCGAAATACCCCCGCGCTAGTCCTTGGACGACTTTGTACAGAGTGGGCCATAAAAAACCGTCCCCTATATTATTCTCATTAAAATGCTACTGCATTTGTTTAAAAGGACAAATTGTGTATTTAGCTTAGAACTCTGGGAGAAGAAGCAGTTGGCGTAACCCTACCTCAAAGTAAAAATTGAGAATAATCGATAGGCCTACTGATGGGTGGGTCGCTTAAAGCTTAGCAGCGCGCGAGCCAATTTACCTACCGGCTTGTGCCTCTAGTTCTTGGTTGGTTCGCCAACACATCTGACAGGCAGCGTTTGGAAGCTTTCCTCCGTCATGATGGATACCGCCACGGTTTTTACGCACTACGCAGCCGACAAGCCATCGTTTACTCAGTAATAATAAGAGGCCGCTGAGAGTCTGCTCTCCAACGTCACGCATTCTCCTTCGTTCCCTTTTGCCTAAATGGAACGAACATAATAATATTACTGTTTGATCGACACTGCGACAACTTTCATACAATTATACCATAATAGAAATTTTATCGACATGATGCTTGTCAGTAAATGTGTACAGCCTCTCCCATTCCCATAGCTTTTATTTAGCTACCCATCCATTCAATCCTTCCACTGCTAAAGTAGCGTGTTCATGTTATTATATGTTATCAATATTTTACGATGTATTTTTCATTGTAATTGCAAATATTTATAAAAACGACGTCAAAACGCATCAATAATGTACATGTACACGAAGGACTTAGATTTTTTAGCACACGTTAAATATTCCCTGTCGTTTCGTATCCGTGTCTTCCAATTTAAATGTAAATGAACTATCCGCGTGAAGATAGAAGTTATATATACGCCGAGCATCCCGTATGGACGGATGTGTGACGAATGTGATCATTTATGACACCGCTTGATTGTATCACGTAGCTGCAGCACATAAATACATGTAAGCACTGAAAGTCAGGTTTTGCATTCCTTTCGTATTAGATTACTGCTAGGTGTTAAATCTCAACTCTGACGAATACCGGACAGCAGGCCAATGCATTTAAACTATGTCGTTTTTACATCCCCCTCGTTTTACATCCCTAAAACATAATATAATGTGACCACCAAGGTCTTAGTACATCTAGACAGGCTATGTATTTGCCAACTATACTACGAGCAATTAAATTAACGTCTCCGCTTAAAGTATGTCAGAACCCCGTTTTATATTCTTGACTGTATATACCCCGAAGCATATAAATTTCTTTTTATTTCTTTTATTTCTTTTTATATTTTATATTTTTATTGATCTTTTTTTTCTTTTTATAAATTTCTAATCTGGAAAGGGAAGTAGACACTGACTGATTATTATACTAAAAACGGGAATCTTGCATCATATCATACAACATTAACAATATAAAGGCTGAGCTATTTACACAATAGGCTGAGGGCCCTATGATTGTTGTAATTACAGTGCGTCACAGACTCCGTGATATACTCGGTCTCTATAGCGAGATGTACAAGTATACATGTAGGTTATGTTAGTCTAGAGTACGAGTGTAACGAGTATATATCACGAGAGACTGATATAACCTTCTTGTTCCATAACAATTGCGATCAATGCGTTTGGTCATACTTATGCTCGGAGAGGGATACGAGACGTTATTCCACTGCAGACGCTCTCTAGACACGCTAAGAGAGAGTAGGTCTTGAAATAATTTTTCTGTCGTATATAACTCGCTCTATGAAACGTGCGATGGAAAGCACGGAATATCGTCCAATAGAGTCCTGCTTGACGCGTTCGCTTGACAACGACGTACCAAGTCATACGTTAGATGGTTGCTATCATATCGTCCTACTGTACTCTTACTGAAGCTCGAAAATGTCTCTTGAGCTTTGAAAAAAGCTAATTTCCGCTAATGATGTAATATAGTGGTGTAGCATATCAAATATAACACAGCTGAGAAACACGCTTGGGAAATCTTCAAATCTCATCCGACGATAACAATATCATCCACCAACTAAATTGATCATCCGGGTGTCTCTCGGAAGGACGAACGAAAGCCATAGCGTGTGCATTAAAATTATTACGTTACTTTATAAAACTCAATATTAATTTTTTCATTTACTGGTGGACAATGTTTGTTGGCGACATTAATATAAGAACTGTCAGCCTGGCGCAAGAAGTTATCAGAACGTTAGTGGTTCCTGTGTCGATAGTGAGCGGCACTAAAAACTAACCATAAAACAGTCTCTGCACCTATATCAGAGGTCAACGACGATTCAATTATATTACATAACATATTCGTTTAATAATAAGAACTGAACAGAACGAAGTTCAACAATGAATGGGACTAAGATATAGTTAGTAATTATGATACGATACGATACGATAGAAGAGATTAACGTGGACTCAAAAGCTGAGTATGCAGCTTAATCTAGCACACGTAGCCAGAAACTGAAACAAAGCAGTGCCCCTTTAATTCAGTACAGGTTAAGATCCGTGAATTGCCTGTCTATGGACATAACCACACGGTTCAGTATTTTAAGAATGCTTTATTAGCATCATCGTATAAGTAAAAGTGCAAAGATAAGAAAGCCGTGGTGTAAGTAAGTAAGTAAGTAAGTATAAGCATTTGTAGACGGCGCCACGATCGTAAAACGTCCCAGCAGCGCCGGATGGTGTTCGTTATTGTCCACGGCCGAAGAGATACGTCTTTAGCCGCCCTTTGAACGCTCTCAGAGACAAACTGCTGTTCTGCAGAGATGGTGGCAGACTATTCCAAACTGATGGCCCCTGGAACGCAAAACTTCACTGTCCCGTTGACGTCCTCACCCTCGGACGTCTTCGACCGGGACACAGAGTTCCTGCAGATACGCAGGAGCAGCACCATGGACACACTTCCACACGAGCAGAGCGATCTTGAAGGTGGGTGACTCGCTGACGTATCGGAAACCAGTGGAGACTGTGTAGAATTGATGACATACGGTCACAGCGTCGATCGAGCTCCTGGTATTAACCGAGCCGTAGTGTTCTGCTATGATTGTAGCACGTTTTTTCTTGCGCTTCAGTATTACAGACACTACAGCTGTAGTTGGAATTTTCTTGATTAAGTAGTTGGGAAAATTTTCTATTACACCTCCGTGCAATCTTTATCGCTTCGCTACATCCCTGTATAGACCGATTTCCAACCTTTCGATAGTGTCGAAATTTCTGAAGCGACTTGTAGCGAAACTGTTAGTGCCTATCCGAACACATTCGGTATGCTTTCTCGGCTACAGTCAGCTTACGGCGGTAATCACTCGACCGAGACCGCTATGACGAAGGTTCTGTTAGACATTTCACTGGCCACTGATACAGAAAATCTGTCAGCGCTGGTGTTGCTTTGCCTCTCCGCGGCTACAGTCCAGTCTTTATGACTGGACTATTGCAACTCTTTAGTGTTGGAAGTGTCTGACAATCGGATACGTAAGGTACAGTCCGTGTTGAACATTGCTGCCTGCCTCGTCTCACGAACCATGGCGTGAGATCATTCATTCATACGTTTTCAGTTGCTATTATACAGGGCTCCAGGTATCATTCCAGTGCTACAACTTTATTGGCTTCTAGTCAACCGACGAGTGAGTTTACGATCGCCTGCCTGGTTCGTCACTGTTCAGCGAAGCACCTTAATAGCTCATAGGAAATGAGCCACTGTCGACTTACTAGCTTAACTTTTCCCATTATTGCTCATTACTTACGGCTCTCAATGGCATTGATCTTAAACCAGCACGCATGCATTATGCAGTAGGCCTACATCTAGTCAAACTATTATGCACGTGCTTCAGTAATCGTACGGCAGCCCTAGTGGGATTACGCGACGGATGGCATGAGGCCTACTGTCTTTGCTGTCCACAAAGACGCAAGGCATACCGGGCGGGGAGAGGCGTCGGAGGCAGTGTTGTCTGCATTTATTTAAGCTTATTATAAATGCAAAAAGGTAGATTATCACACCAGTAAACGAAGTAATAACACAACGAAAACAGCACACATAAAAAATTGTGATAACACTTTTGCAGCATATCGCCGAAATGTCGACTGTTACGAAAATATTATCATCATTTTTTATTTTTTGCAGTTTTCGATGTGTTACATGTGTTGAATATTGTTCAGTTGTTTGCCCTCATTTCAAGTTTCTGGTGGTTAAGATGGAGAGTGTTCAACGGTTCTTAACAAAACGTTTGCAGGGCACGTGGAACAAAGTCCACAACGACCGTTTGAGATTGTTAAAATAAATACACATATAGTATATAGAATATCGACGTTTACACAGTGATCTATAGTTTTATGTTGCCAGCTATTAAGTAACGGTTTTAACTCACAGCTTGTCAGTGCTCTTATTAAATCTACTGACAACAGAACTAGAAGACATAATTGCAAACTTATTAAACAAACTTGCTCTGTGGATGTCAATAAATATTACATGTACAGTACTTTACAAATCGGGTAGTTACTGTCTGGAACTCAATGCCATGCCATATGGCTCTCCAACACTGTCAACATTCAAGCCACGGTTAGAGAAACATGCTTATTCTTCTCATTTGGTATAGAGTTTACTGTTTATCGTGTGATGTTATATTAGTTCTCTCTTTGTTATTATTTTACTTCATTATTTTATGCACCATTTGTACTGCTTATACATCGTATGCATTATGTACTAGGCTATTGTGGCAGTGTTAGTGACCATATTGGTCCTTCTGCTTTTAATAAATTGAATTGCAGAAAAAGAAATACGCCAAACAACAAGCTACACAGTCAAGAACGACAGTAAATGCATGGCAATTAGATCGCCTTCTGAGTTGCTAGCGGCACCGTAAAGTCACCAAAGCATCAGATGTGTTCGCGCTGCGCCAGTGTCGCAGATCAATCGCTGCTGATGCGGAGTTGCTGGATAAACGTCGCTGCCATATTGACGTCGTCAGTCAGATGCAGCAGCTGCAAGCGACGCGTTCCGTGACACTTTTTTGCTGGCAAAACCGAATAAACATAGTCTCGTGTTGACTTTACTTTGACCCATTTTGAGCAAGGTAAGACGTTAAGATTTGATATAAATTTGTTAGCTGTCTGTCATCATAAGATTACAGTTTAATATTCCATTCATTGGAGAGTTATACCGGGTAGGCCAAAAACGGCCTATAACTTTAGAAATATTAAACAGATCTTTATCAAATTTGGCACAAATCAAAGTCACTTCATTCTGAACATCATGCCGTAATTTATTTGAATCAACTTCGGAAAATAGTGACGCCATCTGGCGAATGACATTAACCGTAAATAAAACGGTGATAAAAAAGTGACGAATTGGATTATATTGAAAAAAATCACCTTAGCGAGAACACAAAACACTGGCCGTCAAGAAAGCATTAACTGCATCAGCATTACTCAACAACACACTAACAAATGAACTACTTTGTTTTTCAGTTGCATGGGTTTAGCTTTCAATGCTTACAAATCCCGCACCGTGAGTGGAGAACGCTGCGTGACTACAGAACGGGCTTTGAAGTAATGCCAAGAGTTTAGCATCCGAGTGAGTGGACATACTACTGCCCGAATGTCGTTCAGTCACGAAGTCCGTGTTTTTCACGTCGCTAAATTGACTATGATGCCTGACTGCTTCTACATAACTGGATGTCGTATACCTGACCAGTGGCCACACATATTATTATTAGCGTGAGAACTAGCCTACTAGTCCCTCTGGTGAATGCACCATTGCCCACTCTCTCACCAAAGTGGTAAACAGAATCATGTGACCGATGCATTACAGCGTCAGACTGTGGTGTAATGTGCCTGTCACTAACATCAGAGCAACATTAGTGTCATTGCCGGTTGCCAGGCTTCACCAGGCCTCGCGATTCCACGAACGATATGGCTATAATAACTAAGAACGCCAGCTATCGCAATAGTACCGCGCGTCCGCTGATAGTCGATTTTTTGAGGGTTGATTAGCAGTGAAAGAATTTCAAATATTGAAGACGCATCGACAGCCGTTTCGATAAACAATTTGGATAGTTATTTGAAATTTGAATCGGTAGACTGTCGTTTTCGTGGCCGTATTGACAACACCTTAGTAAACCTGTTGGACAGTATAATACGTAAAAACAAGTGACGGCCGATCAAGTTTACCGCGCTCTCCGGGTAAAGTTTATCACACTTGTTGAGCGTTTGCAAGAACCGCTGATAAGTTTAGTTTTTCCCACTATTACTCCTACCTGCACCTAAGCCCACCGAAAGCAAACTAATTCTAAGAAAACTAGATTGTGGTTACCGCGGAATTTTCATGACCCGTTTAGTCGTTATGACACAATATCGGAGTATTTCGGAGAGGTTTGCAGTAGCTAGAATGACCCTCAAAGGTAACTCAAGGTCATAAAACAATGGACGGGATAGAAAAAATATTACTGCTGATCGTTCAAAGATGGTTTAGTACACGTAATACACAGTATATCATGTCCCGTTACAGCTTTAAAATCGCCGAAGTGACCTTTACAGGTCTTCCAAGGTCATAAGAGACTACTTAGTTCGATTTCACAGTATTCGGCCATCATAGCTATACGCCTATGTCCCACAATGTCCAAGATGCATAACTTATTGGCCGACAATCGCGAAATTTTATACCCTCGTTATAGGAGTAACGCGTCCCAATCTTGTAACTCGACTTGACCTTGACCTTGACCTTGATTCAGCCCGTATCCAACTGGACACATTGGGCCACACTCAGACGCCATCCGTGTCTATCAAGAGCTGCCACCTCTGCTTCCTCCCAGGTGAACCCCATCTTTTGTAGGTCCTTGTTGACTGCGCTCCTGCGGTTCGCTCTTGGTCGTCCTGAACGCTGGCAAGTCCGAGGTCATGATTCTGGGCACTCCTGCCCAGCTACGCTCTGCATCAGCTGTTTCCTCAGTCGACGTCGCTGGTTGCACCCTGCAGGTCTCATCACAAGTCAAGTCTCTTGGCGTGATCCTGGACAGCCACATGCGCTTTGACA
>Ga0056114_1000633_pt1 | contig 13155 bp, 12 predicted proteins | sample WorMetHERISLAND1_FD_77005 | JGI IMG/M metagenome (GOLD analysis project Ga0056114, IMG submission 77005) | Marine gutless worms symbiont microbial communities from Max Planck institute for Marine Microbiology, Germany - Olavius loisae HERON... ...
TACGATCGAACATATCTTTAAAACTACTTGAGCTAGAGACTTCAAATTTGATACACGGCTTTGTATGGGCAATACCGAGCAGGCGCATAAATAATTTCCCCGAAAGTAGGCGTGGCCTAGGTCACGTGACCCTTAAAATTTTTGGCAGTACGGTCGGCTATCCTAGCGACAGCTTGGCTTCTTGTTAATAATGCTATACTTGGATGTTTTGTATTGCAGCTTATGGCAAAAATTGCAGTGGTCTTACATGTTACTGATTAAACGTTAAGTGGTGCAATCGTAAGCTGTGTCACAGGACTTGAAACAAAAAGTGTATGTCTGACACAGTGCATAGTGTGGTTTACCTTTAAAAATCACAAAAGAAGGCAGTTATTCACCAGCTGCTCGGAAGGTGTATTTACCTCATTTCGTCATACAAAAGCTATCGCTGGCACCCAAATGGGCTGGACATAGTGCTGTTGTGGTTTCAGCTTTTAATAAACAATTAGGTACACGGCCAGGTGGCCACTGTGACATGTCGCCCTCCTGCATAATTACAGACTGTCACAAAAACTAAGCATTTTTGCCGGTAAAATGTATTTGATTATATGTGTAGAATGGGTTATTGGTCATTTTCAATTGACGTAAATCGATGCACTTTTGACAAAGTTATGCGCAAAGAACGATTTTTATTTTTCCCCCAGTGACCTCGACCTTTAGATGGTACAACAAATTTGCTCCTCTAGTTACTCTTGTCCAGCGCTGTTTCCACTAAATTAGAAGTGTCTATGGCTTTCCTGCTTCGAGAAAATCAAGGCAAGGGACGGACATACAGACAGGGTGCAACAATTAATGAGGCCCCTAGGGAAGGACGCATAATAAATGTAATGTATCATGTATGTCTTCGCTGTGTGGCTGAGAAAGTTGTTTTTGTGTCAGACTGCCTTCATCTGTGTCTGCGGAAAGAAGGCGACGTGAGTTCAAGGCGGCCGTCGTTACTGGGTCGATCGGCGGTCGACAAGACCACACTGCCGCTGGAAGACTACTTTGGCATTGATTCACAGTTTGAACTGGACAAAGAGAAATATGTCATGTCCATCGTCTGTCGCAGACAAGTGTTCACGCTCGCCTTTGATAATCAGACAATGTTGGAGTCGTGGCGTGACTTCATATCACTCCATCTCGGAGAAGGTTCGATGTGGCGATGATTCTGATTTCATGTTGCGTGAATGAGTTGAGATTAGACCATTACCTAAAGACGTCTGTGAGAAAACCTTACTTTACTGGGTTTGCCTTATTGAATAGTTAGATTCCTTTTGACAGCGATACACGTATTACAGTCACAGTCCTGTACCAGCTTGTCTATTTTTAATTACCACAGTAAGGAAGTCAGTGAGTGAGTGAGTGAGTACTGGTAACTGGAACGTATGTGCCCAATCCGATGAGTGATTTTTGCTGGACATTATTGCAACTGGCTCTACGTAATTATATACCAATTGTTATGCAGTCAGTGAAACGAATAAGGTTTAACATCCTACTTGACTCAGTCATTATAGGTCATATCCGGGACGATTTTTTTTGTATAGGTTTGATGATCCAACCAGCAGTGTCAAAGCACTGAAGGAGGGTGGTTAGTCATCCAGATAGCTCCCAGTCTCACCAGGCTCACCTCACCATGTCACAGTAATACAACATGCATGCAGATATAATACAAGAAAATACGAAGATAAACAAATAAATCACACAAAAAGTAATCCAAGTACAGTGAGTGAGCTCAGTGACATGAAATAAACTCTAGCAGACCAAACCTGCGAGCTGCTCAAATGATGTGTAACTATAGAATGCTACACATTACTACTGCTAGAGAGCAATTCTGGCAATATTCCCTAATACTCTTTACCAAATCAGAGCTCAGATGTGGCCAAATGGAGTTTGAGGGGTGGAATCAATTGCTGTACAGAAGCAATAGGCCAGTTGGGTCCACTGATGTATGCTCATGTCAGTCAGTAATGAGAATGTCTGTCTGAGAGTGAAATAGTTTACACCATGTGTACGTTGTCATTGTAGAGAAGTGTTATAGAGTCCAGTTAGTCAAATGTCCCGCGGCACTTAGCTCACGTCTCGGTGATGTCCATCTGTTCATCCGCAGTCGGTCGTTATGCCTAGCGACTTGCGGTAACTCATCCTCTCCGCCGATATATCTCGCGTCGTGGAATATCTCTGGTCTCCGGCGGTTTGGAGTCATTGACGATCGCTTCTGCTTCGACGCCGGCGAATCAAACGGTGCGTTCAAATAGCGCTTACCCCGACATTCACACTACCTAGCGAACACAATTACATTAACTGTTACTATAAATTTCATTTAAGTTTATTGGTTAACAAATACTGACCATAACCTTTTACCGACCCACGATCGACCACATGCATCTTACAATGATTAAACATGAAAAAGAAAGAAATGCATACAAATTACAAATGCATTACTTTTGTTGTTATACTTCTAGTCCTATAACGGCCACATTTTAACGAGAGTTTGCCATCACTCATGCACTGTGTTGCTGAATGATGATATTGTGATAAAGTGTCGTAGACATGTACATGTAGAGTGTTTCTAATGCAAGCTTTTACAGTGGGAAACTCTGAATGAAAATAAAAAAGTGCTTAAATAAAAACTGACTGTATAACTGCAGTTGAGAAACTGATGCCACGGTTTCCTGTGAAGAACTTAACTGAACCAAACTGAGTGGAGTTCTGAAGTCACCTTTATGTGTGGCTTTTTTGGTTGATATTGCTATGATATGCTCTGTTTGATTTTACAAGAATTTTTTTTAATTTTCAGACAACTAATTTATCTGTAGAGTTGATGAACGTCTTATCTGTTGTTAGCTTCCATTAACTGAACTGTTTTTGTCGTTAGCCCAATGCACTATGACAGAGCTGGCGTTGTAGGCTATGACATTGTATATTGGCTCAGATATTTAATTTTTGCCTTCAATAGCTAAGTTCTTGTACTTGGAGTATGTGGCTTAATCCTTGACTTTGACAATCCTTGAGTTCTTGTCTTTATGCTCGACTCCTTCTCGTTGTCTCCAAAGGTCAAGGCTGGTGTTGAGGTGGAGTCTTGTGTTCTTCGTGTTGTCTCTGAGGGTCAAGGCTGGTGTTGAGGCGGAGTCTTGTGTTGTTCATGTTATAATAATAATAATAATAATAATAAACGACAATTTGTAAGGCGCCGTAACATGTCAGTAGACATTACAACACAACACATGTTGTCCCTGAAGGTCAAGGCTGGTGTTGAGGTGGAGTCTTGTGTTCTTCTTGTTGTTGACAGAGGTCTCTGGGGTCTTTGCGCTGGTGACGAGTGTAGCCGTAGAAATCAACGCGGTGTTGACGGAGATGTCTTTCGGCAGTGACCGTCTTGCCGACTTACTCAGCAATACCAGCGGTCAGTTCTGTTTAGTGCTAATTTGCATCATAGTTTTATTGTTGCAGCCTCGTGCCGTGTTGTTGGATCTTTTCCGTGCGAATGTGACACTGTATGTGAATTTTGTAGCTTTTTTACTCGTATATCAATCTGTCGTTTTTCAGTTGATGTGTCTCTATGTGTCTTTCATTTATTGTCTCTGACATCATTGTTTATAGTAGATTATATTTCTAAGTAAGCAAGTAAGAAAACTTATGAGGTGCAGCTTTAACAGTTAGTCAAAATGTTCCGCGATCTCAGCACCCGAACAAAAATGTCTTTAGTAGCCACTTAAATCATTGAAAGCAAATGTCAGCTTGTCACAGTTCAGCTAGAAGGCTGTTTCACAGCTTCGGACCTGCAGCTGCAAAACACCTGTGTCCATAGTTGCTGTAGGTTCGTCTCACAACACACGTCCTTGATGTGGCAGAACGCAGCTGACGACGACCTTCGTCGGTGACCAACTGGCAGATATGCAAGATAACTCAAAGCTGCTGCAGATGGATTCTGATGAAGCTTTATGTCGCTGCTGATGTAGTTAGTTGTTAGAAGTGATCAACTGGTGGGCTTGGTTTACGTTTGGAAGGCGTGCACAAAGCGACCAGATTTTCAACTAAAAATTCATCCTGTAGGTAACACTGCAGCAGTGACTTGTAACAGCCAAAGATCGATATCTACGGGTCATCCTCCCTCTTACCTCAATCCACATCTGCTAAACCCTTAACCGCCAGCTGGTAGAATTCTCTGTGCTCCAGCAAAAAACTCTGAGCCTCTTCCCAGATAAACAGTGTGCCAGGTATAAAATTCCTAGTGGCAGACATCAATGCATCCTGTTGGTGTAATGTCATATATTCGACCTGGTCTCAGATCCTCCAACACAGCTGTCTACGCCAAGCCGAGGTGCAGAACCAAGTTCGGAGAGCGCGGCTTCTCTCATGCTGAACCTACTGCATGGAACAGTCTTCCACACCATCTCCATCATATCAGTGACACTGGTCTTTTCAAGCGCCGCCTAAAAACTGCACTATTTCGTAGAGCATACGTCGCTAGTTGTTAGCGCTCCTGGACGATCTGTAAACAGCGCTATAGAAATGACTGTATTATTATTATTATTATTATTATTATTATTATTATTATTATTATTATTATTATTATTATTATATATTTTCGGCATGTGGCATGAGCAGTATAGTTGCAGCACGGGATATATCCGTCCGACATGTGGTGGTTAATGGGCTGATAGACTGTTGAGTTTACTTATAGTTTAAGTTTTTTTGCTCTGATCACTGCCCAAGTTTTTACTTCAGTAATCAGCTGTGTGACCTGATAGAGAAGGATGGTTACTGTTTGACAGTCCATTGAGCACACGGACATCGACTATATCGTGCATGCAACTTGAGAGTGTTAATTTGATCGAAAATCGTTTAGAACATTAGTCGAATGCAAAGGAGACAGTAGTTTGAGATAGATTGGTTGTTGATTGTGTACATTGATTGCCTGTTTGTCTGTTGTAGGAAGCTTGTTTGGCAGTCTCAAGAGAAACTCCTCGTCTCTGGCTGACCGAGTTGGCACCGCTGCTACCGATGTATCGTACACTAATGTTTTACCAGCAAACGGCGTCAATCTCAATCTCGGAAATCCCGTCGCCGTGAGAAATCTGGCTGCCACGGGAAATACTACGACTTTGGGAAATTACATGAACGTGGAAAGTACCGGTGCTGCGATAAGTCTCGATGCTGCGGCAAATCCCGTTATGGTGGGAATGTCCGTCCCTGCCAACAGCTCTGCAGCATCGTATTACAACATTCCGCAGCTGATTCCACGAAAATCCCACGGCGTTGGCCAATCGGAGCAGTCCGCTGGTAGCTCCCCTGCACTTGATTCTGTGCCGCCGAGTGCCTTGAGCAATCCTCCAGTTCCACGGAGACACAAAACGTCGCATAATTGTCCTCCGGCAAACGCCGCACGTTCGGTGAAAGATTGCAGGACACCGCCGACACCGGTGAAGATGTTTCCAGCCGCGCCACACACCATGACACGGTCAAAGAGCCTTAACAGTGTCCGATATTCATCACCGTCGCGCAAAGAGAAATCAACGACCGGTGGCAATATGAGCGGCGGCGGCGACAACAGTGCTGGCGGCGGCAGGCTACGCAGGCGCTACTCTGTAGGAGATATCATGCTGAAGCTTCAGGCGTTTGTGTCTGGTCGACTTTCTCTGCCGCTTCAGCGGGTTCGGTCGATGACCCGGTTCACCGTGTCACATTCGGTCGACCATCACACGAACCCGACCAAGGCGTCGCCGGATACGCCGACATTCGACGACGGATTTGTTGCTCCCGGACTGAAACGTCGATCTGCCTCCGAGATCCTACACAGATCATCGGACACGGAAGAGTCCGTCCAGATGCGGACAAGTCCTTCTCCAGAGAAAGAAGTGCCGCCCGTTCCTCCACCACGTTTGGTGGTTCGACCAAAACTGCCCGCGAAGACAAAGGTAAATTTGATTTGTAACAGTGACTTAACTAGTCCTTGTTATTGGGATATTATAACTATACTATATTAACTTTTTTTGCTAAAAGTGTTTTGTAATAATAACGATTTTGACAAGCGATAATATTAGTAGTATTAACAATACAAAAGTATTACCAGTAGATAATATACAGGGCGGCCCAAATTAAACGACGCCACTTTACGTTTTGCTTGTAGCAAATGAATGTATCAAAAAAATTTTATGATTTTTGGCACGCATAAACCACATAAAGCAACACATGAGATGGTTTTAATTTTGTAATTTTATGTCAACTCTTGTTCGCCAGAGGGTTCTGCCAAGCTGGGTACTTTCTCCCTGCATTATGGCAGTTTTACTTACCCTTTGGTTTTTACATTAAAACAGTGCATTAATTATTAAAAATTTATATGAACAAAATAGCCTGCCTGACACTTTGAATTATGAATACTAGCCTGATCTGACTGTTAGGCTGCGGATGCTGACAAAGTTAAATGTTGCTCAGTCAAGTGTATGTGTTGTGTTTGCACGATGCAAGTCTTCGGTGGTTTGCGATGATGGCTATATCGACTGCGGTCCTCTGGTGTCGTCAAGACGGAAGACCTCGGACTCCGAACAACATGAAACTTCTCCGCTGCTGCCCAAGTCGTTGTCGACCAGCGAGCATGCTTCGGTGGACGATCTGACTGACGGAGCGGCCCCGATGATGTATCGATGTTTGTCGCGTAGCTTCAGCGTTAGCAGTCAGTTGAGCGCCGCTGCGTCGTCGACGATTCACGAGGAGTCGTGCAACAATCTGCACCTCGCCGAGAACGAGTATCTGCCAATGTCTGGGACGAGTACCGTGAAGACAGAAGGCAGCATTCCGGCATCCGCAGTTTCCTCACAGTTGATTCAACAACCCAGTGCCACGGACAAGTTCTTGGGTCGCACTCTTCCCTCTAGCGATGTGAGTCCAAAACTGGCCGCGAGCTCCGTATCTCGACGTTCCAGCTTGTCCTCGCAGGATACCGACTCGGCTACCGTTGTGCCGTCGGTGATGTCCGCCAGCTACCGAAATGCACGAGACGAGTCTGGATATCTTCTGTTTCAGCCGACCGGTGTAGCATCAACCACTGACGGAGGATCACTGGAACGGCTGGGTCCACCTCCAGAGATCCCGGCAGTGTCGGCGTCTGACTACATTACGCCGAGGTTACCACCACGACAGCACGCGGCGGGGCAGCGAACGCACTCTCTGATGTTGAACAGCCGGCCGCGAGCTCCGCCAACGAGGCGTCGTGGTTCGGCCGACGGCTGGAGTAGCACACCAGGCAGCTTGGGGCCGACTGTGCCGCCGCGAGACAACCGAAACTCCGCGTCGTCCGGTGTTCCCGTCAGACCGGCGTCAGAACGACAGGCGTCGAGGAAACCTAACCTCACTGTGGATGCAGTTGGCAGTGCCAGTCGTAGCCTTGCAGGTGAGTTTGTAATTAGCTTTGTAGAAAAATACTGTCTGTATATCTTGCTGTTGGCTTTGCTAATTGCATTAACACGTTCGCTGCGAAGCCAATGTTTCCTGGGTGCCATTCCCGGATAGGACTTAGTTTTGCCGAGGTACCAGCTGGTTATCTGCTGTGGTTCCGGTGTATGACTGAGTTACATGTACTGAGTGACGAGTATACTTGTCAGTGACAGCGAACGGACCAATAAAAACCACCTGTTTTATAGCTACTCGCCTCGCCCGACCTAAGTGAGCAATTCTGAAGCTCCGCACATGAACAACGTCTCACACAGTACAGGGTGGCCCGTGAAAAACAACCCATTTTTGACAGACTGTACATTTATTAACTGTTGGAATAAAACTCATCTTTTCTGATTCTGTGATGAACACATTGTTATTTGAATTCTTTTTTATTTCCAGCTACTTACAAAATTACAGCACCACCCTGTAGAAAGGCAGTGATACATTCATCTGTGGCTCAGCAAAAAACACAGTGATGTTATGAACACCTTGTACACCAACACTGGCGGCATTTCTTAAGACACTGATTGTAAAAAAACGTCTTAAGACGTTGCACATACAACAGACCCCAGTCCGGAGTGGGGAGTGGTGCATGAGCAACTCTATAGTGGTACATTGTGTTTTGTTTGTTTGTGTTTCCAGCGGAGACATCCAGCCAGCCGGGACCGATGCGGCTATCGGACCTTGCACATCAAAAGCCGCCGGGCCCGCGTCGTATCGGTGACGCACGTAATTCCCCGACCGAGTCGCTGGCAAACCTGTCCCAGATATCGACGGCGTCATCGCGGTCGATCAGCCAGGAAATCACCACGCTTCGACCTCGATCCGGCAAAGAATATCAACGCATCAATCGTCGGCGTCTTGGGTCGGCTTCCGGCAGTGACACATCTCCGCTGACCGTTAGCATGACGCCTCATTCTCCCGGCTCAGCGTCGCTCAAGACCCAAGTCTTCACGTTTGACAACAGCAGCCTCACCGGCGGATCTGGAACGGACTCTCCCCGCAGAGATTCGGTCGCCCGCGCTCGAATGTCCACGTCGGCCGCCTCAAACTTCCTGGAGGCAGCGAACTCCAGTTCACAGGTGTGTGTGGTCGGTGGATTTATAAACTCCAGTCCACACATGTGTGTTTTCGTTGGATTTTTTGAAACAACTCTGCATTCTGTTCATTGAAGGCAGTGCTGGATTAAGATCATAGAACTTGCCAGCAAAACCAGATGTCATGGAACTGATAAGTGGTCCTGCAGATTATTATTAAGCTGTGAATAGCCAATATCTGATGGGACTGTCATTAACAGTGACAGAGCTCCTTCATTCAGATGCAGCATGCCACTTTGTAGCTGTGTCGATGCTTTTTAGTAGATAAACATTGTAATGGATCATTCATCACCCGTCTGTGATTTTATGTCCATGCCAGCATCGTATGTATACTACGGCATTGGAAGAATGGCAGCAGAAAGTCAAAAAAGTAGTCCAAAACCTAACACACACAGCATTGTCGTGATAGACTACTGTATGAGGGGTGATCAAAAAGTTTTAAAATACAGTAAGAAACAACTGCAAATGAAGACGGTGACAATAATCGCACAATGCATAATACAAAATGGGGGTACCGCGTCGGCAAGCTCACCGCCGTTCATGCCTAGCAACCCTGCCCTCTGTGGGAGCCGTCCCCTAGTCACCCCATATTATTGTTGACTACGGGACTTGCTGTGTTTTGTGTTCATGTCTGCTTATCGTATGTTTGATTTGTGCGTGTACTATTTCTTCCTTCAGTACTTTGATACTGTTGGTTGGGTCTTTTGACCGGTAAAAACTGTCTCCCATATAACCTATACTGTGTTGGCGGGGACGTAAAACACTGCTCAATCCAATCGTGAGAATGGACGAGGGAGAGACGTGGAAGAATGTAGCCTGGAAATGACAGAAGTGTGTGGGTGTGGCGGAGGGGTGCAGTGGGACAGGAAGCAAATATTTCGAATCGGCAAGCACGTTCCCTTGTCTGACCGGCCGTGGTAGTCTGTGTAGTAATTGTCGAAGTGTCGGTGTTGCAGGAGATCATACTGGGTGAAGTTCTTCCTCAACCTGCTCTGCCGACGCCGCTGACGAGAGTCAACTATACCGACCTTGATCTGTCTAACATGTCACTGAGTCCGTCGCCGAACAGAACGCGTCCATCTCAGGTCGCTGAGCCGACGACCGACTACGCCGTGATTGACTTTGAGGCGACGTCGGCAGCGGCGCAGGCCGGACGAGACCACGTGCGACAGAGGGATCATTTGAGTTCGCTGTCACGAGCGGGGTCTGTCAATGCCGGCTCCACACAGCAGCCGTGATCCACACTGCAGCCGCAATTCCGTTCATGGCTCCACATGATCCGGTTTATGGCTCCGTGGCTCCACACAGCAGCTGTGATCCTGTACATACAGCATTTTAACGAGTCCTACCTGCACGGTGGCCAATTACCTGAAAACCTGCTGGAAAGTCATTGAATTACAGAGTGGTCAGGGGAATAGGAAAAGGCGGGGGGGGGGGAGGAAGCCGGGAAAATGTGTTATTGCATGTGGTCAGTTACTGCGAGTATTCTTCTTGACACAAAATATGCAAGAAAGTAGTTCTTTACTGGGTAAGGTTTTGCATATAGAACATAGTTGTCATAGCGATGAGAGAATGTATGCGCATTGAAGTGAGAAGTAACATGCATTTGGTTTTGTATCGCTACTGTTGCAAGGGTCGATACTCCGTAAATTAATTTGAAATGTCGTGGGACAAGTCGGGGAATTTGATAATGACGAGAGTAGCCACCGTGTATCTGCCGTCACAACTACAAGTCTTCGTTGTCGTCCAATCAGTGTTGAGAGCGTATCAGTATTTTGCCGACAAATGCAATGCCTTTTGCACTTACTTTCATGTTAATGCCATGCCAGACACGATAGACCATGAGATCCCTTTTAACTAATGATTGTGACATGTAAAAAACACAGGATAACTACCGGCATGTTTGTAATGTTGTCCATTGCCGAATGTTTTCCTGTCCTGTTATTATCATGCATTCGCGATGGGACGAACTGTTTGTAGGCAGACAATCGTTTTGTATATTTGTAGGTGATATCTATCTTTAATATGAGCTCTTGTTGTGTCTCTGAAATATCCTGTTGTTCGGCCGCAGGCCTGTGCTGGCTACGAGCCATGACCAGCACGGAGAGCCGGTATGGCTCATTATATCTGATAACAGGACGTCATCCATGTTCTGTTGTCGGTGACTGGCAATGTTCGATCATTATTTAGTAGAGCTGTCAAATTAACACGTTAATGTGTTAAAGAATTAATCACAAATAAAAATGTTAACGCCGTTTTATAATTACTCACATACATTATAAATTCTGTAAAGTCGGAGTTAACAACATTTATTTAAACCGTGGTTATTTGACAACTGAATAATATTCAGTTAATTATTTTGTCGCAGTTGCAGCACTACTCGAATAATTTTCTGTTGACAAGCTATTGAAACTGTTTAATGGCAAGTTCAACAGTGGTCACAACTTGTAGATGAGACGTATAGTCGTTCACTGACGACAACATACAACATAAATAGACCTGTCAAACTGATGCGTTAATTAACGCGTCAACTCCACAATTAAAATAAATAATCGCATGCATTAATGCGATTAAAATAATTAATGTTTTGACAGCTCTATTGTTTAGCAACGGTCTCAGTGTGTCGGTATGATGTGGATCATGGACTGGTTGGCCTTCATTGTTCATGTTTTTTCATTCGAAGTTTGTCTGAGAAATTGAGACTTGTATCGATGTGTTACTTCGTGTGCCTTGTTTGACCCGGTTCGCTCTGTATAGGTTATCGTTGAGTTTCATATCCGCTTACTTACTTGCTTGTATTTGTCAATGTTCATCACTGATGTGCTAGAGTGCGTGTGATCTGGAGTATGTTGTAATTCTCTTCTCTTTCATTTATGGTATCCCAAAGCTCAGTTAACTCACCGAGAACAATCTCTTTATAATCGTCTTAGAATTGGTCATACATATTTAATACATTCTTACCTCCTAAAGGATGAAGATCCTCCAATATGTATACCTTGTAATTCTCTGTTAACTGTAGAGCATATACTGAGTTGTTGAATCAATTTTGATATCATTCGCCAAATTTCTATACAGCGTCTAATCTCAAAGATCTCTTCCCGTAACAATCATCCTAAATGCATAATCTCTTGTACACGCCATTGGCCTTACTAACAAACTTTTAACTTCTTCAGGCATGATATAGCCGCTACTTGCGTGCTTAAAATGCCGTTAAACCCTAACCATCCTCGTTTACCGGATACTAAATTATCCGGACAAATATCCGGATACAAATATGGCTTCGTTTCCGGTTTAATTATTTTACTGAAGTGGGAATGAAGCCAAAAAATAATAAATTCATAATGGGGGAGGAAGTATTCATAATGAGTCGAGGAAGTATAACCTAACGGTAGCAGGTTCAACTTAAGTCCAGCCGCCAATATTTTGGATATACTCATATTAATGTACAGAATTGTTGAAACTAGCATTTTTTAAAAACTACATGAAAAAGTACTTGAAAAGAATGAGCAGCCATATTGATGGATAATTAAACGGATATTCTGATATCCAGATAAATCTGGGGATAATAAATTATCCGGATGTCCGTGAACATCCCTAATATCTTGTCTCTCCTGCTTGTGGCTCTTGTCCCAGTACTATAATGTGTGTTAACCATCTCCACCTTCAAGACCTATCTGTTTATGACTGCATATTCCTGTTAGACTACCTGGACCTTCGTTTAATTATCACATCCGTACTGCTCTGTAAGGTTTTATTCTAATTTTTGTTTGACTTTTTAAAACTTTTTAATTGTAATGTCCGCTGTTCATTTGTGTATGAGGACATAATGATTACTGATTAATATATTGGCCTCTGAGCTGGTTGCTGGTAACTGCTGCTCGCCTACAGGGCGTGCCAAAAAAAGTAACCCCCTAGGAAAAATTTTATATCTCTGAAATTGTAGTCGATATATTTACCAAATTTGCAGAGTTTACAGATAAGGATTCAGTCCACACATCCTGTAAATTTTATTAATATAACAAATACGGTTCAACAGATACAACATTTTAAACTTTAAAGTTCATTTTTTCAAGTGAACGTCCTGAATATTCAGTAAATCTTACTTAATAATGAATCAAACTTTGCACAACTTTCCCGTAAATACTTAAAACGTTTCAGTAATGAATGTCAGCTGCCCTCTCAGTATTTAAACTGAGTGTTCAAAATGTCCGCCAGCTGCAGTAACACAAAATCGAAGTCTCTTTCGTAATAACAGGATTGCCTTGTCAGTGAACTCCTGTGGCAAATCATTCCATATTGAAGCAAGGCAGTCTTCAGCTCGGCAATGTTGGTTGGTTTTGGCATATATAGCGTCCCAGTATTGCACCTTACGTGATAATCCAATGGATTGAGATCTCATGATTTAAATATCAGCGAGGTTATTTTTAAGTCAGATTGATTGATTGAGCAGGGTTTAACGTCTCCACTAACACAGTATAGATTATACGGGCGACGATTTTTTACAGGTCGCAAGACCCAACCAACAGTATCAAAGTACTGAAGGAACACAGAGATTACACAATTAACAGAAAAAATACAATAATGACACAATAAACACAAAACA
>Ga0056114_1000634_pt1 | contig 13150 bp, 4 predicted proteins | sample WorMetHERISLAND1_FD_77005 | JGI IMG/M metagenome (GOLD analysis project Ga0056114, IMG submission 77005) | Marine gutless worms symbiont microbial communities from Max Planck institute for Marine Microbiology, Germany - Olavius loisae HERON... ...
ATGTGATCACAATTCACCAACGTTACAGACAGACAGACAGACAGACAGACGGACGGACAGACAGACGACATGCGATCGCAATACCGCGCTTTGCACTAAAGTGCATCGCGCGGTAAAAACCATCCACACCACAGGATTTACTCTTCTTTAAAATCACACACATTTCAATTAGTTCAACACTTATTACCACATTCATCACCAGCATAATAAGGATAGCCTAACTTGAATAAAACTCACTCTATAAAGATTTGTGCCCGTCAGCGAAGTTAGGTACCGAAACAGATTCAAGTACTTTAGTGAACCTATAGCAGCAATAGTTTTTTGTCAAAAGGCCATCAATCATAGAAGGAGAGTTCTTATCGACTTACTTAACGAAACACAACGAAAACAAGGGAGAACTTAGATCTCCATGACTTCCAAAAACTGTTCGTATCCTTATGAGACCAGGCATCATCTGAAAACTCCTCCTTACTGTTTCTCTATTTTGATCTAATTCGATGTTTATAGGCTGCTTTATCCCTTAGCATGTCTTCAAAGTCAGTGCCCATATGGGGTTTACCAAGTGATGGCCAAATCTTAAAAGATTGAATTGATTTTTCTTTGAGCAAGGTTGATTTCTCATCTCACAATAATTATAAGAAAAACAAATCTTTTCCTAGTTTTTTCCGTTCATCTTGTTATTCTCTGATTGCGTTTGGTAGATTAAGCTTTGCTTTAATCGATTCACTTGTTTAAACGGATCAATCGCCGGAGTGCTTTCGAACCTGTTTCTGACGGGCGGAGCCATGCTGAAGTCAACGAACTGCAACTCAACGATCTGATCGGAGCCTGCAATGATGCTGTACAATACGCAACCGATTCCCGGAGAGTAGACGCTCGGAAAGTTTGGTGACGTCACCGTGCCGTAGCCAGTTGCGGAGGCAGGTGGATTCATCTTGACGCACCGGCACGCTGCATCATCCAGACAACATCGCATCAGTAGCTGCAACTCAGTTGCCGTCGACACTGCTGAAACTTGAAACGACAGACAATTTCCTTATCCATTGACGCAATTTCGCATATGCTTCCTTTATGTTCTGTAGTATGTATGATCACGTGACCTCTTGTTACACTTTCTAATGTTTGACGTAGCTGAGCTTTCATAGAGAGCTCAAGTCTCTTCTATCATCCACCCGATTTCACGTCGTATATTTCTTCTCTTATTACTGTTATTATTGTTTTTATGTGTTTGATGTTCATAAATACTAATATTAGTGACCGGAGCCTCCAGTTATAATATAACACACGTTGTTCTTACTCAAGACTGTTTTTTGTTTTTGTTTAAAAGCATTAAGATAATGTATGTAAGACAATTAGGCCTACAATGAGATAATTCATGGAAAATATTAAATCGCATAAAACGTACATTCTATTAAACACTTAAAACGTTTTCAATTTCTGCCACTTTTGCGTTTTTTTTATTTTAATCTCGAAATTTTTACATTTGTAGTACACATTAATCAATAAAAATTGTTGCCAATAGACTCCATAGTGAAGTTGTTTTCGCCCCTGTTACTGTTAAGCGCAGTTAATGCAAACGACTTAGATGCCATCGCCAGTCACATTGTTTGGCACTCGCCGTCAGTCATAATCAATAGCTAAGTCGATGTCAAGTAGACAGTCCTATACTCCAATCATATTTTATCAAGTCAGTCAGATTTAATTTGGCGACTGACTCCGGTCACTAAATGCCACTTGACTTGAATTGACTTGACGTATGTAAATAAACGATTTTGGGTCAAGATGCGACCATGGAGGTGGAGATTGAGTTCATTGCATACTTAAATAAATTTAAAAAACTAAAAAATACCAGCTAATACATACAATGTGCTCTACAAAACCACAATGCATCTATTTTATGTTAACTTTTGTAGGCATAAGCAGATTTTGGAACAAATTGATTGTTCTTTTACAGTAATAATAAATATAGCTCAACACCACTGCACGTTCCAGCGCTGAGCATGCATCATTTGCCGGCACCGGCCCAGTGCCCTTATACGTAAGTAAGCGAGTAAGTAAGTAACGAATTTATAACGCGCTTAGTAGGTACCAGAGGCGAAAAATGTCTTGCGAGCAAATAAGTCTTGAGCTGCGACCTAAAAATAGTACATCTGTCAGCAGTGCGTACAAATGAGGCAAGACTGTTCCAAACGGTAGGGGCACAGCATGAGAACCGACGAGCAGCAATGTTTGTTGATGAAGATTGCGTTGACAGTGGGTCTAACATGACGTAGATGACCATGACCCCAGGATATACGCGACTGATTAAAGTGATTATGTGGCGCGAGGAGAGAAGTAAGACAAAGGTTGTTGACGTTTGGCGGTTGTGTAACAGACGACGGCAATCTTGAATAAGACTTCCATTTCACCTTAAGCTTGTCGTCCCTTTACCTGGTTTTCTTGAGCGTCAGGTCACCGTGATGGGAAATGTTTGAACCGTGACAACATTCACTCGGCTTTTCATTGTCACGGCGCACAGAACTGTCCTAATTTAAATTTCAAGGAGCAAAATGTGAAGTTGTATTTTTAAGGATAAGAAAATTTCGCAGCATTGCATTTTCATCAATGTTTGTATGACCTTGGGCTTGGACAGACGATTGTCGATAGTCATGCCACAATAAGACTATAGTGTTAAAGCATAAAATGAGTGAATGTGTGTCGATGATATATCCAAATTCCGGACACGTCGATGTATCGGCAACACAGCCTTCTCGGTTGCTGTGCCGCAGACTTGGAATAGGCAGTCGACAGAACTCAAGCAATTGCTGTCGACAGAGTCATTCAGACAAAAACTCAAGACTCATTCATCTATTCTGCCTGCCTGACTCATGGAGCTAAGAACACCGCTGTTTTACTTTGTAATGCACCATCGGTCTGTTAGTAGAGGGCGCATTATAGGCCCTAAATGCCGTGGCGTAGCCACAGTTTCAGTTACAGTTACAGTTCCGCATTTCCGGTAGCTATGACATTCTGACATTTCATAGTATTTACCTGTTCTATATAGCATGCAGGCATACAGCAGAATAGCAAAAGTGAAGTGTAATAGGCCTAACTATATAAAGAAGTTTTCACAATATTATTTTCGGCCAACAGTAAACAGTATCACATCGGAGAACATTTGGAAAAGTCGTCGTGTCTATCCCCATTGGGCCATTCCATTCCCCCAGTTTCATTTAGCCTACTATGGTCTGTATACAATACGTATCGAGCTGTTGCTATAGGTTATCGTTGGTTTATTGGGCAATTTTTTTCCACTACAACTTCGCACAAATCACTGAAATCAGTTTAATAAAACCAGTCGGTGGAGTAATCCTGGAGTGACTACTGTGTTAATAGTGTTACGGAGAGCAGAAATCCCGAACTTAATACTGCGTTAATCCACGCGGTGATAGCCGCCGGATTAACGACGAGAGTGTGGTTGTTGCCTTGCCGTCGGCGTCATTATACGACAACGCGACACGAAGATAAATGCGACGATTAAGCGACAGACAGAGAGAAAGACTCTGCTGGAAGAGACGATACGTAGTGACTGACCGGGGCTGACCGATGCCTTGCCGACACTTACGACACAGCATTGTAGCGTAAACCACACCATCAGAAGCGATATTGCAGCAGCGTACGGTCCGCCGAACATCTACACACACAATATAGAGCCTATACACTGAGGAACAGAAAGAGAGAGAGAGAGAGAGAGAGATCAGCATTCGTAGTAGGCCTAGCCGTCGTTAATCGCCTTTCTGCCATCTACCAGTTTCGTCGTTATTGCCAGCAATAGGTCATAGACGAGGGCCTTTCATAGCTGATTGTTTTGTCTTTATGACAGAACGACAGATTCTGAGGTCGAATAATGAGAGACAAGACAAACAAGGCAAATTGGACTCGGCCATAACGCTCGCCAATGATGCCGATACTCGCGATGAGGGGTCGATGATTATAGACGAAGCACTGGCGGTAAACACCAGAGACTATACAATATCGACAGAACACTACTGAGTGGAAACAGGTCGCGTATAATATACTTCATGAAAACAAAAAATAAGAACAATGCTGTCGCAGTACTGTAACGCCATACATCATAGATTAGCACTGTTGAAACTCGAGGGCTAGTTGACTTAATGTTAATGTAAGGTTAGGCCTAATCGAGGTCAAATTTTCGATCCAAAACTCCAAACAGCCCAACAGTTAATTAGGCCTACATCTAACGAGGAATAATATCTACGAGCGTGCAAAGAATTTACTGAAATGCATCTGGATTATCATCATACAGACAGACAGGTGTACTCTAACAACAAAGTTGTCGAGAAGTTAGAACAAAATCATCGTCGCCTTTGACTTGAAAGATTTTCACTTCGTATGCGGGCGATATTCAGTTCTGGACAACGCAAAAGGATCGCATGCAGGCATCGCGGTAACACGTCGTAAAAGTATGTGTACCTGCAAAATCAGCGAAATTATAGCCTGAAAGCTTAAAACGACGATGCTTTGTAGACGCAATAGACCTAATCCACTGCGAATATTGTAAGCCTGTTGCGTCGTTATCTGTAATCCAGCACACGCGGCGGTCTTTACAAGTAATAAGCCGATTTACTACACAATTAGTCGAAAGACGAATAACAGCGATACAACGAGACGCTATGCAAGATTATAATGTCCGTCTGTCACGTTCTTGGATTGTGAACGACCTTGATAATCATTTCACCTATTCAAAACCTTTCTGAATCCAACATTTTCGAAAATGTAGCATCTATTCGCTGTACGAAGAGATTATCAGCGAATACAAGATTATCTTTAATATGAACTATTATACGCCCACTATTCTGAAGATTATCACTGAACAGGCTGTATTCTTCTGAGCGGAGCTAATAATACCGGTAATAATCACTGTAATGCCTGCCAGTGTTCTGAGCTGCCTGCAGCGTAAAATGCGAAATTGCCACTGATGAATTTCGCATCCGTAGTTATACGCTGAAACTATAATGGAGTTTTGCTAAAAAGTAACTAAAAAGCCACTGTGGACCGTTTAGCAGTGAACAGTGAACAGTTATCTAAAGACCATCCAGCGATGAACAGTGATCGATAAGGTTTTCTGAAATTGTTCGGCTTCGCTGTTTCTGTATATCTTTCAACAGTTCAGTACTGACGCTGTCAGCATCAGACAATTTATCTGTGTCGGACTGATTTCATCGCGTAAGCGCATCATTGGATACTGATATAGCAGGAGGAACAGAATGTGCGAAGAGTTTCAGGTAGAAAGCAGATGTAGAACTGGGATGGTTAAGAGTATAGTTTGGAATAGATCTGTTCAGAATTCTATAGTTTCATCGGAAATAGCTCATCGTTGCAATATAAGCGGGCACTTGGACCACAGATATATGCATTCCTTACAAGGCCATTAAAAACTTGATGCACAGGCTGTAGGTTTTGTCTGAATTGTGATTTAGCCTTTTTGATAATTTTGTGTTTAAAAGTTCTCAAGACAAACTTTGACAAGTCGCAATCTGACAGGTAGTACTGTGTCACAAAATGTGCAACATATATAACTAACATGAATTTCGCGTGGCGTTACTGGCGTATCACTGACGACGACCTTACGTAACCTTCAATTCAATAATTCAGTTGCAAGTACGCAAACATCCACTATTCTTGATTTCTGTGAGACCGAGAGTTAACCCTTTGACGCCCACTGTTGTTATATATAATATGGGTACAGCTGTAAAGCATCCTCGATCCTCTGTCAGACCGGGATAAGACGTCACTTGTAATTTTTGACATCCGGGCACTCTGAAGCTCAGGGCTGAGCATCGGAGTGCCCGGATGTCAAAAATTACAAGTGACGGCTTAACCCGGTCTGGCACAGGATGCTTTATAGCTGCACCCATATGGCAACAGTGGGCGCCAAAGGGCTAATAACGCTTTCCTGGTTCAAACAGTTCATAACATGAAATCTTTTCTTTCCAAGCTTAAAGGCGCACAGCTGAACTGAGACGTCTGCTATTGATCTCCGCTCACAGCGTGATGTGTTCCTGCACGACAACTAGGCCTAAGCCCATTACCCTGATGTGATTAAATCATCTTGTTACTTGCCGAATGACAACCATCAGAATACCAAACAGACGTAGCAGTAACGTATCTAGCCGTATCGCTCCGATCCTTCGTCGACTGCATTGGTTGAAGATTCAGAGCGGACGTTTGCTGTCCTCGTGGACAAACGGCTACACGGCGCAGCACACTACACTGCTCAGTGCTCAGCCTGTCTTTGATTAGTTGCACCAGTCAGTGGATATCTAGGTTGGAGACAGCGCTATCATCGTCATCGACGCAGATCCGCCACCTTAAATTAGTCTGCTGCGGCACGTCACTATAACTTCGCTGCATGTTATTTATTTCAGAGAAATGATATGTATATGTCTGAAAATCACTGTGTCATGTCATGTCACTGTGTCAGTTAAGGTTACCCTGTCCGAATTTCGAAAAGCGTTTTAGTTCTGAGAAACTAAAGTGCAATTTTGGTTTGAACTATGCTATATTACCGGCACACAAACTGAACAACTTGAATCCATACAAAAGCGTGCTATACGCATAATAGTTCATTTTATCCGTGAACTTTCTTACTAATACGCGCTGTTTACAGATTACTGCAAATCTCAACTCTTTGCATTCCAGACGTCACGACATTTCAAAGTCATTCTTTCAAGACATTTGCGACCGTGTCAGCAAAGTAGAGTTATCACAGAAAACAGCCATGTTCTCTTGGCGACTGTGTATAAGAAATTATGCCGTGCATCGGCGAATGTGCGTGACATGGTGGAATATTTTTTCCAGAAATCATCGAAGTGTTATAGTGAGAAAATTTCAGTTTAATGGGTCACGCAACTGTCGACGCCAAGCTTTTAACCCTTCTGTACGCAGTGATAACCGGAATGAAACTAATTGATAGCTCCACTTCAATTCAAGGACTGATATAGCGGGAGGAACAGAATGTGCGAAGAGTTTCAGGTAGAAAGTAGATGTAGAACTGGGATGGTTAAGAGTATAGTTTGGAATAGATCAAAATAGATCTGTATAGATCTAATCATCTCAAATGCAATAGATTTGTTTACAAACTCTGAAAATTTTGTCTAAATCGGTTCAAGACCTTTACGTTGTCTTGCCTGTGTGACACTGATAGAATCACATAGTGGTCATCGACGATAATTATTGCTTCTACCAGTAACTCTTCATTGACAGACGGAGGGGGAATGTTGTTACCTGCCCAGGACAAGGTCTTTCATTGATCTACCAATAGAACAACGCTGTAACCAAGGCCCGTGATAACTTCCAAGTTCCAAGACTGTCACATCGATACAATAGACGAAATCGCTTTCAGCGATGTCGCCCTAAATAGCATCTACGCGATGTGTTAGCTGTAGGGCTATCATCGTTAATCATCCAGCAGGAACATGTTCTCGAGATATTTTGCAACAAGATATATTCGTGAAATCTTTCGAAATAAAAATTTACACGCACAATATGTAATTTAGCTAATAATCAGACAAGCATGGGACTTATCGCGAAGTGATCTGATCATTGTCTAGCTGTTGTCACGATTATTTGCAACTGGCGTTCACGGGTCGCTTAAAGGGTTAACGGTGTCCAGCATCAGGCAAGATGCTCTCAAACAGTCCGGTTGACCGGGGCATGGGCAGGTGCCCGTGCCCTCGTGACGGCCACCCAGCACGCGCTATCCACCCATCAATATCGTATATACTGTCAATTTTCGACGATGACCATGCCGTCGACAGCGGCGACCTATAGAGCATCCAACAGGAGCCGGTGTAGCCGGAGAAATTCAATCACGTCGTCTACATCCATCAGCCGTCAGCAGCCGCAGCAGCTCGGCGGTGTTGGATTCGGCACTCGGCAATGTCGACAAATATTATGAACGCCGCCCGTCGCCAAGCTGAGAGCTTCGGGCTAAGAACTCAATCAGTTCGGACGCACAATAATAGCAGTCGCCGACGGTCCATCGTTATCGTTATCACGTATGGCGAGTGATTGATGTCAACACGCCCGCCCTGCCCCACATCAAGCTCTTATACAGCTTAAGCCGCTTTCTATTGATGATACCCTCCCTAACGACGCGATTTGTTGCCGTAGAAGTTTCGTGACGCGCCGACACCAATCCGTCAATTTGATACATTTGTAGAGCATGCACAGACGCTCGACAGCTTTCACGATGGGCCAATTTTGACACAATAAACAGCTGTATCATATTACTAGGCTTACAATATTGTGAATTATTCAAGATCCGTATCGTAGGTCCCCGGTCTGTAGATAAGGCCCGTTCCTGAGCCAAGTTTTAGTGTCATTGGCTTTATAGCGTGTGCCTAATTTTTCTCCTGCAGGTCTTTGGGTTTTTGTTTTCTTGGTTGTAGTTACATTTCTAAGCCCAATGATTGCTATAAAAGACTGAGTATTTCACCATTTCTCAACAACAGTATTTTGTAAGAACAAGATCGTTTATTATATCAGAAATATTAATATCTGTACTTAAAATTTTCCATCGAATGTCTCCGACGCTCAAACCAACAGGGAGTCACTTCGGGCAAAATTGTGGAGGAAGGGGTTGACCGATGTATTTCACGGCGATCTGCGAGAGACATGGGGCTGTCGTATACAAAAGAAATCGTGTCGATATATTCTGCTGTTTGAGAAAAATGCACGAACGTGACAGACGGACTGCGCCGTCGAAAACGAAGGATCGCATGTCATCGGTGAGTTTGTTGATGGGCATGAAGTCCAATTCTGGAGCTGCAGACGCGAGAGCAACTGTCACATGGCCAAGCGCTGAGGTTGCTGCGAGGTTGAGCCCCCCTCCGAACTGCTCTTTTATGTTCCAGAGCTTCGACTCGCGAATCTTCGAATCTTCGAAGTTCGAAGATTCGCGGATTCGCGGCTGGATAAGCCCTGCTTCGAAGCTGGGTGACCGCTTCATGGCACAGAGTTCTCCAGGCTGAGCGATCCTGAGTGTCGTCACCCAGGGCCGACGGATCGATGCGATACTGCTTCAGATTGACCTTCAGAGCATCTCTGTACCGCAATTACTGGCCACATTGCAGACGTTTTCCCGACGCCAGTTGTCCAAGAAATACTTGCTTTGGAATCCGACTGTCTCGCATGCGCATAATGTGACCGACACATCGAAGCTGCGCTTTAAGCAGGAAAGCTTCTATACCCATAATACCACAGGTGTTCAATACATCTGTGTTGGGAATTCTATCCTGCCACTTGACAGACAGAGTACAGAGCGACAGACAGACAGCGGAACGATAACATTGATACCGATAGGCTACAGTCGGCGCCGATGTCGCCCAAAATAGCATCCACAGTCAACACGATGTGTTAGCTGTAGGGCTATTATCGTTAATCACGCAGTAGTAACATGTTCTCGAGATATTTTGAAACAGGACGTATTCTTGAAATTATTCTTAATTCTTCGAAATAAAAATTTACAAGCACAATATGTAGGCCTAATTTAATTGATTTCTAGACAAACATGGGACGTATCGGCTGCATATGCTTTATAACGCGAAATGTGGACATGCTTTCTGGTTAATTCGGCTGCCGATTTTGCCTAACGAGTATTACCTTTCTATTCGTTAAAATGGCTGAAGCAGCTTTTATGTGTGATCGCGTATAATATGATGCATGGCTAATGGTTTCATTTAGAACAAAAATACAGCCATATAACAGCCGTCATTGATGCTGCCGAATACAAGGCGCGTGGCGGGCGTTTTTCGGCTGTTACTGCGAACAGGAACAGGACTGCAATTCTGTCGTTTTATCGTAATGTCGCATGGGTCGGTCATCGTCATCGTGTGCCGGCGGCCGGCCGGGTGCCTCGATGCAGTGATGAGTAATGATGCGGTGTTGCTGCAGCTGATTGCAATGACGACAACGGAGACGAAGTAATCGTGCTCACCGGCAACAATTTCCGACCGGTCAAGTTTTCAATTTGCAGTCGTGTTTTCTTGCTGCAGCTGCCGGCAGCTTCCGTTGATGCGTTCCGGGACATGCCCTTTCAAGTGACGTACAGGCTCGACCAAAATAATCTTTGATCTGTCTAATTTCAGATTTTTTCCAGTTTCTGATACTGCAATGGCTACTTATTCTAGGTCCCCATGTATGCGTATATGTGTATGTATGTATGTATATCATATGCATATGAAGTTTTATGAAGTTGTGAGTGAAACAGGGCGCAGACTTGGTAGTGGTTTCGCTTAGCGTTGGTTTGATTAACGTATAGTTACTCTATACGTAAAGCCGGTTAGTACATGGGATGGCTGTATTGGCTGACAGTCTGCGGCGGGAAAACCGTCTCGGTGTTGTAGCCAGCCATCTAGGTTAACTCAGCCTTCTACCCTCCGTGAGACGGTAAAACGAGTAAAGTAAGACGGTGACAGCATGCAGGCAGACTCACAGCCAAGCACCTACTGCACAGTGCACATCCCCACGGCCACTTCCAACATCGGTGCACAAATAGCTGTTCTCCGGCCGCGTGTCTCGATGGATCAGCGATCGAGCTTCAGAGACAAGACGGCATAGCCTCGCGGTCTTCAAAGTGACAGTTCAATCCACACTGGCGAAGGGCGGCTTTTTCTGCTCCGAAGTTTGGTCGACAACATAACTGGACTTAATAACGCCCAGCCAGTGCGGTCTGTCATGCACATCCATGCCGTGTATGCGTGCTCAGTCCAATCTCGCTGACAAATGTTCTACTCGGTCAGCGCGATTGATGCATCGGTAAATGATACAGCAATTCCAGACGACGGTCTACGTGGGCTCTAAATAACAAAATAACCTGCCGTCGACTCCAACCGGCTGCGACCCGAGTCCGTACGTTTTAGTTACCGACAACGGTATGAGAAACGACTTCCTGCATGTTTCTATTAGGCCTATAGGCCGCCCTTCACAACATCTATCTTCGGCGGGAATGTTCATTTTGAAAAATAATTTCACGGATACTTCGAACTCTGATTGGATAACAATAGTAGTACTTAATTACTTAGAGTAAGTAGTTACTTGTAGTTACTTACTTGTTGACTTACTTAGACAAGACCTCTGTTGTGTATATCATACAAAGTTGTTGCATATGCACGACTACACGTACAAGAAATCCATCAGACGTGTGGCGTTTAGTCTCAGAGCATCGTGCACGGTTGTAATGCAACGCATGAACGCCTGTGTGATGCATAGGATGGAAGGCCTAGATTTACCGTAAATGTCAGTTATTGATTATGGTTGGAAATTTGAAATTGATTTTTGAAATGAAAATTGAAAATTATGGTTTCGATTTCACCAATTTCTACCCAGCTTTCAGACTTTAAGCCCGTCGCAATGTGAAATAAAACCTAACTAAGTTTTATTTCAGACGTCTTCACATTCTGAAATAAAAGTGAAACAAAGTACTGACTACTGAAACAGTTTTAGGCTTGTTTCAACCTCACTAGCATATTTATTCGCATGTTGTAAAATATGTATTATTAGGCCTATTATAAGTATTTGTTGAACTTCTACTATTGAGTAGCTACAACAGTATTATTAATCTTGAAAACTCAAAAACTCAATCGAAAATCAAATGGTTGCGGTTAGATCACAGCTTACCAAACATGATATGAAATCCACTAACTGAACAGCGCATTTATTTTATAAAGATATATTCGTGTTTTGTTTCGTGAAACATTCCTTAGCTTGTGCCTAACTCCAAGCTTTAATAATTTATTATCAGAACATCAGTATAAAAAGTTGCGACTAAGATTTTCTATTTTAGACAGAGACTAACAACTGTCAACGACTAGGATATTAATCGTTTTATGTCGCATTTTTGACTTGTACTGTTCCAAAAGACAAACTGCCAACCGACCGCTTTTAATTTCAACGTCCTGCAGTTGACAGAGTAAATATCTTCTGTCACAGTGAGTAGGAGAGCTACTGTTTGTAAAGAGAGTGCGCGTAAACATCGGATACTGGTGGCATAGTGCGGCGGCCGGTGCTGCTGATGCTGTTTTGTGTGCTGAGTGATGCCATGAGTTGAGACAACGATGGAGAGACGGGCAGATGCTGCGGCATGCAGATGCAGCTTAATTACTTCCGCCGAGACAACAACGTGCGAGCAGTGGACCGAGTACCATTCCACGCCCGTCTTCTCAATGATCATCGCTGCCATTCAATCGATACCACACGTCACAGCTCGGTCGCTCTTTTCAAAACGACTCATGGCCGGCTTTGCGACGGCGTTCCGACACGCCCATCCTTCACGTGACCGACCAGACGCTGTCTGCACAGTTTACGACACGACGCCAGCAATACGTCGAACTTTCCCATCAAAACATCACGATGAATAGTTATCTTAACAGTCTGCACTGCACCATAGGCAAAATTGAAAGGTAGGGAAACCGGAAAAATAAAACGAAACTAGAATTTGGCAATTAACGTGGCACTTCACAACCTGATGTTTGTGCCATTATGCTGTGCAAATATCCATTTGTCCACGTTCGTCTGTCTGTCTAGTGTCTATCCGTCTGTCACGCTCCGGCATTGTGTCAAAACCACCAAACGCATCTATAAAATAATTCTTTGACCTTCTGGTAGCCCCGTCATTTTAGTTTTACGAGAACTAAAACTCGTACAAGTTCTGTCTCCGATGATATTGAATGGCCTTGCAAAGTAATATCGACTCCTGCAAACATAAAATGATGATCAATATTTCAAATAATAATGCATATGCTACTTACAAAACTATATGAGACAGATATCGGAAGTCATAGCTGGTCAAATGTCTATTACGTCAAAACACTTCAATTTACAATCATCGCCCTTCGTCGTCGGTCCCATATATAGCGTACCCGGTCGCATACCCAATCTGCCGTACCGGTAGGCCATTGTGGGTACGTTACGATACGATGGCGTAATGTCTAGCGTGCGCTAAAAACTCCCGAGTAGGCCTTAGCATGTACATCTAGAGAGACTGTACGGTCAGCCCTGTAGCCGGCGTTACAGGCTGAGGCTGACTGCCTCACTGCAGACTCGCAGCGTACTGCTGTATTCAGTAACGGGCCTATCAAATACAGTG
>Ga0056114_1000635_pt1 | contig 13143 bp, 4 predicted proteins | sample WorMetHERISLAND1_FD_77005 | JGI IMG/M metagenome (GOLD analysis project Ga0056114, IMG submission 77005) | Marine gutless worms symbiont microbial communities from Max Planck institute for Marine Microbiology, Germany - Olavius loisae HERON... ...
ACATACACCTCTGGCCACCCCGCTGGCCACCCCAAACTGCTGCAGTTAGAAACGCCCCCGATAAGAGCAATGACAAGCTGTGAATTAAAACCATTACTCCATAGACATTGTAACGTTAGACATTTTCAGGTAATGAATTCCACTGACAAACAAGAGTTTAGCGTAGCATTAATTATACAGCACTGCTTACTAGTCCACAGGGAATATGATCATGAGCATGCAAATGACCAGGTATATATGATATACATTTACGATACGATACGTCGGATACGATATAAGAGTTTTACGTGGACTCAAAAACTGAGTGCGATCAGCTTAATCTAGCACACGAAACTAAAACGAACAAACACAGTGCCCACTTAGTTCAGTACAGGTTTAAGATCCGTGAAGGCAGTCCAGAAGGAATCAGAAAACTATGAAGGAAAGGATTTGTGAAAAAGATGAGTTTTAAGTCTGGAGTGAAAGGCTGAGGGAGTAATAGATGGCGAGAGCGAAGGTGATGACTGTGATGAGGTTATATGCACAGGATGAAGTGAATCAGGAGGAAAGTGAACGGAATGAAGAAGGGAGAGCTGATTCAACAAGGAGGAATCAGCTTCCGTAACGCAAGAAGTCCCCGAGAAGCCGAATCAGTTACATTTCTATAGTTCTTTGTTCTGCTACCAATGTAAAAAACGCCATTTTTATGAACTCTTAACACACAACAACACTACAAAAGACTGCACATTTTACTGCAGCTGCTCTATATAAATATCAGGACGACATATCGAAAATATCAACTCTGACTCGAACATACAAAATGTAGTGATACCTGATAGTACTTATAGCAGGCCCACTCATATGCAATTGTCTCTCCACCTTCATCATTCTTTGCTGCTTGCACATCCATCTCTGCTTGTCTAAACCATCGCCGACCCTCTCCTGGCTGTGGATTCACTCCAGACACGAAGCTCCGAAGAAACTGCTGTTTACGTCTTTCTCCGCTGACCGAAGTGTTCTGCGCGTAGTTTTTCTCGTAGACTTGCTGCTGCCGGCGGTGATCTTGAGCTCTTTGGCTCATGTACTGGTAGTAGCTGTTACAGAAGACGCTGCTAGTCGTAGCGCCACCGCCGCTGCTGGTGCTTCCCGCTGTTGGTGGTACTTGAGGCGGTGAACCAACTGCCGCATCACCGTCATCCAGTGGCAAACCATGGTCCAGACGGTCAGCAGCGAACAGAATGAACTGGGTAACTCTCGCCGCCAAATCTGCGTTGTCGGTGTTGTTGTCTGGATGCCACCGGCATATGAGACGCTTCAGTATCTTGTTCCTGTCCGGCTGCTCCATTTTCCAGGCATCAGTGAGAGTGATCTTCAGATACTTAACGACGTCATCGTAGTCCACCGAATGACTGTCTTCAAACGCGGTGTCTTCTGACCAGTCGTCAAGACAAGATGCAGCACCAGTTACCTGCCGCACAAATGCATACAGCAGTGCTGCAGGCACGACTTCCTCCTGGTGATGACCCACGTCAACTCTGTAGCAACGTAGATCGGATGGTCTGTCATCCGTATCGCAATTCACTTGTTCAATTATTTTAATGATAACATATGTCGGTGTTCCAGGCTCGTCATACTCTGCGGGGTCGTACTTCTCTAGTGCTGCATAGTCTCCTGGTTTCAACAGAGGAATGTCTCGTCTCAGCAAATGGTGGTGAACAATAGGAACGAAACTTCCCGGTATCGGCAGATACGTTTCCTGAGGTTTGACATCTCTGGTATATTTCTTTATGTGACGTGAATCCAACAGGTCATGTTCTGTATTGAGTTGACACCAAAGAAGCTGTGGAATAAAAATAGTCGAGCGTCTGTGGAGAGAATCACCAACGACATCAATTATCACTTCAGACAGCATACCGAAGAATAAATTCTGAAATGTTGCATCATACTGTTTCAGTACACAGAAATATACTTTCTGGTATGTTATACCATCGCTGTTTTCAGTTTGAACATGAAATCGATGCTGACATGCACTTTCTGGAATTCTCTCTCCATTGAATGTGGTATAGGTTGTTATCTGTTTAACTCCAATAACCTGAATTGTTTCAAGTCTCTCAGCGGCATCATGTGCAAGTTGCTGTTTTTCCGGGTCTAATTCCGTTACTGGATGCAATATCAAGCGGATGATGGCGTCTCTGAACTCTTCTGACTGGAGCTTAGCATTAAGTTGCTGTGCCAGTGTACATTCTACAACTTCAAGATTAATATCCAGAAGCTGTGTCACAGCAGCGGAGAGGAACCGAGGTTGTACAGCAGCGGGCAACAGTTTTAGTAGCTTACAGGTTTCATCAACTGAAATTTTTATGTCACACTTCTCCAATGTTACCAGGAAAACCTGGCCTAGATCTGCAATCGGTGGCTCTAGAGTCAAGTCGTCCATTACGAGTGCTGAGGACTCATGCAATCTCTTGTCTCTTCCCAGTAAGTACAACTTACGAGTCAGACAAGCACACTTTTGCGCGGACTGTAGACTGGCAAAAAAGCCTCTCATTGCCTTCTGTACAGCTGTCATCTCATTGGGATGTGGTTCTTCTGCAGTGGACTCCTTGTGAATGATTTCCAACACCATGGCAAAATGGTCTAGTGTTGGCGAGTCAGAGGTACCAAGTTTGCAGAACAAGTCCTTGTACGAGCCAACATCAAGTGGAATTGAAATAAGATACGGTTCAATTTCATCATCTGACATCCGCAGCACTACCTGTTGTGGTCTTACCAAGAGGCGTCTCTCAACATCTATAACACAAGGTGACATGCTCAACACGCTGACAACTGCCTCTGGCAAATCATCCCTCTTCAACACTCCATACACAAACTTCAGTATGCCACCGAGAATCTCAATCTTTTCTCTGCAGGATGGCTCGTGAAGCTTCGAAACCAGCTTAGAACACAGTTGTTGAACGTGCTGAGCGACATACTCGAGTTTTGGTTTTTGGTCGAACTTCAGCTGAGACCAAAGAAAGTCGCAATTGACAGTGTCTGGCATAAGCATGAAAACAGATTCATCAATGGTAGATTGAACTGACCACACAGCACCTGACCAGTAGCTCCCGATAGAGCCCTCAAACGCAACAAGCTGCAGGCATCCATTACTGTTCCTTTTCCCAAACTGTGGGTAAAGATCCTCCTTTACTCGTCCAACACTGTATGGAACAATAAACGGAATGTTTCTAAGCTTCTGAAGAAACAGCTGATCACCTAGATCTCGTCTTTGAGCCAAATGTTTCAGTAGTGCTTTCGACTGCTCAGCTATTTGCTTAGTAATGTCACGTTCACTGGTAACGGCTACCTGGTTTGCATACTGCAGAAACATATCTTGTGAAACGTCATGTATCATGCCACATTCACGTAAGAACTTATTCCAATGTGTGTCTCGGTACGGTTTCGGCACAAAGTCTGATGCTTGATGCATAGCATGAAACAACTCAACGTTGAGATCATAGAACTCTGATGCAGTAGCTAACTCACAGCATTGAGCTGAGACTGCTTTTGGTATAAACTTCAACTGTCTGAGACTTCCTACAAGTGTAGAAAATTCCACTGACTTTGACTGTTCTTTCAGTCTTGGACACATATTGTCTCGAACATACTGCAAATGCTCATAGCGTCCACTGTCAGACAACATTTCAAAATGCATGAAAATGAAAGAGCAGTAAACTTCTATGTCTGTAAGATGACGACATCCCAAGTATGCAAATAAATCTGTGAGTTTGCCATTGTCTTTCAGAAATATAACATCATTAGTTGAAGACCATGATTCCATGTCTGCAACTGGAATGCCTTCAGGCAGCACATACACACAGCAACCATTAATACTGACCAGCTGACTGTAAACTGTGCAGAAGACAGGCAGTCTCTGAATTGTCCGCATAGAGTTTGGTGTTTGCTGCAAAACAGACATGTGCTTCATAAAGTATGTAAGCAGAGTTTCACCGTCATAAGCTGTCAATCTGCATGTCAAGCAACGTCCGTGATCTAGTGCTTCTTCTAGGGCAGCAAGGACGGAGACTAGGTTTTCGATACTGCCCAACACTGTGCAATAAAAATCACGGACTTCAGTGATATCAGTGAAACGTAGCGGTCTCAGAACTCCGAGTTTACTCAGTACTTGGTCCAGTACGTTAGCAAAAGAACTTCGTGAGAATGGCAACACACAACGTGCACACATGATAGGCAGAAGTTCTCGTCGTTCATTGTTAGACACAGGCAGCAGACACCACTCAGCTAGTGGCTCCATAACAGCAGCCATTCTTTCAGGAGATTTGTCTACCAGACTGTTGAGGAACGTCCAAACACGTTCAATCCACACTTTAGCATTTCCATTCACCGACACAGATTCAAGTTCGCCAAATGCTACACGCTTGTTCACACCATGAAACACAAGAGGCGGCAGAACGTTCGCAAGTTCTGCTACAAACTCTTCTACACTCAGCTTTTTACAGAGGTGAGGGCAAGACGTCACACTGACTTGTAGAACTGAGAAAATGTCTTGATGGAAAAACTGGTCAGGTATGTGAGGTAAAATATCGGCAAACAGAGGTTCATACTTCAGCGCAGAAGCGTCAAATATCCGCAGACGTCCATCGCTGGTGACTAGCAGTGGTGACTCCTTGAGCAACTGTTTGTACTCTGCTGCCTCAGTGCAGTACTTCAGCAATGTACACACTCTTTCAACGTCCTTAAATGGAGTTTCAGTGACAGGAATGTTGACTTCTGTCACTCGACAGTTTGAATCTAGTCGGTGAAAAGATCTGAAGAACTCCAGCACTGCTTCAGGACTGACTACTTTCACCTCAACGCCAGCCTGTCGAAAGTTCATGTGCACATGCAGAGGACACATAAACAAAAGGAATCCACAATCATTAAGAACCTCTCTGACAATTTCATGTTTCTGCTTGCCTGATACCTTCCTCAGCAAGTTTGTTGGAAGCTGTAGCCAATGGTCAAGGTTGTCAAAAAATCCCTCAATAGTTCCATCTTTCACAGATTTAATCCACAACAGCTTGTCATTTTCACTGGCTGCGTCAATGTTGCAAACTGGTAGTACAGTCATGTGTTGCAGCCGCTGGTAGACAGCTATCGACAGTCTACGCACGTAACTAACATCATCTGCTGTTACTGACGGAAAGAGTGCAAAATACTTCTCATGCTCCTGACTCGTCCACATTTCTGGTCTCACAAAGTCTAATAGCGTGCAGTAAGCTGGAGCAATTACTTTCTCCATCAGGCAAGTGTTCCACATGGTCTTGTAGTCAGCTTCTTCACTTTTCCACAAATGTCTCCGATTCTCATAATCCAGAACAAAGTGTCCGTTGATACTGACAGGAAACTTTATGTGTACTGGTAATGGTAGAAAACAAAACAGCTGACTGGAGATACGTGCAATGTGCGTCCTGTTGCTCTTGGTGTGGTATGCAACACCAGCTCGTGGTAGAAGTGCAAGATCGTTGCGAATATGTGCAGATTTGACAATGTCAGGAACCTGGTCTGGACTTTCAAACCCAAGCCGCTGCACAATGACCCACTCATCTGAATTACCATCACTGTCTTCAACGGTCAGAGGGTATGTAACTTCCTGGACTTCGACATCTTGCAGCGAACACTCGCCGTCTCGTAGCTTTCTTGCAGTTTCTTTCACTAACTTGTGAAATCGTTCTCGTGTCTCTTCTGCCTCCGGAGACAGTTCTGCCGTCACAGAGTAAGTTGTTGTCGGCAAGCCAGTTTTTACATCCACATGTCTCAAACTAATTCTTTTCACAGAATTTAGAAATAAAAGTGAAGTGCACATCTCACTCTTGAATTCTTTGAAAAGATTTGCTATGTCGGTTGATGTCACAGATTTCTGTGAAATTTCTGACTTTCTAGCAACAGTATAATTTCGCAATGGAAGTCTGAATAAGCTACATTGTTCCTCTTGATGCTGGCCTACGTTGTAGCCACAGAAAACGTCTGGAAACTGCGTCTGAAGTGATGATATGCTATTTATCCTCCTGCCTGGGGTTTCATGCGTTGCTCCAGGCACATACTGACAGTTTGGATCAAATACACAAAGAACTTGTTCGTTATCCACGTAAGTGAAAATCGACGGCACATCAGTTATGTGATAGACTGAGTTGAAACCCACACCATATTGTCCAGTCTTCGTTGGGTCATCACTCTTACTGCCTTCACCAAAGTTCTGAATTCCATCAATGTCCTTCTCTGTAAATGGCTTGTCATTGTACACACAAAGTGCTGGGCCTTGCAAGTCTTTCCAGCTGTCTGAAAACACCCGTTCTGAAGGCAGCCGACGCTCATCATTAATGAAGTGGAGTTCAGTCGCACCGGCATCGTCGGCATTCTGTAGCATCTCTTTCAGAATGTCCTTGCCGAACGGATATGCCGTAAGAATTTTGCGAATCCGAGTGACCAACTTTTCTTTCTGGCCAAATGGTATGCCAATAGAATTTTGCCTCAAATATTCTTGCTCTACCGTCTTTATTCGGAGTTTTCTCGCTGCTGTGCATGGAATCTTTGGATGACAGAGCTCAATATCAAGCGCAATCAACTGATTGTCAGTATAGTTGTTGAAGCAAAGAGTATCAGCAGCACACATGATTCCGTTTGCATTTGGTACATATATCGGCACATCTTCAGGAACACTGTCAGTTAAACAGCTGTTTATGATATCCAGTGCAACTTTCAGATCATCATTCTGTACTGGATCATCGAGGTACGTATCACGCACATGTTGCAGAATTCTAATGTAATCTTCAGCTTCAAAACTTTGCTTTACACCTATGGTCTTCAACAGTGCTCCATGAGCAGAGTACACTGTCGTTGGAACTCCATACAGGTATGGCAGCAGAGCTTCTGGTGCTACTGGAACTTTCTTCGCACAGTCCGAAGGCCGCATGAATACACCCTTACCTAAAACAAACACACATTTCTTCTGCCTCAACTCCTCTTTGAGATTCTGAGCATACTCTGTGCTTTTGATCTGCTTTCCTAGGAAACAGTATACATCTTCGCAAATTTCATGCAACTTTTTGACATTGGTGACATTGGTGTTGTGTTCACTTGTGTCAGACACATGACACTCAGCACAGTTCAACTGATGCACAATAGTAGACATGTCAACTGGCTTCTCTGCCAACTTGAGAACTTTCTTTAACTGTGTGTGCTCATATCTGAATATCTCATAATCATCAATAATTGGATAACTGGAGGATACAAGGTTCTGAACACCAGAGAGATATGCTTCCTCACACGAAGTGAACTTCCCATGCTCATCGCCTTTCCATGGAAGTGGAAAATCATCTGGCTTTAAGCGGACGGGAAAAAACCGTTGTTTTCTTATCCTGTCAATATGTTCCATGTCTGAAGCTGTAATATGCTTTGCTTTGTCACTCATTAGATGGATCACAGTCGACAGTCGTTCACCAGAAATCTCATGGTTCTGAGGAACCTTGGCACATCGATCTGACAGTTCTTGCCACGACAGATCATCGTGTTTCATACCAATATCCTTTAACTTGGCATAAATGTCATTACTCTGATACTTTCCATGGCGATGGTTTTCAATGCAAGGAAATCTCTCTTCGTCCTCATCATACAACACTGCCAGGCTTGACAATGGATGAATCAGGTCAGAAGGCTTCCTCAGCTGTCCGTTTGGCAATGACGGTATGCATTCAAAACTCTTCAACAAACTGCACAGGTCACTATCAAACAGAGCAGCCAGTACCAGTTGGTCTCGTAGTTCTGAGTCTATACGATAAATATTTGGCAACAACCACTGCACGTAAAATTCGTGCTTGCTAATCTGCAGTCTCCGTAACGTCTGACCGGCAGATGACTGCAGCATAGACTGCAGCAAGTGTATCGGCAAATCTATCATATTCACTTGAAAGTCGGCAGTTTCGGCAAGCATAGTCAGTACCTGCAGAGCGGCATCGCCAACTTCACTTTGTCGGAAGTCTGCTTCAAGCATCTGGCAATGACCCAAAGACACATATCTGTCGTTTATTCTGCACACCTTCGGTCCGTCTTCTTTGCAGAGATCAGCATATAAGCTGTCGGTCAGACACGACAGGATACCAGCTTCTGCCGGAGGTTTGTGCATGGGCCAGATCAGCAGTGAGTCAGAAGTTTCACAGAGCTGAAGTACATCCTGCAGAAGATTTTCATACGCCAACTTTACGGCATCTTTCAGCAGCAGCTCATTCCAGACTGCTCGCTCGTCCGTCTTGTCACCTTTCATCTTCTCAACAAGATGCATTCGACTGGACGTAACTGCAAAGAATCCATTGACATGAACCGGAAGGTCGGTAGTCTTCGTGAACGGTAGTGGAAGGAAACAGAATATAATTCCACCTTTGTCGTTGTCGCCACAGCCTTGAACACTCATAGGTGTAAACTGATCACCATTCTTCTGCAGCTGAGCAGCTACTCCAGCAACAGAGACAAGGTCTGGTCTGGTAGATGACATGGAAAGAGATTCGTGTTGGCCCATGGACGAAGACACAAGCCAGTGTGTTTCGCGAGATTCTGCATTAGAAGTATTCAGTAACACTCCAGCATTAGCGGAGACGTCAACAGTGATTCGTAGAATCAAAGATGATTCAAGCTTCACAGTGTTAGCAGTCTTTGCCTCCAGTAGGCTGTTTGCCATCTGCACGAATGCACACTGGTTACGCTGGTCGTCAACTGGTGGAGAACGGAGAACGTTTCCCACGTTTTTGGTAATGCAGTATAGCTCTTTCGTGTTCTCTGGCTGACAGTCAGCCCCAAGACAAGAAATGGACACGGTTCTGACATTCTGAGTGAAGAGCAGAAGGTGATCGGCAGACTTCAGCAACATGGACAGCAGACTCTTCATTTCCTCGTGACTGTAATGTCGGTTGCAGATTTCGCTGCTAGCACTTTGCTCCTGCGTTCTCAGAGGAAACCGGAACAAGGTTGCAGGATAATCAACTGATGCGGCACTGACATTAAGACTGCATCCAAAGATTCCAGTAAATGGTTTGAACTGATCAGAGAAGTACTGCAAACTTCTTCTGCCAGCGTCCAAGTCAAGTTTGATGCCGGGCTTACTTTTATCACGAATTGCTTTGTTCAGGTACTTTGTATGTGGATCCAGATACACAACATAATTTCGACTAACCAAAGCAGGCAAGTCAGTCAGATTATACACGGCATTGAATCCAAGACCAAAACGTCCGATCTTATCTCTGCATTGCTCTTTCGTGCCTCCACTGATCTTCACCAGATTTTCAAAATCTTCCGTCGTGAACGTTGCGTCATTGTAAACCCAAAGTGCTGGACCTTGGAGATCTTTCATTGCAGGGTCCAGAAGCTTCGTCAGAGCATCTGTATTCTGACGTGCATCATACAATAATCTTACCTCGGTTGCACCGGCGTCGTCAGCATTCTGGATCAGCTCTTTGATGACTGCCAAACCATCTGTGTAGTCGTTGAGAATGCTTCTCAGACGCTTGGTCAATGGCTCTGGCTGCTGCCCATAAGAGGTCAAGCCGATATGAAGTTCCTCGGCTTTCAACATGCGACTGACAATGCTATGAATATTCAACGCTTCAGCTGTGCTAGTAGGCACGAGGCGATTGACCAGATAAACATCACTGTCTACATGACACACACCAGAGTCCTGCTGATACCACTCCTTATCGCAGTACGTGCAATCATCAATGGGCTCCAACTGCAGGCGTCCGTCACATGTTTCCACCGGAATCAACAAGTCGTCACGGTACTCTTCCAAGTCCGCAGATCCCACGATTTCATTCAGTATATTGACCACATACTGCAAATCCCGTTTTGCTTCATCCTGTGAAAACTTTCCACCTTCATGACAAGAGGCTATGTTTTTCAGAACGACAACCAAGTTACAGTTTTCAGTCAAACCAACCGTTTTCCAGAGGTCCTCAAACCCCTGGAATGCCGGTGGCAGCACATATACATACGGCTGAAGGTCCATGAATGACTTCCTCTTAACAACTTGATCCACTCGTGCAAAACCGCTGCCATGAATAATCCACGCCACATCATTCAACTGATCGAGGAACTGAGACAGTTGTTGCGAATGACGATTCAAATGTGCATAGATCTCTTTCACAATGCACTCCAGGTCAAGATCGATATTTTCCATGTCCGAAGAAACGGCAATCACTTTCAACAAATGCTGAATGACGTCATCAATGTTCGGCTCTTCCGTCCACGAGAACTTGTTCGCAAGACTCGAAATGTTACAAACGGGCAAGTGTAAGCAGTGCTTGACAGAACCGACCAGAAAACAATGTTTCGGTGACAGGACATCTGACGGACGTGCAAGCAAGCCGTCATAATTCTCACCGTGAAATGGTAGAAGCGATGGATAACGATCTGGCCTGCACTTCATGACTGGTACCCATCTGACCCGGTTAAGAAGATTGAGCAAACGATCGTTGGAGCTTGGGACGTAACTGTAGAGCAAGCTGTAGTGCTGCTCAAGAAAATTGAGAAATTCAGTAGCAGACTGGATGCAGGCAGACACGGCATGTGGGTCGGAACATGTCGTTGCGTCGAGTCTACTGACAATGTGCCACACATCGGTTGCTGTGACTGACTCCTGACCTTTGAGACCGAGCTGCTCAAGAACATGACGGTACGACGACTCGCCAAACACACCGACTGGAAAGACGTCTTCTCCGCGAAACATGGCCACCAGCCTGGAGTCATGTGGATTGAAGAGTTCACACGGAGACGCAAGATCTCCACCGCATCGAGCAATGAACTTGACCTTCTTCATGTGAATGAGAAATGACCTCGAAGTCTGAAACTCTTTCCATCTGTCACAAATGAACTGCATCACATCAGTCACTTGCTGTTGTGAGTAGCGGCTGCTGCTGATGGCTGGGAAGATGAGACTAACCAGAGCATCCCGAAGACTCAGGATCTTGACGTTTAGTTTGGACATCAAATACTGGACATTTGGCATGCTGGCATCTAGCAAGAGGTTTGGGTAACTGACCGGTATGCTTTCTGTTGGCGCTGCTGTGGTCACTTCGTTCAAACTCACAAAGGACGACGGTTGAAAGCCGCTGCCGTCCACAGTCTGAAACATCGGTATCGTGCGCAGTACACTGCTACCATGCTGCAAAACTCTTGGATCATTTCTTGAGGCATTTGCCACATACTCGAGAAAGTCTTTCTTTTCTTCGTCACTTACAGGCTGAAACCTTGATACAACCTGACCACTGTCTAGCCACGTTAAGGCAATCATCACTCCACGTGCGTCTGGCTGTAAGATGTACTCTCCCCAGACAGACTTATGACTGCAAATCGGTGCAGGCATGCTGTTCACCACGCGTACACCGACAGCTCTGCATACCTTCTGGACGCAGTCCGGTAACGAAGAAACGTTGCTGTTTAGAACAATGACTGCACTGTGTTTTCGAAACTTCGAGAGTTTTCCATCACCAGTTGGAAGAAGGTGAAGACCATGAAGCGGTGTCAGGTCGAAAGGAAAGTGTCGAGCTATATACCGCCAGATCTCTTCCACCCAGGCATCAGACAAGTTGGCTTCATCGACAGCGATTTCGTCACAGACTTGAACTGACGGTGAAAATAAGTGCGTACACATTACTTTGACCACAGAAGCAGCATCCAGTTTTGTCAGCTGAGTAGTTCCTGAAACAAAAACAACAACTGATGTTTATCATACAAAGAACCAGAATGTTTTGTCAACAAGCAAGTGTGGTGGACACAGCATACAATCCCATACATATTTAATTCAACTATATTTAAGCATTGAAAAACATAAGCATGAAGTAGCTTATACATTTAAACTGGCATCATTATAGCAAAATATAAATGTGTAAGCTAATACATAATGTTCGTGCTTATATTTTTTATTTTTGTGGCTTTATATCTATCAACATTAAATAAAATGCTTGCAGTTTTTATTGTGCAATGCTATGCACAGAACGGTATTGCTATGGAAAGTCGTCTTGCCATCTGCCTGTCCGTGACATTGAGGTATTGGCATTCTTCTCTAGCTGCAGACCCCAACATCATGGATCTACTCCAATGGGAACTTCCCAAAATTTTGGCCAGAATTGGGATAGGGTAGATAACATGCAGTGTCGTGTTGTTACTAATTATGGCTTCAGATTCACATCTGCTTTTATGCATTGCAGTGACATTACCATAGCAACGTTAACTGTTGCTATGGTAATAACAATTTGAAAATTGTAACACCAAATATACTATAACTTGTCTCATATTTAAGACAGGACCCAGATATTTGCACCAAACAGGGAGTTTTCACAGCCAATCAAATGGATTTAATGAAACATCTGCCACATCAACCCTATTTGCCATGGCATTGAAAATTGTAAATTTCAACAGAAAAATATCTTGAAATGACAAACTGATAAACTGGTGACATCACATATGCAAGCAGAGTCATAGCCGAGTTTGAGTCCAAATCACAACAACTGGTTGTCATGGCAACAAGGGTGGGTCTAAAAAAATATGAATGACTCCGTTTGATTGGCTGACCCTAAAACCCCCAGATTGGTGAAAAATATAGGCCCTATCTCAAATACAAGTTGAGTTACGTAAAATTTTGTGTGAAAATTTCCAAAGTTTCGTTACCATGGCAACAGTCTGACAAATTTCACTAATACAGTTAAATTAGCCGACCCAGAGAACCCCCAATTTGGTGCAGGAATCTTGGTGATATCTCACAGTCATATACCGTCTGAGTAATAGCCGATTTTGTGTCCAAAAAACAACAATCGGTTATCAAACCAACAGGGGTAGGTCTAACAGAAATTTGAATGACTCCATTTAACTGCCCAACCCTGAAAACCCGGTTTTGTACAAATATCTTGCACCTCCGAGCTTTACGCCATATCAGATCCTTCCTCAACACTGACATTGCCACTTCCATTGCAGTCGCCTTGGTACAGTCACGCCTAGACCACGCCAACTCACTTCTATACAGAGTCTCAACCCGCAATATCCGTAAACTCCAACGCTGCCAGAACACCGCCGCCTGTCTTATCCTACAACAGTCATTTACCCCTTCCATCCAAGACCTCATGAACCAGCTTCACTGGCTCCCAATCC
>Ga0056114_1000636_pt1 | contig 13128 bp, 13 predicted proteins | sample WorMetHERISLAND1_FD_77005 | JGI IMG/M metagenome (GOLD analysis project Ga0056114, IMG submission 77005) | Marine gutless worms symbiont microbial communities from Max Planck institute for Marine Microbiology, Germany - Olavius loisae HERON... ...
CCCCTCCAAATTTAAGCGTACACCCCCTTATATCCAAGTATGAACACCCCCTAAACACCCTCCATCTGTAGGAACTTAGGAGTGAAGTGTGGTCTGGTAGGGAGGCAACGTCCCTCCAACTTTAATAATATGGAATTCGTGTGACAATAAGATGCAATTTTTGTCAAAAATATGCCGGAAATTTGATTAAAGTGAACGTCAAATTTAAAAAATTTTCCAGGGGCAAGCCCCAGACCCCCAACTGGGCAGGGGCTTACCCTACCCTCTTGTACCCCGGTCATTCCCCAACTTCAAGCACTTTCCCGTAACTCCCCCCTGCAGTTTTACTACACCCCCTAAAACGTAGAACCTGGCGGAATGCCTGGACGTTATGTCCGCTGCTCCCATATTAAAACCTAAAGAACATTTAAAACGCTAAAAACCATAAATGAAAAAGAACTCTTAAACATTTCTTTATAAAGTTTTTTTTAAAAAATATTATCTTAAAATCCTACAACAGTCTTTAATCCATTGAACAGCGCAACTGCTGCAAGACAGCGCTATTTGCAGATCAACTATAGCTTCTGTGATCTACCTTGCAGACTGTCCTTTCCGCATTCCGCGTTTTACCCACCATTCTGCAGACCTTTCCGCATTTTACTTTCCGCATTCCGCAATTCCGCATTTTACCTTAATAACCCAATACCTACGTTGTTCGCGAATGACGTCATAAATAAAAGGTCAAATTCGGACAAACAATGGCATAACTTTGGCCATTAGATGAACGTTGCCCTAATTAAAGACATGCTGACACAAATTTTTTATTTACTTTTTCAATATTAAATGGTGTCCTAAAGAATTAAAATCACGCGCAATACAGTAGCGCCCGTTAATCTTCACTCGGCATCGGCGTTTCATGGCGTTCGATTGTTTACGTTAGCAGTGTTCGGTCTAATCCAAAAAGTGAAGTTAAGTTAAGCTCTAGAGGATTAAGCTATCTCTGCCGTGTTGAACCAAGTGGACTAAGCCTGTAAGTTCAGATTAAGTTTGGTCTCAGCCGCGGCTCAGTCCGAACTTTGGTCTGAGCCAAAAGGCTTAGCCGAGGCTGAGCCAAAAGTTTGGACTGAACCGTGGCTGAGACTAAATGAAAAAAATCGACCTCACTTTTTGGCTCATCTTCGGCTTAACGTGGTTTTGGGCTCAGCCAAAAGGCTCAGCCACGGTCTCAGCCAAAAAGTAAAGTGACCCAATGCCTGTAAATGGCTAGGGTTAGGGCCAAATATAACATTACGGGACCTGCAGTATAGCTTACCGCAATTAAACAAATGTTGTTGCAAATGACTAATTAAGTTCAGATATGAAACAATTTTTGTGAACCATCCATACTTTTTTTCACAACGGCAATTTTTTGCAAGTGTTTAAAACATAATCAGCATTACATGTGCCGCTTACGCTCGTATGATAATTTTCTTGGATGCGTTCAGAGCTAATTTTAATTCGTGCCTGATTTAGTTTGATTTTCTAATGTGGTTTTAACTGTCATCCAATTTGTTGTGATTTTGAGTTTAGTTGTGTAGTTCTGCAGTGGGGTGGAGTCTGGGGAGGGGCCTGCCCTCCCCATCTTAAAACATGGTATTGCAAGATCCGTGTACCAATTAGCACATTCGTGGGTCCCTAGAGACAGGTTTGGGTTAGTGTTAGTTAACCAATAATTGTTGTGATGCACCGGGAATTGGACAGATTTCTGATGTTCGTCCTCGTTTGGTGTCACGTGACCTTCAAACTTACGGTGTTCCACCTTCAGTAAACGAATTTTGCCTCATACAAGGAGTTGACTGGCAGTCCGGTATGGGGTTTGTATATGGATTTTGCATTTGCGGTGCAGCAATAATCGTGATGATTTGATGATGTGGTTTTAGGTTATAATCTAATGGGTTCAGTTATGCAAGTTGAACCGTCAACTGTGTCAAAACGCCGGTGAGCAGGATGGACTTTTTGAGTTTGTCTTGTTCATTACTTCTTTGTTCTGAAGATGAATTAATGTCATTTATGAGGTGATGTTTACGTTGATGCAGCCAAAAATTCTAAGGATGAAACATTTGCACAAGTTATGTGTGAAATTTGAGCATTCAGCCTGCAACATTGATGACAGCTGTGTGAAGCCTGCCAACTGGATTCCATTGAGAGTGAGCTGAACTTGGCTGATTGCAAAAGCATGTTACTACTCATGTGTTTGATTGAAATGACGGGCCAGTTTGAGAACTGAAAATTGTTTGCACTTTTGTAGAGAAAACACCCCAAACAAAAATTGCAGTTTACTGACAGTGTAATTGTTTTTAAATGAGGTATTTATTCATAAACAGAGTTTTATTAGAGTGCAGTTATTATACTCTAACGAAACTTTACTAAATGCTGTCACACGGTCTGGCGGCAGCAGTGAACAGCATTGATTAATGGTTGTAGGAAGAGTAATCGACTTCAAGTCAGAAACCTGCCTGCCTCGTCAACTAAAGATGATGTTCAGGAGTTGGTTGGAGCATTTGGCACTGTACAGAGATGTGAACTTGGTTGGTCTCCTTATGTCTTCATTTTTTTGGAATTAACTAGCTAGTCTTAAAGAAGTATTTCGCTGTTTAATATAACTCGAGGTATGTTGGTTTTACCATATATTGGATGCTACGAATGTTTTATGTATTGTAGTGAGCAACAACGTGGAGACGTATGTAACTGTGGTCTACGAAACAGTGGAACAGGCACAAAAGTATGTCTCTGATGTGTTTTAATGATTTTTCACATATTTATTTGCGTTATGCAGAATGATGACGATAATCATTTAAGATTCCCTGCTGTGATTATTTTCACTGTCTGAAGCTGAGTTTGCTTTTGGTTTTGCAGTCTTCGTTGTGCACTGCCAGCGGATCTGCTCTCATGTGATTATGTTCAGTGGCATCATTGTTGACCGATCGCATGGTGCAATTAACAGACAGTCGTTACTAGGCCTACAATACAAATGCTTCTTATAGGTCATAGAGAGTTAATTTTGTGGTAAAATGATGCCACAAACACAGTCATTATTATGCAGCCCTCTGTGGTTGGCCGCATTAAGTGCAGCTCGTCTGTCCATCTATCTGTCTCTTGCCTTAGATTTACTCAAAGATGGAAAGCCATACAGTGCACAAGCTGATATGCATCATGGCTGTCAATCAAAGGGCTGAGAGCTCTCCCAATTTTCGCGGAAGTTTGCCGATTTTACAGTCCATATTATACATGTTTGATTTTTTGACAAAGCTCCCAAATTTGGCCGTTATTTTACTTCGTAATCATCTCTCTTTGTTTGTCATCATCATCTGATCATCTGTTGTCATTCATCTTACGTCGTCATCATCGCGCTGTTCGTCGTCTGCAGTCGTCGCATCTGTCCATCGTACTAGTTAATTTCACAAGTTTACTTTTTAAACAACTGCACATCATTAAATTAACATTATGGTTGGACTCAAACAATTGATTAACTTAGTGATGCATCAGTGTTGAGCAGTCAGACACAGTCACCACGTGTAATTGAGTGATTCAAATGATGCGGCGACCACGTGTGCAGGTCTGGCTTGGCAATTAGCTTGCAGTTGCTGGGTATTAGTGATCGGTGATCCAGACCAGAAACTATCCGAATGAAAACTTAAAAACCATGGTACAGTTTTGTTCAGTTTTGAAGAAAAAAAACTGCAATTTTCGGTTTCATTTTTGAAACCATCACAGCTCTAGACGAATTACCAGCATGTAACATTGTCGGCTGCAGACTGCCATCTGAAGTGTGTTTTATGATATGTTCATTTGTGTGTGCAGTGCCATGGAACAGCTGAACAATTACGACTACCAGGGATCCATTCTACGTGTAAGTTAACCAGTCTTACATCAACTCAAGCCTGCCTTGTCCTCAGTTGTTGTAACTGTGGACTGCTGTTGTATCACTTGTGCTGAGGCCATTCAAGTAGCAGACCAATGTGCAATGTGTATACAGTCTGTCTGATTCACATTGCTGAACATTATTTCACATTCTGTTACTTAAGTTAATTCTGGGCTAAAATTTTAGTCTGTTGCATTTTCTGAAACTGCGACAGCCAGCTGTTGCAACTGATGTGAGATGTTGAGTTCTTAGTGACTTGCGATAGTTATGGTCATGTATGATGAAACTTAACAGTGAAAAATGAGAAAGTGTTGCCAGTGAGTGTAACCGGCGGGCAGACAGGTGATGAGTTGCAATGTCGTTGAAACTACACAGTGCATAAATGTAACCATGATCTTTGTAGCATGTTGTATAAGCAAAAGCCATTGTGATTTGATTGTATTGAACTTAAATATTGCAGGAGTTTGAAGGATGTTCTAGTAAAGCTAATCATTCAAGTATCATGTAAAAGTATAGGCTTCAAGTTTGCTATGAAATCAGTTCGTTTATAATTGTAAATTGTGTTATTAAATTATGTGATAAAATGTGTAAAATTGTGTTGAGTTTTAGAGACTGTGAATTACTCTTGAGCCATAATGCAGCTGATCGTTTGAGTAACAAGGAGTAGTGGAGGAACGATATAAAAATGTAATCTGACGAGGTTTCCAGTCATGTAGTCAGTTGTATTTTCTCATTGACAGCCACAGCCTCTGTATGAGCTCAATACATGATTTAGAAGGTTTGTCTGGGGGTGTGTAGGCTGAGTTCATGAATAGTGGCACAGGAGGCCGCAGTGGTCGCAACGTCGGTCGTGATATCTTCAATTCTGACGGCAGTAATGTGGAATACACTCTCAGGTTAAGTAATAATCTTTGGTTGTTGACGGTGATGGTACAAAACCAAAGCGTTATTTGTCCACCCTGTTACTATCTTAACAACTCCGGTGTGTAGCATCACCGATGAAGGTTGAGCAAAAAAGTTCTTCAGTATCGTAAGCTGTGTTCAGCGATCGTTGTCATGTGTGTTGCCTGTTCGTTCGTTAGTTCCTAATAATTTTGACTCTGGTTCTCCAGAATGCATCGATGGATCTGGTCGAAACTATATGCACTGAGAGAATGAGGGTTGGTCTTGAAACAAGACTTCCCTTTCAGGATGATAAGTTTTCATTAACGTTCTTCTGGTGGGTGTACTGTAAAACTAACCAATGTTCAAAGCTAACCGATTCACAAGTAATTGACCACCAGACGACATGGAAAAGTTCACAGACAAGTGAAGATAGACGTGTGTGGTCAGTGTAAAAGTTGAAAATGGTGAACGCTGACCCACCTTCAAAACCATCAGACCACCACGACAGCAAAACAGCGAGTTAAACTGGTGTTTTTTTTTGCAGAAATTCGGATCCATAACGCCCTGAATTTCTTGGAAATGGTTATTCATTTGTTTAATAGATGCATATGAAATGCACGATACAGAACAACAACTCAAACTGTACAGAGGGCGATATGTCCCAACTATCTGGCTGGCATAATTTCGTCTTTTCTGCGTGCAGTCTTGTATTAAAACCATTCGTTCATTCCTTTGTTCATTCCTTCGTTCGTTCCTTCCTTCGTGCGTGCATTCTGAGTTCAGATGTATGTATGTTCTAGTTAGTTGTCATTGGTTTATGTCTATCGTAATTTGTTGATAATAATTTGGTAATTTATATTATGTCGGTGCAGGATTCTTGTGCCAAGTGAGTTCGTTGGTGCTGTGATTGGCAAGAAGGGACAGACCATTCGCAATATAACCAACGACTCAAAGGTGTCAAGGTATAGCTACACTCACTTACTGCTGTTGACAGCATGATGCTGTATCATAATATCTTTTTGTGGAGTTTTAAAGCTCGCAAAATTTTTGTCCTTGCACTAAAATTTTTAACGACATTAATTTTTAACATTGTAATTAATTCCTTGATGGGTTACGTAATACGTATTAATACTCAGTTTGGTGGACATATTAATTATCGTTTCTAATGTTATTGATTGTAATACTGATATAATAATACTGCACTGGTGATTCAGTGGTTAATGTGATTGACTGAGATCTGTGTTACTCAACAGTGTAATCTGTTCGGACACAGTTGGCATGCATACATACACACCAGTCATAGTGTAACTTATTGGTAATAATAATTATAGTAATAACGCGTTAATAGCTGTATTCCTGTGTTTTCTGTCTAGTTTTCCCATTGATCCTGAAGTGTTGGTGCAAAATCTGTGGTTGTGAAACCACCCATCCATGTGTATTTATTGACTGACTGACAGCAGAGATTCGGCGGATTTCCCATTTCATGTTGACTCGGCAGTAGCAGCCAGTACGTGCCAGTCCCGGCTGTATAGTGCTTAGGGGTTCATTATCAAAGCATTGCCATATTACAACTGATTGTCATGTTGTTATACAGGATAGATGTACTCGGCAAAGAGAATTCCAGTCTTATTGAAAAGGTACTTTTGTGTGATTGGTTTTCTTTTGCTTATTTATTTGTCAGTTTGTTTGGATGCTAGTAGTAGTGTAATATATTGGCCCGGGTGTGTTGTCATTATGGATATCTGTTGAAGCGAGATGTCTTGTTGTCCAGGCGATATCAATAACTGGTCAGCCGGAGTGCGTGACGAGTGCTTGCCGGGAAATACTGGTGGTCATGCAACAGGAGGCGGCAACGGGCAACAGAGGGTCAGTACCCTGTGAACATCATGTCCCCGTTTTTTCACACAAACCAAATTTTTGAGTCATTAACAGTAACAGAGTGTATTTGTGATAGGCAGGCTGACCATGGGCGAATTACACTGTCAGTATGATTGTTCTCTTGATTGGAAGTTTCTGTTGGTGGCTGTATAAACAGATATGATTTAAAGATGTCATTTGGCAACCGGTTCTTTGTGTGAGACGGGCAATGCAAAAAGCTGTCTTGCCAATCTTTCGTTGCGATCATGAAATGTCGAAGTCACTCGCTGCAGTCATTACATTAAATATTCTGTTATCGATGTTCATGTTGTGACAATACTTCTGAAGACTCCACAGAGTATCAAGGCTACTTAATAGAGAGTGTGTCCACAAAATAGTGTTCGAGTGTGACCTTTCTCTTCCGGTGGAGTTTTCAGTGGCTTACCTCGGCCGGTCGCTTAGCGTTTCTGGCACAGTATTCAGCGCGTCTGTTGCATGTATATGTTGACAATGCTCCTGCAACGTTTTGTTCGTGACAGCGTCACTGTAATCAGTTGCATTTTTAATAACATTAATATTAATTGAACAGTGTTCACTATGTTGACAGGTCGCTGTTCAATACAGGGTGTCATTTTTCAGCTGTGATCTGTGTTGGATGTGTGTGATAGAGAGGTGATATTGAAGATACTGGCCGACGATCGCTACTGTGGCCGTGTCATTGGCAAAGAGGGCAAAGTGATAAAGAAGATTCGCGAGGACACCGACACTCACATTGTGGTCTCCAAGTCAGTCGCGGACATTTTTTGCAGCCTGCGTATAGTAGATTTCGGTCGTGAGAAATATCTAATACACCAATGCATACACAACTGCTCAGTCATTGTATGAAACTGTTTTATCTGATGTATCATTATGAGGCTTCAGTGCAACTTTTATGCTGTAACGGGTTGATATGTGATCCTATTCTCCCATTCCCCCGTGTCTTCCCTCCTTTTCTTTTTTCCTTTCTGTCCCCCTTTCCATCCCCTTCCACTTTCTGTGAAGTGGGGTCAGGGGTGTCATCGCAGGAAATTTTATGAAATTCTACATTTGCTTCAGGTGAGTTTTGTTTTATTACATTTCGATTATGTAAAATTGTTTTTTGTCACCGGTTTCGTCCTAAGAAAATGTTGAAAATTATCTATTTTGGGTGAAATGCCTTGAGTGGATGGGCGATTAGCCTGATTGGGTGGGTTTTGCCTTCTTAATTTACATGTAAAAAGTCACTCTGTGAGGTTTGATGTCTGTGTGTGTTGTTTGTGGTGTAACACAGTTCTCAGGAGATTGCACTCATGTTTCCTGATCGTGTGATCGCTATACGAGGCACCACGGAGAACATGTCGAAAGCAGAAGCCGCGGTATCTGCTCTGCTCCGAGAGTGCATGGATAAAGACGCTTACTCTATGGTAGGTTAACTTACGTTGGAGTTTGTAGTACTTAGGCTCAGGATTATGATGCCATATGAGCAGCAGCAGGATGTAGCATGTAGCATTGGCGATGGAAAATTGTATCAAATTTTATTTATAATTTTATCGTTCGTTCTTATGAATATGTTCACCATTGTGAAGATTAATTTCTTGACTGGTGCAAAATGTCCTACTCTTTCTTGTCGAGAACTATTAAACTACAGTGTCAAGAACAGCACAAACACCTACCGGAGATGTGTGTTTATTCAGGACAACTACCAGTGTATCCAGAGAGTAAGACAAATGAAAACAAAACCAGTTTCAGGGATCTGTAAAAGTCTGCTATATGGACACAGGGTCCAGATATGTGAGCCATTAGTGTCTCACAGTTTATGTCCAGTGCTAGTGTATATACACTGTGTCTCAAAAAAATGCACCAACTTGGAAACGGTATAGCTCAGAATTGTAGAGATCGATTTTGATGATTTTTGGCAAAAACAGTGTATGTGATCTGAGCCAGTCAGTGCTACAGTGACTAGATAGTGAATGGGTGTTGGACACAGAGCTCCCTGTGCTCCAGTGAACTATACATAAATGTATTAGTTCACTGGAGCACAGGGAGCTGTGTGTCCAGCACCCATTCACTATCTAGTCACTGTAGCATTGACTGGATCAGATCACATGCTATAAAGAAGTTGAACCTACATCAAGCTGGGTTTATACTGTCCATGTGCACTTGATATGTCGAAGATACACACCGTAAGTTATGTTATGAAGAAGAACTGTTGAGTTCGAGTTCGGTTACCAGACTGCAGCTGGCATACTTAACCCTTTAAAGTCTACTGTTGCCATATGGGTACAGCTATAAAGCATCCTGTGCCAGACCGGTCCTGAGCGTCAGAGTGCCCGGATGTCAAAAATTACAAATGACGGCTTAACCCGGTCTGGCACAGGATGCTTTATAGCTGTACCCATATGGCAACAGTGGGCTTTAAATGGTTAATTTGTGTAATTCTGTATGTTTATGTAGTCTGTCCTGTTTTTGAGCATACTGGCGTTGGCGTGGTCTCGTTAGCTGTTAAGTTTCAAGCGAGCAAAGTGGGCTGTATTGGAGGCTAATTGTGTTAGAACAATCTTAGCTCAAACTACCAGAAAGAAAGCGATGAGCTTCTGTGGCTATGGGGTGAAGGCCTAGTGTGGCTGATTGGGGCGGTGGTATGTCTGTCGTGCTGCACGGCGGGTCCACTTGTCTGCTATTGCTGGCAGTAGATGGCTGCATACCGCACCACGGTACCACTAGCTGATGCCAATCACCTGCCACTTCCAAGATTGTTAAGCGCTGCTGTTCACGAGTCTTCTCATGTAAGCAGCGCTATATCAACTATCCAGACCTTTACCTATACCTCTGTGCAGTAAATGCGCATTACAGTAGTCGATGTATTGATAATGTTATTTGCTGACGTTATAGCCGGGAGGAATAATGGCGCGTGCTTCAATGTCTAGCATATCAATGTTGCCGCCTACAGCTTCACCATTCTACTCCGGCATTCAACCAAACTATGGCCAGCAGTCCGCTGTCAGTCAAACTGTTGTTTTTTTATATTATATCTCGTCATATACAATACTTTAGTTATTTATTATAGTTATATATTTTTGGGTTTACAGTTTACTGAGGTGTGGTTTCCGGTAAAGATTTGATAAGACTGCATTTATGTAAGCAGATATAGTTTTGTTTGTTTATAGTAAACAGAGGAACTCAATACGACAGCTACAGCGACTGTGATAGCTACAGCTGCTGTGATAGCTATAGCGACTGTGATAGCTTAGCTACAGCTACTGTGACAGCTTAGCTACAGCTAATGTGATAGCTTAGCTATAGCAACTGTGATAGCTATAGCGACTGTGATAGCTACAGCTACTGTGATAGCTACAGCTACTGTGATAGCTTAGCTACAGCTGCTGTGATAGCTACAGCTGCTGTGATAGCTACAGCGACTGTGATAGCTTAGCTACATCTACTGTGATAGCTACAGCTACTGTGATAGCTTAGCTACAGCTACTGTGATAGCTACAGCGACTGTGATAGCTGTTGGTCTGAGTAAATGTTGTCGTTGTTGTCGTTAATTGAGAATTTTGTTAATATTTCTTGCTGATAATTTTTTGATGCATAGTAAATGATATATTTGTATGAGTAGTAGCTGGTGGCAAATCTATTTATATTTTTGTTTGAAAATTATGTTAATAATCGTGTCGCCAACTCGCCATTTGTTGAAATGTGGATGATCTTTTGTGAACCTAATCTATCACTGCATGTCTCAGTGGCGCAGCGGTAGGGCGTCGGACATCTGACCTAGCGGTCATGGGTTCGATTCCCTGTCCGGGCTTTATCAGGCACCTAGGTCAACTCAGCCTTCCATCCCTCCAGGGTAGGTAAATTGAGTACCAGCCTTCACTAGCTGGGGTTAAAGCGGGATGTGCTTGCTTACGTCGGGCTGCAAGTAAAATTGTGAGCACCATACTTCGGTGACACCCTGTAGTTCTTAGATGGCTGCCCATGAAGAACTTATCCGGATTTTAACTTTAACTGCACTGTAGTGTTTTGTGTTGTATGTGTGTATATAGCTTGACTGTGTGGTAGTTGTGAGTGGTTGGTTCAATGAGATCATTTGATACTGTTGGTTCGGTCTTTTGACCTGTAAAAACCGTCTCCCATATAACCTATACTGTGTTGGCGGGGACGTAAAACACTACTCACTCAACGAGATCATCATGTGTGGTATTGTCGCTGTATGCTTGTGTTTCTGTAGAGTGCTTATCCGCGTGCATCAGGCTCTATGTCTCAGGGTCGTCTGTCTCCGAGCCAGTCGGCAGAGGTGTGCCAGATCAGTGTGCCAAGTGCTGCAGTGGGTGCCATCATTGGCTCCGGTGGTGTCAACATCAAACAGATCATACGAGATTCAGGCGCATTCGTTACGGTCGGTCGTCTTAAAACTCATCTCTTTCACAAATACTGTCCTCCATAGTCTTTGTTACATCATGACTTCAGTCCTCTGCAAGCTGACTGTCTAGTGACATATTGAGATCAGCTGTGGTGGTGAAAGGACGTTGAAGTAACAGTCCGGTGTACAGTTTGCCATGAGAATAGCATCATTCATTTAGGTTTTTGTTGCACAAGTTAATGACTGGTTGATACAGTAAAGTACTTTCCTCCAGCCTCCCAGGTGAAGATAGAATGGTCATATCTCAGTAAACATGTCCCATGTGGACATTGTAGAATAAGCTCACCTTGTTTGCTGGCCGAGTGTTGTAAGAATTGACTGAACCGATGTAGATTTGTTTTCCTGTATTTTGTGTTGCTTGCTTTTTCTGAGTTGTATTTAATTTCTGTATTGTCTGTATTTTTTAATTTGTCCATCGTAGGTGAATGTGTGGCATTGACTGTAGATTGATCCGAAGAAAGAGACAGCCGATTCATATCCTGCTTCAGAGAGAGTCGTTACTATAAAAGGCAGTGCCGAGGCCTGCTGGAAGGTAATCACTCACTTTGATTCATTCATTCATTTCTGGCATGTGTTATTGATTGAATGGCACTATTTCCTGCTCGATCAAATCCAAGATGCGCCATCTTGGAAAATTTCAAATGAACCATTTAATGGGTTTTTCGAAGTCACTTTTATGAAATAGAGAGGAGCTCTGCAGGGATATGGGAGAGAATAATGTGCGAGGAATAATTAGATCGGTCACAATCTAAAATATTTCTTGTTCAGATTGTGGTAATTATTCTGTGAGTTGGAGACGGTTGATGTGTGCAGGCAAGCTACTTTGTCTTTGAGAAGATGAAGCTCGAGGGCTTTGCTGGCTACGATGACGTGCGACTGAAGACTGGTATTAAAGTGCCGAAGACTGTTTTGGGTCGGATCATAGGCAAAGGTGGCAAAACGGTGAGGGAGATCCAACACAGCACTGGAGTTATCATCAAGTTGCCTAGCAACGAGTTGCCTAGCAACACCGCTGAAGAGACTGATGAACTCAGCGACGGAGTCTTCGTTACTGTCTATGGCAGCTTCGTCACTACTCAGGTGAAACCGACTGTTTACATTACACTGAGAATTTAACGAAATCAAGTAATAGCCAGCAGCCATTATCTTTCACCGACTTATTAATGCAGTATTCTGCTGCAGGCAAAGCAAATCTGGTGAGATATATCTGAGCACTGGTCATATGTAGGGCCCACAGTTTTCCGCGGGCCACGGAATTTCGAGCCGAGCCGCTGAATTTGTCTTTTGCGACGGAATTTAACATTTCCGTGGAATTTTGCGGAATTGGAATTTGAGAAATGACTGGTGATTAGTACGATCAGTGGAGTGATGAGTTAAGAGTCATCATCAGTGACTCATTTCAGTCGACTCACGTCATGAGTCGAGAGTTTCATTACGCTTTTGAAAAGAAAAAATGATTTTCTTTTCATGTTGCTAACTTAGTACAATTCCAGCCTTCAATAACTGAAATTTCTGAACAGTTCTTTCAGTTACCAGTCACAGATGAGAGGCCATGACGAGCTGCGGAATCTGGATGATTTTGCCGGGGCTCACTGCGGAATTTTTTCTAGCTGGCCCGTGGTATTTGCCAAAATTTTCTGTGGAAAACTGTGGGCCATAGTCATATGCATGCAGTAATTCCTGCTGGCTGAAGCTGTCAACATTGGATGAGCTACAACACAATATTCATTTATTAAAATGCTGCTGACAGAATGCAGAGCATACACAATTAATATATACTTCTTCTTGTGTGGCAGGCACCACTAGGAGTGCATAGCGCCAAACGCAGACATCAGTCTCCAGAGTGGACGATTCTGAGCCACAGTTATCGCCTTATCCAGTGAGAGATTGTGATCTCAGGTCTTGCTGAATAATCTTCATCCACGTAGTTCGAAGACGTCCTGGTTGTCTCCTCCAGTCCTCTGAAGGGGAAGCAGTTATGATACTCCTGGCATCTGTCTCGTCTGGCATTCTTGCAATATGGCCGAACAGAGAAAGACGCCGTGCTTGGACAATAGCCGACAGG
>Ga0056114_1000637_pt1 | contig 13124 bp, 7 predicted proteins | sample WorMetHERISLAND1_FD_77005 | JGI IMG/M metagenome (GOLD analysis project Ga0056114, IMG submission 77005) | Marine gutless worms symbiont microbial communities from Max Planck institute for Marine Microbiology, Germany - Olavius loisae HERON... ...
CCACGAGATTTTACACGGTATAGTGTGTCCACGTTGAAGATATCGTGGGAAATATTTCGTACTTTCAGTGTGGCAAAGCGTGGCGAAACTGTAGCCAAAGTTTCGTAAAATTCTGTTCATTACATTAATTTCACAGTAATAAATAAAAGGGGTCCGGTAATTATGAATCACCGTGTTCATTAATTTACTATCCAGCAAATTTAACTCATTAATGACTAAAGTTAAAGAATTGTTTCTGCATTTGGTTATAAAATAAAACAATTGCATATTCTTTTATAACAAAGCCGACAAAAGTCGGGAGTACAAATAAAAATGCGACACACTGTGTTCAGAAAAAAAAACATTTTTTTTATATATCTCTGATTAATGTGGTGATTATTTATACAAAAATGCAGTGCATGTACCCAAGGAACAGTGAATTCTGCCAATCTAAAACTTAGTTATTTATTGCCGCCAATCACAAGTGTGACATCATGTCTGTAAACGTTTGGAAATAATTATTAAAAATAAAGGCCTCCAGGCAGAAGTAGAACACAGCTTTATTTCGCACCATAATTCAACGACCGATAGTCAGTCAAATATTTATCTTACTTCAACAGAAATGTTCACTAGTGAATTGATATGTCACAACTTAGTCTTTTGCTCAGAACATTCGCCTTTCTATTTAACACAAGTGTGGAGTCACGTGTGTCACTGTCTTTGATAGCAGAATCAGATATCGGCACTCAGTTTTATTTATTAAAATTCATCAACCAGATAAAAACATTCTCACAGTGAACGCAGTGCAACAGGCATAAAATAAACTGGTTGAATGGCTAACACAGGGCTAAAATCCGCTTTATGTGCGGCCAATAAAAGATAAATATCAATAATAAAAACCATATACCCATAGTCCAAGTCCATCCAGTTGCTGTAACTCTTCCCGCATCACTCATTGGTGAACTTCATCTGGTTACTGGTTTATGAACAGCAAGTTGTTTATTGTCTTAAATTCCAAATAACGCACAATGCGACCACGTCTGCTCTCCAGCAGATACTGGCAAAAAGGATATCCTGGGCTCCTGGCATCTCGATTGCTGTAAACTCGCTTTAACTTTAGCCAGTCAAATGTGACGTTATAATTATGTCATTGGCCGCAGTGAATATCTAATTTTTACATTGTTGTAATCAACCATTTCTCTGGAATATTCATTGCATTTTGGCAAATCTGCTCATTATTCTGGCAGATATAGAAGAAAGCATAAGTGGTTGTTTTTGAAGACAGTGTTCAGTTTAATAGTAATATCAGTAAAACACAATGTTTGCACTGTGTTACGTTCAGCTACATGGAAGCACCTCCCTGCACTCGAACAAGCGACTTCTGCTTTTCGGCGCTTTGAAACAATATCTATTGTCTGCACTCTGCAATTCATTACAACACGGGGCAGGCACTGGCCTGCTAATGGCAGCACTGCGCATGCGTCAGTGACGTCACAACAACACTAATCCATTAACATCCGTGTAACAGCAGCCAATTATCTCATAGCCCGCAGCATCAGTTCGGCCTGTCATATACAGTGCACCGTTAGCAAATTACACAGACGATGTTTCACCGGTGTTAGTGTCGACCGAGAGCGCAAGAAGAGACTGTTGCGCTTTGATTCAACTGCAGTTTGAGTGTGATAGCGGAGACAAAGGCACATAAACTGTCGAGACGATTACTACACGTATCTGAGATTTATTGGAACTTAAATTTGCCGGCGAAAATGTAATTTTTTTTAACGGCAATTGTATATTTTCAGCCAGCCACGTTCATACAAAGGCGTTGCTGCATGCATGCTACCGGAAGTGCAAGACATGAAAATGACGGACCATCAAAATTGCATGAAATGGGATTGAAACACATGAAATTGCATGACGAGAAAGGGTGGATGAAAAGCAGGAGATACGCAGCCTATGCTGTTGTACTCCGTAGCTCCTAACGTAACGTATTTCATTTTTTCCCTTCTTTTTTTCGACAGCCGTCAACATGCAGCTTTGCCATGCTGTCAAAAACTATGATTCCTAAATAACACGCACACAGTAGGCTATAATGCTGAGTTTCGTACAAAATAAACGAACAACGGTGGCACTATGCTGAGATTCAGAATGGACAGTTGAGTGGAGCATTTTTTAACTCAATTATAGAAAACGTTGATGTGTATCTTTGCCAACAATTTAGTGTTGCATTCTATTCATTGTTTCACTGCAAAGATGCCAGGTAAAAGCAATAAGAATGCGACAATAATCTATTAGCCACATACGACGTATTTGCGTATATATCGGTCTCTACTGTGTGACGTAGTGTAGCCGCATGGGCGCTGGTTAGTACTGTCTCAGTTCAGATTTAGCGCCTTAACTTTAGTGTCTATACGTTATTCTAAATTGCTTTCTTCCTTGCGACATAAGTAATGTGTCAATATCAACTCATGGCACGTGTTGGCAGTCAGCAGCCGCAGTCAACAGCACCGCACGGCGAGTTGTAAGTCTCGTCTGCGAGGTGCCACGGCGCGGGCGGCGTCGCAAATGCGATCAGCCTAGTTAGCGTGCAATCGCTTTGCGTCACGTCTCACGTGTAAAGACCGCAGCCGTCAAATCCAATCAACGATCCCGATCAGCGCATCGTTCTAGCGTCAAACGCTGTTGACGCAGCAGTCGTGTGCTCCCTGATTTTCCGCATGATGTCGCTGTCGCCCAGCGTCAATCACGGCTTCTCCGGACGTTTGAAGTCGCCTCGTGTTTGCACTGAATGCAGCCGCGACGTTAAGTTTGTAGTCGAGTTTATTTCATTTCTGTCGTGTCGTCGTCGCCAGATAAAACATCGTCGATGGTGGTCGTCGACGTTCACGGTTGATTTCGTCACTTCAAAGTGCCGCTCAAGTCAACATCGGACACGCTTCACTAGGCGTCGTCCGGTGTCCACCGTGTCGCCTCTGCTGTCTGTGTCAGTTTTGGCAACGACGCGAGTCGTCAACGTCATTATTTTCACGAGTAGCGCACAGTACGCGGCTCCTGTATGCCGACATGGGGCGCCGCTTGACTTCGCTACATCCATGTGGCAACGTGGCATGTGGTCCTGTTAGCCTAATAACAACTGAGGATATGTCGCTCGCTCTGACATCGCTTTCGTGGAGTCCCGTGGTTCGCTCGTTACAAACTTCAATTTCTTTCTGAACTCCTCGACAAAAATTATGCTTTCTTTACACGTGTAAAGCATAAGTTCGGTTATACCACAGAAATTGTTAATGTTGATTTTTTGCTTCGCAATGCTGACATAGTTGTTTATCCTCTTGTTTCACCTCGAATTGTTTACACAATCGCTTCCCTGAACTCTAATGCCGGCGACACATGCACCAGAAACCTGCACGCGTGTCGGCCAATCTGGTACCAGTTTTTCTGGTACGGAACACAACAGCTCTATTCCATCACAGAAACTGTGTGGCACGTGCAATGTTATTGGTTGGAGTTTCTGTGCAAGAAACTGATCAGATCTCATCACTTTCTAAGTCCTGCTATTCTGATATCCGAGAGCTTCGCTGTATCCATCCTTACCTCGATTCTAAAACAGCCAATACCATCGCTGCCTCTATTGTTCACTCTAAACTTGACTACTGTAACTCTCTCTGCTACAATCTTCAAAAATCTCAAATAAACCGCCTCCAGCAGATTCAGAACTGTCTTGCACGTACTGTGGTTAAAGCTCCTAAATCTTCTCTTATCACACCCATCCTTAGATCTCTGCATTGGATCAAGATCAACGAACGCATAGAATATAAACTCCTTTCACTCACGTACAAAGTGCTTACAACCAGCAAACCTGACTACCTACACAATCTCATCTCTGTTCAGTCTTCAGGTAGAACCCGCTCCTTATTTGTTGTCACCCTAGCTCGACCATCCGTATCCTCGTCATTACTTATAGCTTTTTTACAACATGACGCATACGTATAACGCGGGCTATATACGCTGTCTGTGTGTTTTCAATTGATCTCGAGCTAGTGTTCTTGGTTAATATCAAAACTTCATCTTCTGTCAGAGGACATCCTCTGCAATCTGTGTCCGCCTTTTACTGACGTCTTGCCTACTTCGTAACCTTTGTAAGATGTTACGTAACTATACATTGTAAGTATCTGTGCTGTTAAAGGCATCAGCTCATTGTTCCAAAAATCCATTCAAGGTGTTTGTCGCCCACCTTCACATGCCTCGGCGTTCTTTGGTGTCGACGCAATCAGTTCTCATCTGTCGAGGCGAGATGCGCGGCAGATGTAAGTGTAGCGGCCCGATGGCCGCGACGGATTTTGCCTCAAGCACTGCTGGCCGCGTGCACCCACCGTCCCGTCCCGCCGCACAATTACACGACCTCAATGCCTGCTGCAGCACCGTCTTCATGGGCCTACCTCACCCTAGCCAGTTTCATACCCTCAGGACTACAATCCATCTGCGAGATAATGTGCATTATTAATGTTCGTCACTATGGCAGGTGGCGTGGCATGGCGCGGTCGGCTGCTTGGACCGTTATTCAAACAATTTCCTAGTCGCTAACAAGCTCTGCGATACTGCAAAAATTGAGATGGCTTCTTCTGTTTCATCCTACAAACTGTACACTGCCAAAGATCGATTTCCGTCTGTGGATGATCTAATAGCAAATGTCTTTCTATCTGTCGTCGTTTTCATTATCGTCACTATCAGCAGCAACTTTACAATACGATAGAAGGAGTTTAACGTGTTACTTACATTATTATTGTGTATGGTTTTACCTTTGTGTTTTGGATTGTGTTGCTTTTCATGTCTGTTATGTGCTGCCTTTGGCGTAATAAAGAAGAATAATAATTATTGTTATTAACTGTAATTAAAAATATTTCTGATAAACGAGATGTTTTATTCTCTAAGGTAATCGTTTGAAGTATTAAATATGATTATAGACACGAGTGTTGATTTAAAATGCGTTAAACATCAATTTTCAAGTATAACTAATAATCGCAATACAGTATATTCGTAGAATTGCAGCAATGGCATGAAGTATAACTATCGTATGAATGCGTTCACAATCATAACAACAACGCAGTTTTGTAGTCTGTACAAGATATATTTACATTAATCTCACACAAGGTATAATCTTTGTTTTCGCCATGATTCTAGTCTTGTGAGTAAAAATATTAATCACCGTTTGAATAAGTCAGTGTAAACTATTGCCTATTAGCGTGAATCTTTGATTTTCTGCGATTCGAGATGCTCTTATAAATAGACCTACATTTAAGGCTGGTTTGGATAATGTAATTGTCGATAATGTACAATCAGTAGTCACTGGAAAAGTCTGAATTAAACTATGATTTTTTGTTTTCTTTTATCTTTTTATATTGTACCTGCGCGTACAAAGGCACAGAGCTGGTACAAGGTGAATAAAATGATAATAGTGTATAGCCAGCCTAACACTATTGACAGTTCGGTTGGCAGAATTGAGAAGGTTCATTAAGCTACGATTCACATCCTCGCGATAATCCGGAGCTGCCTGATATACCCGGAGGCTGCTCTATCTGTCGGCTGTATCCGACCTAAATAGGCTATCGGCCAAGGCCATGTCATCAGTTATAATTGGCCCTCGGGCGGGGTTCGTTGTGTTTTTCAGTGACAGCAGCCACGTGTGACGTGGTCAGTTTTGACACAGTGACCTGACGTCAGTTCGATCCTGCTTACAAGCATCAAGATATTAACAACGGTACATCACTCAGAACCGAACACAAAACATGATTCATCTATTCAGTTACTCACTAACTGATCGACTGTTTGACATTAATTAGCTCAACTATGGAAACATTTCGCAAGTTCAAATGTCTAATGAATATATAATATCAGCTTAATATATAATATCAGTTTAAAATGCTCTGTATAAATTAGTGTAACCAAATCATATCATGTGATTTGCTTTAATCTATTAAAAGCTTATAACTGCTCAATAAACAATGACTTATTTATTATCTGATGTTATTTTCCTATAAATCAGTCAGTACTCAGTAGGCCTGAATAAATGTTAATAAATGTTTCAAGTACAAAACACCAAAATCAATAATCTTTCTAAATTTTGTGCACAATAAGGGTCTAAACAGAAAGAACTAAAATCAGTTTTGGCATTTACAAAAAGTTACCCCGCTTTTTGTGCATCTGCAGTGATCACTTCAGTGGCTTTATTTCATTTACAGTTTTACGGAGCTATGCAAGTCATTTTTTTAAAAAAACTTCATCTCAGAATGACGAACAACATCGTGTGACGTCGTCGCGTAAAATCGCATTAAAGTCGCGGTATTTAGCGACGTTCGCTCGCATTCTCTCTGTGATGTGGAACGTGTCGCTTGCAATAGACCCAGCTCCTCCCTCTGGTTCCCTCCAGTCCGTCTGTGATGGCGATCACATCGCCGACTAATTACAAACGACTGCGAAATTAGCGGGTCTCAACTGCTGGTCCCAAACAAGTAACAGAAGCCGCAGTGTATTATTAAACCGTGCTCACAATGAACGCCGTCGCTGTGATTCTCTTCGTATTACAATCGGCGACTCAGAGTAAAACCGTTATATCGGAAGTTATTGGTTGGTTTGCGACATACTTCGTACGTACTTGTTATCTGATATGCGCATAAATCGATATGCGACATAAAAAATTAAGACGTAGCATGCTAAAAAGTTTTTTTTTTTTTGTAAATTATCAACATGAATTCGATTCGGTGACAGATCTCGATTCGTACGACTAGCATATAGGCGCATCAAAGAACAATAACCCTATTTCCATCTCATAGAAAGATTATGTGATTAGTTCATAAGCTGCCCTTTAATTAGACCATGATAGTAAACGCCATGGCAAAATTTGATATAAAGGTTTGATAGTTCAATAGAAATGATACATTGTTCTCAGTATACAGATCTTTCCTTGATGGACTTGTTATCGATTTGTTAAACACCTATGATTTTCTTCTGACTAATGGACAGCTAATACAATTAACTTTGTGCATGCTTTAATCAACGTTCATTCTTTACATTTCTGGTATTTAAGTGCCGAATGAAGAAGGCCTTCAGTCGTCCGCGAAACTATATAGCGAAAGGTCGCCAAGGAGATTCCAAAGTCGTGGTCGGCGACTGGCAAAGCCCGACTGTCTACGGTGCAGCTGAAACAAGGCGGTTAGTGATAATAAAGCGGAGAACTAAAATAAATAGTTTTCACGCAACGCAACATTTGTTTCAGTTTTTGGCACACGAGGTTGTGTCTTTAGTTATAGTGATCAGAGTATAAACACATGTCAAAAGGCCAGTTTTTCATAAATTTAGCTATGGAAAGAGTTACATCAGCGATCTTAACGGTACTACTTTGCCGATACTGCACACTAGCACACATCATTTCTTTTTGCAGTGTATTTAGATGACTTCGCCAAGTCATGCGACAGAAAGGGTAAGTGTTTATTATTCTTTATGCGGATGACATTTTACTGGTTGCTCCTTCTGTATGTAAACTAGATAACCTGTTTAAAAGTTGTGAACGCGAGTTAAACCTTTTGGATATGGCCATCAATTACAAAAAAAATCTGTTTGTCTGCGCATAGTTCCTCGTATGGATGTGCCTTGTGCCTCTTTATCACCTTTTGTAGGCATTGTTATTCCGTGGATTAAAGAGATGAGATATCTTGGCGTTTATATTAGTCAGTCGCGTACTTTTAAATGCTCGCTGTCGAATAACAGAAAAGCATTTTACCGTTCAGCAAATGCAATTTTTGGGAAAATTTGAGGTATCGCTTCTGAAGAGGTAGTCCTGCAACTGGTTGAGAGTAAATGCATATCTAGTTTGTTATATGGCCTTGAGGCATGTGCCCTGACTAGATCGGAGCTATACTCACTAGATTTCACAGTCAACAGGTTTTTCATGAAGCTCTTTAGAACAGGCAATATTGAGGTTGTTAAGAACTGTCAGCATGTTTTGAGTTTAGTTCACCGAGTATCTTATACTCTTATGGGCTGAACGTATGAAGAAATTCGAGGCGAAGTATATTGCGTGTGATAGAACCTTCATACATTACGGTCATTGCATGAATTGGCTCTATTGACTGTGTGCGTTGTAATCGCTGTAGCTTAACTGTTTCACTTTTTTCCCTGTCTTTTGCTGTCATGCTATTTGATGAATAAAGATGTATATATCAATGCCTCGTCCAGTTTATACGGCGACGATAGCTACACGTCTTCGGCGACCGTTGCCGCTGTCGTTGTACAAGTCTTTTCTTCCAACGCATGTCCACGTATGGTCCGTCCGTCTATCAGCTGTTGTCCCACGCTGCGTATGGCGCGTTATAAAGTTTCCGTACGTCGCCGACTGCGCGTGTCGAGTTTACATCAAAGCATCATTAGCGATACATCGACGCCGTCTCTCCTCGTCCGATGATATCCGTAGCTGCGAATAAGACGCTAACGAGGGGCAATTGTGCACCGAAACTCGACAGACCATCAAATGCTGTACAACTGATTAACACAAAATATTCGGCAGTTGACTATTCTATGCAAACAAAACTATTTATACTGGCAGAGTGACCGAAGCAAAATAGTCCCCTGAACAAAATAAAGCAATTAACAGCCGGACAGTTAAATAGTCAACTGATGATACACTAGGAAAGGACTTGGTAAACAGGTGAATAATACAGAGAACAAGCCCAGGAGGAGGACAGAGACCGGCGATCAGCAGGATTGGCGATGTTATATAATCCGAGAAAATCAACTGTGTGCCTAATACCTCACCCAGAAAAGTATGAAGTAATCATATCCTATATCTTATACTTTTATGTGCCTATATTGAAGCCGAAATTGACAGCTGCTTTCTCATCGTTTTTACTGTGCACAAAAGATTGCAGACATAATCCGAATGTTGGTCGGTGCGTGTATATGCCACTGTATTCACATGGTGCAAAAGCAATTATATAGAGTCTGGTTTTGTTGATAATCCATTACAAAAATAAGATACACATAAAAAGCGACGACTAAACGGTCGACAGTGATGTAGCCGAAAACTTCTCACATTTCGCACCTGTTGTGACGTCACACGTCGCCCAGGTAACGAGTTGCCTGCCGCCTGCCACCTCTGCGCCGCAACCGCACGCGGTGATGATAATTGACTGTGCGTTGTGACGACTAGTGAAGTGGCTGACAGACTGACACCATGACAAACACTTGACAGATGTTCGATGTCACAAACGCCGAACAAACTGAAATGCGAGTAATCGTGTGTCTGAGCCGTCGCGTTGATGACGACAAAAACCGGACGATTATAACAGATGATATTTGCCACTAATTGTACGGACGGGCGTAATTCGTTGCATACGATGATATTGGCTCTCCCGTGTCGCCATTATGACCTTTTATGACCTTTTCCGAGTGGCTGAAATACCGTCGTTCGCGATATTATGAAGATGAACAGCAAGTCACATATCGTAAATAATTCTCATTCAATCACGGCGTGCCGTACAGCGAGCATTTGCTTGCGTTTCTTGGCGATATCAATATTAAGCATAAATATGTAGGATGACCGCGTCGGAATTTCGCAACACAGTTTACTTCAGGAAAAAGCTAAACTAACGGAGCAGAGCTAACTAACGAGCGCTGAAAGTATTCAACGATATTTTAGTCATTCCGACACAGAATGACGTAGCCTACTGACGACACACCCACGGACAGACGGATGACCAACAAAATCTTTGTAACAGTATTATGCCTGCAGTACATAAAAATATTTGGTCACGCGTATCTTGACTAGATTGTGACTGTCCGAAAAGTCGTGGCTAACCTGTTTCTGTGTACGAAATAAAATGCTATCCCTCTCATCCCGCCTCGGCATTTTAGCACCCAAGTTATCGGGGGGCCACAAAAGACTTTACAACAACCTGCAACAGATAAGGCAAGGTCAGGGCCGCAAGAAAAATCTTGCAATGCGAGTGGGCCGCAAAGTCTCTGAGACATGGCGTTGATTTAAGAAAACCACTCGATTTTGAAGTAATAAATTTGATCGATTTGTGTGCTAGATTAAGCTGACCACACTCAGCTTTTCAGTCCACGTTAAACTCCTCTATCGTATCTTCCCTCTATCGTATCATATCGTATCGTATGATTTGACCTTGACGATCGATAGTAATGTAGAATTTGATTAACACTCATAAATAGAAGTTGATCTGAATATTGTAATACAATAACTTATGACAACAATCATCATCAAAGAATGCAAATCGTCAACCTTCTGTTCTGCCTATATATAGCATGACATCATAATGACCGTGCACAATGCTACCGCTATGAGCTGTTGAAATAACAGATGAAGAGACAGTCCAACAAGATCTGAAGGCACTATTGACTCTCGTACAGTAACAGTGCGCACCACAGCATAAATCTAAATGTGACGACAAAGAAATCTTCGCGACAGTATACCGACTATGAATGATGAATAGCAAAAGCAATGCATTGTAAAAGTATGCAATTCTACACTACCGCAGCGACGATGATACAGATGCGTAGGTGTCTCCGTTCTTAATGACAAAGCAACACATTTACAGTCTGACAACATGTATGACAACAGTAGCAGTCTCAATACACGTCCGCTGAGAAATGTAACTTATAACAAATCCGGACGGTTAGGCCTACAGTGTATTGTAGTCTGTCTCGGAAAACAACAATTCGAACAAAGTCTGCAGAATGCGGAGAGCGATACGGGGTTCATTTAGCACGTGCACTCGGGCTCGTCAGCGCGAGTTTGTATCACGAATACAGAACTAATTCACCGTTAATTGATAACGTGAACATGTATCGAAAACAGATTCATCACACTCTGATTATCAATATGCTCCACATCTACATGTCAGCTATCGACGCGCTTCACGAAACAGTGTCCATATAGCAAAATCTAAAGTTTGGCAGCATGGCAGAATCGTATAGGGGCAAAGTAGGCTAACACTTAAAGAGAACTACGTGGCATAAGGTTGGTGTTGAAACAATGTCAATGGTTGAAAAAATAAAAGTTTAAAAACGCACAGACCCAAAGTTTGGGGAAAACTGACTTCCACTTATTAACACAACATGAGCTTGGTCCATCACCAACCTTCACAATGTCTCAGCGGTCTTCACTGGTATACAACTAAACAATCACACAGCATACGCACATACGAGTACGTAGTCGTTATTGTGACATCTGTCAAAATGCAGATGAAATTACAATAGTCTACATAAGACAATAGAACAGTAGTCACGACGAGCAAATGTCAACAAGCGCATCTGCAGTAGGATCGGGCATCGGCAGTCACCCAAGAAATTTTTTTCGGTAATTATCAAGAAAATGACAGAAAACAAACGTCACATAATGACTGACAATAAAATATTAGCAACAACTTGGACACGGAACAAAACACACAATAACGATTCTGCGTATTCTGTAACAAGTTTATTTGTATATCACAGTCTGAAACGTAATGCCTTACAACACAGTTATAGTCTAGTCCCGTGCGTCGACTAACAACAACCTTTATGGCCAGCGTACATTTTCGGTTACTAAAGCACTGCTTTATAACTTCACCCTAATTTAGCAGAGACAATCGGTAAATAGCACACACACACATACATTTATATGATGGGACCGGGGCATCTTTATTGCAATGGACTAGGCTAACAACAACTGTGCATTAGAGTTGTGGATGTAATGCGCTAGAAAAATGACGTTACTGACGTTCGCTACGATTAATTTTATTGCTGTGTAAGGTGGTCCTTTGCTGAAAGCAGCATACAGTTAACAGTGCAAAAAACGGACGCATGAATCACAGGGCAATGTTTTGATTGATACTGATATTTGGATTCACTAAGTGGTCCTAGCTAAGAAGTGTTGATGCATGAAAACGACGCAGAAATGAAAAAAAACGCGACAGCAACGCCAGACGATGTCAACGTGGTAAGTTTTAACTTGTGAGGTTTTCAACTGGTGCTTGAACATGCCGCTGAGTTGTACGCTTTGCAGCCGAAAACAGTCGTCGCAGACAACAGTTGACAACGTTTGCTAAAGCGACAAGTCGACAACTAACCAAAGCCTGATGTCTACACACTCCTTCGAACAACCATCGTGACCATCCATCACTGAACTAATCAAATCCACATTCGCCTGCACAATACTGAATAAAAATCACCGTATATACTTGTCTATTAGAAGACGGCGATAACCATAACTGCAAGTGTCGCTGAAGAGCAGATTAATTGTTGGAAAATTTAACAATTAACGTTGCTGCAGGATCGACATGAACGCGATGGTGGGTCGGTTGATCGTTGTCTGGTCGAGGTCGTCAGAAGATGGCGCAGACTGTACACTTGGTGACGCTGACCGGCTGGGTCTGACTGGTGGTGGCGGTGGCACGGCGCCCGGTCGTCCCACTCGACGACTGGTTCTCCGCTCCTCTGTCGCTGCCACCCGTGCTCGGGTCTTCCCGGCTGCCTGGTACTTGGGACGTCGTCGAGCCGCGACTGGCGTGAGAAGAAGGTGTAGAAACTATGACGGGAGCCGGAGTCTGGGCCGGGATCGCTGCAACTTGTCGGCACGGAGAGATAGGGACGACCGGGCGAGGATGAGTTAGCGGAGTGTAGTTGGACACTCGGGTGACGATCTCACGGTATTTGTCGTCGAGATCCGCGTGAACACCGCAGCCACCGTGACCACCCACGCCTACCACAAAACCATCTTCATCATTGCCACAAGCTGTGTGGTCAGGTTATTGAATACATGTACCCTCATTCACCAACATAAAAAACAATGGCTGGACAACAAACTCGTGTACTGGTCGTGGTGGGTCTTACATCTTAACGGATTCTGTAGTTTTGACTTTGGTCTTACAGTTTTTACCGATGGAGCTTGCTGTCACCTGATATCTGTCTGTCTGTCTGTCTGTCACGTTGTGGTAATGTGTCAAAACGCCTAAACGTATCGTCGAAATTCGTTCACTTCTCAGCAACCCATTTTCGCGTTCCGAAATTTCGACAGAATCACCCTCAATGCGGGCATTCATCTATTGGTGCAGTACAGTGGCGGCGCCAGAAATTTTTGTCTGGGGGGCTAAGCC
>Ga0056114_1000638_pt1 | contig 13124 bp, 15 predicted proteins | sample WorMetHERISLAND1_FD_77005 | JGI IMG/M metagenome (GOLD analysis project Ga0056114, IMG submission 77005) | Marine gutless worms symbiont microbial communities from Max Planck institute for Marine Microbiology, Germany - Olavius loisae HERON... ...
AAGGGGAAGGGAAGGGAGGGAAAGGAGGAGAGTAGAGGGGAAAGGAGAGGAGGGATGGAAGGGGAGACCCGGCTACTTTCTTAAAGCACTTTAAGCACTGTTCTCTAGTGTGATATCATCCTATTCTTAGTGACCGCTTTTATGCTCTCTTTGTAAACTACCTTGTACGTGATTTATCGGAACGTCTGAGAAATGTGAAAGAGACGTTTTCGCAAATCCTTTCCTCCATAGTCTTTCTGGTTCCTTTTAGACTGTCTCCACGAATCTTGGGCTTGGATCAGACTAAGTGGGCACTGGCATTTGTTTTAGTTTCTTTTTTTTTATTTTTGTTTGTGTGTGTTAGATTAAGCTGACCACACTTGGTTTTTCAGTCCATGTTAAACTCTTCTATCGTATCACATCGTATCGTCTGTATTGTCTCACTGTTGTTCTTGCCGAATACCTGAGTTTGAATTAGGTTGTTCATGACGTCCAAGTGCTGACTGTCCCATACGTAGTTTATCATCATAAATGCACTCCATACAGACGTATTACTGTGAGCGTTTGACATGAGTGCTGTGAGAACATCCCACCACAGAGGTCGCTAAACGTTTTGTTCTGGAGCTGTTCACAGGACCCAGCTCATAACACTTTGATCATGTTCTTTCAGGTCAGGATGGCTGGACGGGGTTTACGGGCGTCAAGGGCGTCATCGGATGGACTGGTCCTCAAGGCGTTGTTGGCGGCCCTGGAGGCACTGGCTTCACTGGCCCACGAGGTCCCATTGGTGAGCCGGGTGATGTTGGACTGGTTGGCAGTCCTGGTGAGGTCGGTTTTGGAGGATCTGTTGGTCAGGTTGGCCAGCCCGGAGCTGTAGGTGTCCCGGGGTCTAATGGACGGCCAGGAGAGGCAGGTTGGACTGGTCAGCCTGGATTTACAGGTCAACCTGGTCAGCCTGGAGATATTGGTCCGTCTGGACCTCGTGGTCTTACTGGGCTCCCGGGAGTAGCAGGCCAGCGTGGTAACCCTGGTGCTCGAGGTGACAGAGGTCCAGCAGGACCACAGGGTTCCCCGGGTGAGCCTGGATTTCAGGGCGCCGTCGGCCGTGTTGGTGATCAAGGTCAACCTGGTGACAATGGACCTACTGGACCGCAAGGACCTGTGGGAAGACCTGGCGAACCAGGTCAGTTGATTTACCGTTGCTCTTATAACTTGTGTCACTGATGTTATTGCTAATCAATCCACTAGAGTTAACAGATAGGTGATATTTGTATTTTATTGATTTGATCTTATCACGACAGAGTTCATATCACATATCTTTACATATCCAGTATGATTTGGCGCCATTTTGTGCTGTACTGTGTAGGTGTGGTTGGTCAGCCTGGCCTGCCAGGCAGATCAGGCCCCAGAGGAAATGTTGGAGCTACTGGACCAATTGGGCCAGAAGGTGCTAAGGGTCCACCTGGAGAAACTGGTGGCATCAACGCAGAAGGCATGAGAGGAAACGTCGGAGAGACTGGACGTCCTGGCAGCCCTGGCCAGCCAGGTGCCCCAGGTCTTCCCGGCAATAAAGGTCTGCTAATCTGTTGATTGCTTCTTGGCTCTGTTGAGTTTGTGCGTATTGAAAAGCCACTGTTTTGTTCCTTCCGACCACTTTATCTTCATCCCTATTACCGCTATCACTGGCTGTGCGGTAGATCAGCACTGTTGTAACGATGACCAGCAAAGTCAATGGGAAAATGGGGAATTTGACCCCCTGTAGATCATAATATATGTACTTTTCAGAGTCATCTCTTCTTCTCTGTGCGACAGCTTTCACTCCAGCGTCGTTATTCAATAATGCCTGAGTGAAGATTGGCTTTCTGGTGTTTGAGGAGAAATCATTACAAACCCAGATATTGTTTTTGGATTGTTTTGTTCTCGCTTATCATATCAGCTTCAGCTTTATTTCATGTGAATTTTTCTTACCATTTTAGCTAAAATCGTAATCTCCTGAACTCAAATGCACTTATTTTGTGCAACTTTAGGAGGCAATGTTTCTAAAAGGTACTGTGATGGTGAATGTTGTAGTTCAATGTAAATTTCACGGACTTGGTGTATGTGCCAGTTTTGCATTGCCTTTGACTAACTGAGTTTGTAAGTAAGTAAGTAAGTCAGTAAGAAAACTTACTAACAATGCGCCACGATCTCACCACCCGAGCAAAAACGTCTTTAGTAGCCGTTTAAATTATTGAAAGTCAGTGTCAGCTTGTCGCAGATCAGCTGGAAGGCTGTTCCACAGATTCGGACGTGCAGCTGCAAAACACCTGTCTCCATAGTTGCTGTATGTTCGTCTCACAACACATGTCATTGATGTGGCAGAACACAGCTGATGACGACCTTTGTCGGAGACCAACTGACAGTCGGCGACCAGATAGGCTGGAGCCATGTCGGACAGTGACAGGTAGATGAGGGTGGCCATCTTGAAATCCACCTGACGTCAAACCAGAAGTGACTGACTGACTGTGGCTGATTGGTAGATTATGGTTGATTGATGGATGGGTGACTGGGTGTGAGGTCGGGTTGGTGCAGGGTAAGTTATCTGGTAGCTGTTTGGCTGATAGAATGTTGTGGATTACAGGACCGGCAGGAGGTCCAGGACAAATTGGTCAGCCCGGCGGCGTAGGACCACCAGGTGACACTGGTGCCCCTGGGTTCGCTGGAGCACTGGGAGCTGTTGGACCTCAAGGTTTCGCTGGACAACCAGGTGTGGACGGAGTTGTTGGACAACCAGGTGCCCAAGGACGTCCTGGACCAACTGGTCCCAATGGTAAACAGACAAGTTTTTTCATTGTGCTCTTTTTTCCTGTCTGCGTTGATGCATATACATGTATTGTTATATCTATGTGGTTAGGAGCTAGATATAAAGAACTATACATACCATAGATCGGTTAGTAGAAGAGGCTCGGCTGTCTCCGAGGGACCACCATCAGCGGCACTTACACTGAATTATCTGCAGTTGGACAGAATAGATCCACCGTTTTCAGATATTCACCTTTGAAAAGTACTGTGACCTTGAAATCCGGGTTAGGGATTACTTAAGGTTATTGAAACTGCCTAGGGTTTCCTATTAGCGTCCTGTAGTAACTTTGTGTCTAAAATGCACCCCACCACTTTTGAGATATTTGCCTTTGAAAAGTACAGTGTCCTTGAAACCCAGGTTATGGGTTACTCAAGGTCATTGCAAATGACATTATTCAATAGATCGCATAAGACTTTGTATTCACATTCCATAGTAACTTTGGCACTAGCTTGCACTGTTTATAGTTTGATATAGCTGAAAATTTGCAGTTACAGCTCCGTGAAACGCTCGAGGATGCATCATACGGTTTATCTAAGATCAGCGAGGTTGTAGTGTAATCTGTATGACATGTTGTCGTAACCGGGTTTGGGATTGGCACGGGCAGTCTAAAAGAAAGTTCTGTGTAAACATGTGGCCTTTTGTAACCCGTTTTGGCAGCAGCAAAGTATGTTTTTTCCGAATTTCAGAATAGGGGTGACTGAAGAAAATTGTTTCACTTGGGGCTATATGCTTTGAATTTCTGCAATGTCTTTGCGTCACTGAACCCTAGAGCATTTGCAGTACCATTTGGTAAATACCACATAATTGTAGGTCTCGTTTTGTTGAAATTATGCGACAGTGTGACAGACAGACAGACAGACGGACAGAGAGACGGACAGACAGATGGACAGTATATACCATAGCTATTTCTGTGGTTTGCTGAGCTGATGCTCGGTAAAAATTCACTAATTTAGTTCGTTCATAGAGCCTTCTTCCACTAACCTTGCTGAGCCTTTTACTACTTTACAGATGTGCTGTTTAGACCACAGATCAGTCACTGCAGTCGCTTGACTTTACATTGATTCAATGTAACACACATTGATTCAATGTAAAGTCAAGTGACTGCACTGTCTGACCTGAGGTCATGACCAGATTCACTGTGAAACTCGTCTGATGTGGAAGTTGTAGAACCAGACTGCAGTTCAGTTCTTTACTGTGTAGTTTTTGAGAAAACATTTAGACAAATTTATGGAAACTTCATTTTGTTCAGTTTTTGTATATGCATATATGTATAATGATAATATGTATGTATATGTATGTAAGTAAGTTACTTGTTACATTTTTTGTGCTGTAAATGATTTTATTTTTCCCGTCTGCTACCATGATAGTGAATAGAATTGAGTGTAGATGTACATCTGAAAGTGTTTGGTGTGCAATATGTCAGGACAACCTGGGTCTCCTGGATCACCTGGTGATAAGGGACCTCAAGGCTCGCAAGGTGTGCGTGGTTTAACTGGACCGACTGGACCTTCAGGACAGCCTGGAGCTCCTGGTGACCAGGGAAGACAAGGTGCTACTGGATTTACTGGAGATCAGGGCAGCAAGGGTCAGCAGGGGCCACAAGGTGATGCTGGCCAGCCTGGACCACAAGGCTCACTTGGGTCCGATGGTGCTCCAGGGTTTGCAGGAAACCCTGGAAATGCTGGTGCAGTCGGAGCAGTTGGCCAGCCTGGTGATAGAGGAGCGCCAGGCCGCGAAGGTCCCCGAGGACCGCGTGGTCCAGACGGACAACCTGGAACACAGGGTGAGCCAGGACGAGACGGCGTGCAAGGAGCACCTGGCTTCACCGGACCGTCTGGAAGAACTGGAGATCCAGGGCAGGCCGGAGAACAGGGCCGTGCTGGCCAACCTGGAGTTGATGGAGGTCAAGGGTATACTGGAGCTACTGGAAGCTCAGGTGAGTTATTGATGTTTCATGTCGTCAGTCTCACGTACGTGTCATGAATGATGTAGTTTCTCTTGTGATGTTAAATTTACAAATCATAGTTCAGCAACGAGAGAGATAGCATGTGAAACCTATACCAGACACAACATCTGTCTGAGACGAGACAGAGGTCGACATTCGCCAGAGTTGTGATGACTCCATTAAGTGTCTTCTGTTGACAGCCTATGTCTGGTCCCTCTTGCCTACTGGGATTTCTACCACACATGACTGCCTGCCACCTTCAACAGTCCTTCAAAAACTTTTAATATGGTGGCCACCTCGCCTCCATCTTGAGTAAAATCTGACGACCAATATGGACGACCCATCCCATGCATTGACAAGTTGACGTGTTGTTATTGAGAGCTGACTGGATGACTAACACTCTCCTTCAGTGTTGTTTTTCTGTTCGTTGGGTCATCTTACTTGTAAAATATTGTCTAATGTGTCTTATATTTTTAGAGTATAATTGTCTACATTTGTATTGTATTACGCACTACTCTGTGACATTTAATCTGACTGTATTGGTTTAGGTCCGGCTGGATTTACTGGGCAGCCAGGCGTTCAAGGCCAGCCAGGATCAATAGGTCGTCAAGGACAAAGAGGCCCACCTGGCCAGGCTGGTCCTGATGGACAGCCAGGCACTCCAGGTAATCCAGGTCAGCAAGGCTCCCAGGGCCAGCAAGGTGTACAAGGTACTTCAGGTAACACAGGACAGATTGGGCCAATGGGCAGCATGGGTTCACCAGGTCTTCCTGGCTTAGCTGGTGCCATTGGACGTCCTGGAGATACTGGAATGTCTGGTGACCGTGGAATAACTGGCGCTACCGGACAGAATGGACAACCAGGAGAACCAGGTCGGATAGGAAATCCCGGAAGTCCTGGTCCACTTGGTCAACGTGGATCTCCAGGCCAACTGGGTGCAGCTGGACAGCCTGGAAACCCCGGCGCCATCGGATCTCCTGGCCAGATCGGCATACAAGGTCCCGTCGGAGAGTCTGGCCGGCCTGGATTCGACGGTCAGCCAGGTTCGGCAGGCGCAACTGGATTTACTGGAAACCCTGGACGTCAAGGCGAACAAGGAGCTCCTGGGGAGGACGGAGACCGTGGATCGCCTGGACCACAAGGACCTTTAGGGCAGCCTGGTGTACAAGGAGTCCCGGGTACAAGAGGCAGTGTTGGACCTCGTGGGCCTGATGGTCAGCAAGGACAGCAAGGAGCGATTGGTCCAGAAGGTCCGAAGGGCAATGTAGGTCAACCTGGACAACCAGGACAGGTGGGCTCTCCTGGTGCTATTGGAAACCCAGGACCTCGTGGAATTACAGGTTCGTTTCATCATTTTCTGTTGATACTCACAGCACATACGATATGATACGATACGATAGCAGAGTTTAACGTGGACTCGAAAGCTGAGTATTCAGCTTTATCTAGCACATGTTCACACGTAGCCAGAAAAAGAAACTAAAACAAACAACGCCAGTGCCCCTTTAATACAGTAGTTTAAGATCCGTAAAGTCAGTCCGGAAGGAATAAGAGTGACTATGGAGAAAAGGATTTGTGAAAGAGATGAGTTTTAAGTGTGGAGTGAAATGTTCGGCTATGTTCAAAACTTGAAGTAAATAAGTAAGCCATTTATTATTATATGACAAACGCACACCAAACATGAGTAATACACATAAAATACTACAATCATAATAAAATATGTAAGAAAACGTTACAGAAGTGACTGTAGTCATTAGGACACACACAAGGTGCATACCTACTCATGTGAAACTAATGTTAAACAGACATTATTGACAAACGAATTTGGTAGAGGATAAAATGTGAGATAATCACGTATTGAAATTTAACTATAAAGAGCAGCTTTAGAGAAGTTATGGCAGAATGCCAAATAATTTAACAAAGACTGTGCTATTCACCAGCATCTACCGGGTAAGCTCTGCCAGGCGTCGTCAACTGTCTGTTCCACGTGTTCACTGCAGCATGTTTGGAAGTTGTGCTTTTTCGTTGCCGGACCAACAGTCTGGAATTCACTGCCAGACGACATGCGGTATCCAGCTGTTGACTCTGAACATTTTCGGCGGGACTTAAAAACACATCTATTATGGAGTGTTAGCGCATTAGGAGTGTTTTACGTTACTGTGATCTACAAATCGACATTTACTTAGAGTACTTACTGTTGCTTGTTTTATTTGAGTGAATCAAGTGTTTGATTGAGTCTGACTGTTTCTGTGTCGTAGGTGCCACTGGCTTCACCGGAGGAGTTGGACCGAGGGGACAGCCAGGTCCATCTGGACAGTTTGGATCACCTGGAGAAGTTGGAGTCCAAGGTGCTGTTGGGGTGGCCGGAGCACGTGGACAGCCTGGAGAACAAGGTTTCCAGGGTCCGCAAGGTGCCCCTGGTCCAGCTGGGCCGCAAGGTTCTCCAGGTGGTCCGGGAGAGCGTGGACCTCAGGGTGCTGATGGACAGATCGGTGATGTTGGCACTCCTGGCGTAGGAGGTCAGTCAGCAAGTTCATGCACTTGCTGGTTTCATATCAAAATTGTTCTAATAATAATACTTAATTAATTAATTAATTAATTAATTAATTAATTAATTACAAGTACAGCAGATGATTTCAGTGCACAATTGCATCAGGTTGGCTGTCATTGCAATTTCTCGACGATTTCTTGCCCAACACTGGAAATATTTTACCACCCGTGTCTTTGTGCTGTGTCCATATTTTGTTATGAGCTGCCAACGTTGATGGCTTTCAGTGAAAATTAAATTATTGAGACAAAGGAAATAGTAACTGTGTATTGAATCACTGAAGTGTTTTCATGATAGGATGGAGACAGAACTTTACGTATTAAGCCATGTGGCTGTAGTGCATTAGCACCGTATGTTTCTAAGCAATAGTTGCGACTGGCTGCCATAAAGGGCATGATGACTTCCAGCTGGCAGTCTGGAGACATGTATGGTTGAAGGGTCCATTGTTTACATTTCAATGAAACTGACTTGCAGCTAGCAGCGTCCAGTGATCAGCTTGAATTTCCTGTTGTGTGTCACAACGTGTTGTATTCACATTAGTTAGGAGTGCTGGGCTGTTCTGCCTTACCTTACCTTACCTTGCCTTCGGGGTGGATGCCACCCATAGATGACACCCAGCGCTTAGGCATCAGGTGGGCCCATTGCACGTCCCTGTTAAGCCAGTAGGCTAAAGGATCTCTCAGAAGCTTTAGTGAGCTTCAGAAGTGAAGACCAACGTATGCTACCTAGACCAGTGTAGTCCATACGGTAGAGACCTAGGAATATAAGCCTACTGAGTGAAATTACACAAACATCAACCCTATAGGGTTGAAAACACCTCCCAGGAGTTACAGACCCTTAGAGCAAGTTATAATAGGAGAACATTGTCTTCAAATTACCCATAAGGTTGAATAATTCTTGTTAGAAGTACTAAATCACACATCGTGTGTTAAAATCAGAAACAAGACTGATGTTCTATACAACGTTCAAAGACGATAGCGGCGAGATTACCAGTTCCGCAGAATTGCCGAGTAGCACATTTACTGACGACGTGTAAAAAGTAAAAAGTTGAATGTGCATATAGTTTAAACACAGCTCTCTGGACACTACAGAATATTCTGATAATATTGTATTCAGGTCAGCCCGGCGTACAGGGCATCAAGGGTCCAGCCGGAGACATTGGACAGCAGGGATTCACTGGACCAGCAGGACAAGCTGGGCAGCCAGGCCGGGTTGGAGACCCTGGTAATCCTGGAGCTGTTGGGAGACCTGGTATCGCTGGATTTACTGGACAACCAGGAAGTGTTGGTGCTCCAGGTTAGTGTCTAGTTCATATCCTGTCAGGTCATTGTCTGTGTAAAAGAACACATATTATAGATATGGATAAAAGTCACCTGTGTTAAACTGCTCGTGTTGAAAATGCTGCAACTGTCCACGAGGTTAATTAGAAAGGATCCTGTACGACCTGTAGTGATCAAACACCCTCAGGCTGAGTTCTTATTAGCAATATTCTTCCTCACTTCTCTGTCCAATGTTAAGTCATATACGGACAACATCATATTTGGGTGTTTCATTGACAGTGCTATCTCTATGCTGATAACATGGAGGCCTTGTCAGTCAGTGATGCTTTATTTCATCTCTGTGTCAGTAAAACCATGATCGTCATGACAACTTCACCTCTTTGCAGCCGAACCTGAACCCAATTGTTCCTGTTGTCACAATGTGCTCTCTGACAAGACACATCGTGCTTCAAACGCGGTCTCTGGGTGATTTCCCGCTCCATAGAGTTCAAGAATGCACAGTTAATTTGTCAGGTACAACTTCTGTGTCTCCAGTGCAACTGCTTGGCTGAACAGTCTTCATTCAGACCTCTATGATGTCAATATGTTTAAAATGGCTCACATTACATAATTTTCGTATACCAAAGTTGACTGTTGTATGGCACCCCTAGACGTTTCACACAGTAGTGCTTCACATATTAAGTGATTAATTGATTGATTACCTTACCTTACCTTACCTTACCTAGGACAGTGTGTTTTCCAGATTGTCCAGTGTCAGTCTCTGATACTGTAAAAGTAGCCTTGAGACGATCATGTTGCTTCTACAGACATGGAGTGTTATGTTCAATCGAGTATCGAGTTTCGAGTATTAAAACTCGAGCTTCGAGCTTTAACTGTATAAGCAAGAAATATCGAATACGCCCATTTTTAATACTCGAAACTCGAGTTGTAATACTCGAAACTCTAGACTTGAACTTTAGCAACCCTCACAGACATGGTAATGACATGCCATGTGATCGATGCTGTCGACAGGTTTCCAAGGCGACACAGGATTGAGCGGAGCACCAGGACAGCCTGGACCACTAGGTCAACCAGGTTCTGCGGGTTCGCCAGGAGTCCAAGGCCAGCCAGGATTACCAGGCTTCCGCGGTGATCCAGGGTTTCAGGGACCAGCTGGATCACCTGGAGAGAAGGGTTCTCAAGGCCCACCAGGAGAGATTGGTGGTCCTGGCCCAAGCGGACAGCGAGGAGCTCGTGGACAGAAGGGAGCTGCCGGAAGTCCTGGAAATGCTGGACGTGAAGGACAGCCAGGTACTGCTGCCATGTTGTGACGTGTGACAGAAACTGATGAAAAATCACACATGACCTGTTCGTTGTCAATAGGTGCTGGACACTCAAGTTATCTTGTTTATTTTCAAACTTAAATATGTAAATATCGTCAAAAGAAACAAGGTTGAAGGAGAATATAGAGCTACCTGCCATATGGATCACACAATGTTACCTGCCACCCAACACAGGTGAACGCTCCCAGCCTTACCCCAGCTAGGCAAGTTGGCACTTGATTTACCTACCCAGGAGGGATGGAAGGCTGAGTTGACCTAGGTGGCTAGATGGTTTACCCACCAACAGACGGTCACCATCCAAGTAGTAATAATAGCAACTGAGCCAAATGTAGAGCAACTACGTTGATCAAGACCAGCGCACTACCACTAAGTCAGGCCACAGTGTCAGTGTCAATCAATATTTATATAGTGCTAATTGTCGAAGGTCGAATCTGAGGCACGGGCATATGAGTAGCAAGACTATAAGATGAGCAGATATGCAGAGGGAGAGAATTAAAGTACCGGGTAGTTGGACACATTTTATGGTGGACGGTGGTACCAGTATTATACAGGTCGTTCTAGAAATGTTGTGGTGTGGTGGAACTCACAGTTTGTTTTGCTGTAAGGATTGTTTGTTTCGTCTGTAATGAGGCAGGGTGTACATGGACTCTTTGTGTCTGGTCTCTACACGTATTGTTATATCTGTGTCTGTCATCAGGAGCTGTTGGAGAAACAGGAGGAACGGGACAGCCAGGTGATATTGGTCGGCCGGGCCCGAGTGGTCCACTTGGTCCAGTTGGAGCCCCAGGTGACCGTGGCCCAGTTGGACCAACTGGACAGCCTGGAGAGATTGGAGACCCAGGAGCTGCTGGTCGTCCTGGGCCAGCTGGTGCCGATGGAGGTCCTGGAGAGACTGGGCGACAGGGTCAGCGAGGACAGCCTGGAGTCAAAGGTGTTGCTGGTGACAAGGGAGATCAAGGCCAGGCAGGTCAACAGGGACCGAGAGGTAATAAGGGCCCTCAGGGGCCTGCCGGTCAATCAGGCTCCCCAGGCAGCATTGGTCAACCAGGCCAGGTGGGATTCACTGGTCAGCCAGGTCAACAGGGCCAGCCTGGAGACACTGGACCTTCCGGTAGTCCTGGAAATGTCGGGTCTCCTGGTCAACGTGGTGTTGTCGGATTCACCGGTCAGCCAGGTCCTGCTGGAGCTCCTGGACCAATTGGTCAACAAGGCACCAAGGGAACTTCCGGATTTACGGGATTCATTGGTTTGCGCGGGCCTGTTGGAGCAAAAGGAAGTGCGGGTCCAGCAGGTCAGCCAGGAGAGCAAGGAGGTCGTGGTGACCCAGGACCGGCAGGTCGTCAAGGAGACCGAGGACAACCAGGACCCTCTGGACAGAGAGGACAGCCAGGTCAGCAGCTACTCAACTAATTATACAGAAATGCATAACACGTGATGGCGCAGTAATACTTCTATGCATCTGCACTGTGTCGTCTGCTATCTTGGACACTTGATGTCTGAGGTGTAATTCGGTTTCACACAGTGAAATAAAGTGATCAGAGATCAGATGGTCTACTGTATGTTGTTCAACTCTGTTGACATGGTGTTTTGCTGACGTTACCGTATCTCAGAAATTAATGATGTTTGCAGCAGAACAACTTATGGCCTTGCAGTGATGTCAACATAGCAACAGTAGAAAGTAAGTAACTAAGTTTGTTTAAATTGTAGCCAATAGTTAAGTTGAATACAGATAACATATATGAGCAAAAACAGCAATGTAAGTAAAAAATAATAATTAACACAAACAGGGAAACAAATGGTAGAATCAGGCATCAGATTGTTAAGTCATGTACGTGGCTGGTACGACTCTAGTTTGTTATCCTGATGGTCTGCCTCGGTGACTGGTATGATGTTCAGCTCAGCTGTGGATGTTGTTGGCAAGGAAACGTGATGTCTCGGCAGACACTGGTACTTGGTTCTGGTATTGTGCTGGCTGGTCTGATATTGCTGGCAGAGACATGTGAGTGATGGAGTGTTGATGTTAACAGGTCGGGATGGAGGTCCTGGAGACACCGGTCCTGCTGGATCACCTGGTCCATCTGGTAACCGTGGCAGCCCTGGTAGTCAAGGTGAGGTCGGAACACCTGGTGCTCCTGGTGCAGTAGGTGAACCTGGACCTCGGGGTGCTCCAGGACCCACTGTGGTTGGTCCACAAGGTGTCCAGGGACCCACTGGGTTCACAGGAGCGCCTGGATTCACTGGTGAGCCTGGAGGACCTGGACCAGACGGCCAGGATGGTGCAGTGGGACGTGTCGGAGACGCTGGAGACAGAGGACCTACAGGTCCAGCTGGTAGCAGAGGTACACCTGGTCCACCTGGCAGAGCCGGTAAGATCACTACTGAACTACCATGTGTCTACGTACCAATATGTGTGTATGTGTATGTCTGCAGTGACTCACAGCACTGCAGCACTGCAGCTCTAGTCTAGTTAACTGCACTGTGTACATAGAAACTAGTTTTACCTTAGCAGCTCACAGCCTACAAAACCTACAGACTCCGAAACTGATGACCGAGAACGGAACTGAATACCGTGGTATATAATAAGCCTGTGTATGAAAAATATAACTGCAACTACATTTACATACATATTGTTGCTAATGCAATGATAGAAATCTGTGTAAAAAAGTAAGATTCTAGAATGTTTCATACAATTCTGAGTTACTCCTATTGTGCAAAGTTCTTAGTGTTGAACTATTGTAATAGGATACTCTCAATATTTGTATGCTGGCCTATGTTACTATAAATAGTCCTAGAGTGAACATTGGTATTGTTAGCCTTTATGCCTCTGATCCTATAAGTATAAATATTAATATCATCTGTTAATATCATATCGGAGTTGTAAGGATAAGACAGAGCTGCTCTGGACCGGTACAAAACACAGCCTCTCATTTCTGGAGGGTTGTGGACCAGGCTTACGGCTTGGGGCTGATACTGTCACTGGCAGCGAGCACGTCCGTCTTCTCGGTGTCACGATCTCGTCGGACCTTAGTCTCGACAAGCACGTAAGCAACGTCTGTGCGGCAGGTTTCTTCCGGCTACGTCAGCTTCGTTCGTCGCGTCCGGCGTTCACTTGACTCCGTGTCGGCTGCAACACTCGTCCACGCTTTCGTGTCGTCCCGTGTTGACTACTGCAACGCGGTTTTCGCCGGGGCGCCGAAGACTATTACAGACA
>Ga0056114_1000639_pt1 | contig 13117 bp, 8 predicted proteins | sample WorMetHERISLAND1_FD_77005 | JGI IMG/M metagenome (GOLD analysis project Ga0056114, IMG submission 77005) | Marine gutless worms symbiont microbial communities from Max Planck institute for Marine Microbiology, Germany - Olavius loisae HERON... ...
CCTCTAAACAAAGGTCAAGGTTATTCATTTTGGTACCAATCGATTTCTCATATACGACTTCCTATAGGCTCTCCATAGTAACTTTTGCTGTAGGACGCACCGTTTAGCCACAATACATAACGTTACAGACGACAGACAGACAGACGACAGACGCAACAGTGTAGTAATAGCGCGACCGTTAGTACGGTCGGCTAAAAAAACGATGGTGTGCCGTTGACCATTTCCAATGCTTGTTACACATCCAGGGGGCATCGGCTACACCTTTTGTAGTTTGTACCCCTCTTGCAACGGCCATGGTACGATGGTCTACCAGTGGGATTCAAGGATTGAAAGTTGAAACCACACTTTGTCAAAAAGTAGCTCCCTAAAAGTTTGTGCTATAGCCTAGCGAGGCTTGTATAGAAGAACACTATCAAAATATTAATGGGGTCAATTGATGTCCATATGATAAAAACGTGTGTGAGTATGCCTTTTAGTAGCCTACAGGCCTATGGATGGTCGACTGCCACTGGAGGCTGAGCCCTGAGGTTCGGCTTCTGCTAGTTGGTTTATTTAAGAGGCTAAGTCTTAAACAGCTGTTCTGGTCGTATGCGAGCCTCATGCGTGTGTTAAGAGATTCAGTTTGTACCCATGACGGCATTTATGCCTATAAAATTTAGGGGGCTACAGTAACATGGCGAGCGCAGGAGCGCGAGCTTATATGGTGCCGGGGCACTGGTGGATCCAGGCATGGGGAGATCGGGCGGCTGCCCCCATTGACCAAAAATAGGGACTGGAAGACACGCCTGCACGCAACAGGAACAAAACACAGAGATACACACATGCATACCTGAAACCGGACAAAACGTTGAATATCGTATTCCGTGTTTAGACCAATATGAGATTGTGTTCGATCAACTTCTACATGTATCGTTTCATTCAAATCGTTAACTTTCGGCCCCTCTTTTGTCTAAAAGTGTACAAAAAGCTTTCAGATTAGGGGCTCTGGCACTGGACCCTGCTGGCCCGGGGGGGGGGGGGCTTTGCCCCAGACCCCTTATATGCTGATGCTCGAATCGCGTTTCACGCGCTCGCCATGGAGTCCGCCCCTTTGCTAAATCCTGGTTCCGCCCCTGTAATGGGAGTCCGGGTATAGTCAGCGGGGTCCAGGGGTACCAAAATGAATGACCTTGACCTTTGTATAGGCCTAGAGGTCATATCAAGGTCATGTCAATCATTGCTTTACGTTCAACGTTGAATAGGGGGCCTATCTTGGAAACTGTTAGAGATATTTATAATAGAGGCTTATTGGGTTCCAGGACCACCAATAGGAAATGCTATATGGGGTATATCAAATGGTCACGTGACCAATGACGTCATAATTCATGACCCCGAAAGGTGCCGTGAGCAGTACGGTCGGCTATCCTAGCGACAGCTTGGCTTCTTGTTGTACTGGCAAAAGTCGCCGAACTGCATGCGGAGTTAAACGACGTGAATGTCATGTCAGGCCATGCGTGGGTTCATGGGAGTCATAGGTAGACCACCCATATAGGCCTGCTAGCTGCAACCTTGATCATCCCACGCAGCTGTGTTATGATTCATCGATCGATCTGTTAACCTGATCAGCACAAATCGATCGTTGTTCGTAACATGACTGATGACATGAATGTGTGATTGTGTGTCAGTGCATGCATTACAGGCTACAGCTTGCGACATGGGCTGATTGACTGCAAAGATCAGATTTATACGGTGCTGAAATGGATCGTGCAGTCATGGTGCAGTTTCGCACGTGAAATGGTCACTCACTAGCCTAAACTTTTCGGTCACCGTCTGGCTGCATTATATTGTGTTCAGCACGAACGTTTAATAATTCGCTCGCGTGCGTCGATTTGTGTGTACACCGGTAATATCGCGCAAGCGGCAGGCAGTACAAGCGGGCCGAGAGAAGGGTGCTGCGAGAGACGCCCACCGTCGCGGGGCAACTCTCCCCGGCGATAGGTCCCGCTATGACGCACACGCATTACACTGCAGAGCAGCCGTCCGCATCACTGAGCGAACGTGACTCGTTCAGAGCCGACTACTGGATGTGTGATCAACTGTACGTATCCTGTATCAGCGAACCGTTCGGTCACGTCCGTCATTTAGCACGAGACTTGGAAGTATTTGTGTTGTCATTAGTGAATTAAAGTTCGTTGACGAGCCGCGGTTCGTATCAATTTCACACCCGGTATTTCCGACACTTCTGAATTCCGCAGTTTGTTGCCGAATGCTGAGTACTTTTGGTGAAAAAGCTAGTTAACGAGGTACCGGAGTTTCGTGGTGACAGAAAGTCGTCGAGCTGCCCGTTGCTGACAGGTGCTGTTTGTCAGCTGGTGACAAGCAGTGCAGTCGTTGAGACGGTTTCGGCTCGACTAGGATTACTGGCATTCCAGACACGTCTGTGTCAGTCCTTTGACGTGTGTGAACAGGCGTCTGTCAGTATTTCTTGATGGTGCTGGCTAACTGTTACGTGCGAGAATACAGCTGATCGCCTCTGTTAAAGGATGGCTCTGTTACACGGGCGTAGGACGTTAACAGACAACAGTATGGGAGATGTGCTGGTCACAGACACAGTTAATGAAGACTCACTGTCACCTGTACACAGTCTGGAAGTCATCGGCATTCAGGGTCGCGTGCAGGAAATGGTGCTACGGTTTTCTATGTGCAGCAATGGTTTGTATTGTTGATCAGCTACTAAAGTGCAAGCTAGGAACAAATGTAAAATTCATGTAAAACACTATCGTTTTAACACTAGTGTAACGATGACACCAATTAAACATAGAAAACGGCAAAAATCCGCTTATCATATTTTCGCTTGTAAAATTTCCTGTCATCATAACTGTCATCATCATCTGACATAGTATAATGATGACAGGAAATATGACATGCGAAAATACGATAAGCGATTTTTTGCCGTTTTCTACATTTAATTGATGTCATCATTACACTAGTGTTAAAACAATAGTTTTTTAAAAATAAATATTTGCTGTTTTATTATCACTGTTTTTCAAGTCGTGATGGGATTTGACATCATTCACTAGCATGACCCCGAAAACCCCCTGGTAGGTACAAGGATCTCTGAGATATTTCCTATACAAGCAGCTGAGTTATAACCTATTTTGTCTCACATTTCGTTGCCATGGCAACCGGGGTAGGTCGTTGTAGAATTTGTCTGACGTCATTCAATAGCCCAACCACCCAAACCCTCTGCTTAGTGCAAGAATCTCGGCGATATCTCAAACACAAAGCGAGTTATAGCCAATTTTATCTTAAATTTCATTGCCATGGCCACAGGGGGTCATCCGGGGGTAAATTTAAATGTCGCCATTGAATTGGCCAACCCGAAAACTATACCATAGAACCAAAAATTGTGACTGTATCTTGCATACAATCGGTGCCATTGTAATTTTTTCGATTTTTTTTTAATAAGTCCGTTATTAAATTTAAATTTTCTCACCCCAAAAGGCACATCCTTGGCTGAAAATGCATCGTTTAATGTATCGATCAATAAGATACGTCCAGCCATTTTTGAAAAAAGGAAAGGGAAGGAAAGCAAACAAAGTCAGAAGACGTTATTTCAGCTGTTGTGGGGCGGACACCCACACTCCCACAGATGTCACGAGTACCAGCTGAATCAGTTGATACTCGGTTATTTGTTTATAAGCACCGTTTGAGTAGTGATTCAGTGTGGTAGCGCTATCTTGTGATTAAATTTTATAGTGGTTGGTTCTAGCTCAGTTTGATATATTTAGCATCAGTTATGGCAGACACAGGGCTGTGCATAATGAAATTGTTACTATAGGAAGTATAGGTTCGTCAGTTTCATTCGTTAGTTGACTTTTGCACTGTAATGTAGGTGCCACATTATTACAAGCAGTTTACATAATTGGTCCTGCAGTGTATTTTTTTTACAGTTACAGGTGTGAAGTATGAACGGAATAGTGGTAGAGCATTGGTCTGTTCACCCGATAGTTGTGGGGTTTGATTTTCACAACCACCCCATTAAGTGATAGGTTAGGAATGGACCATAAAGGAAGTCTTTCCCAGTGCAGTGCAGTTAGTCACCAGTTTGTTTGGTTTTGTTTGTTGCTTTATTACATTCTGGAATGAACGCTTTCCATCATGACTGTATGTACGTTTGTCTCACAGACTGATTTGTTTATTATGCAGCCCTCCCTAGAAGGATGAATTAAGTGTTGCATCCTGTCCCTCTCTCCATCCATCCTGTACTGAAAATTTACTCAAAATCAGTGAGGTGTCGAAATTTCAAATTTGGTGGATCGATATTTGTCTTTTTTTGAAAATCGTTTTTTTGTGAATAGCTGAAAAACAGCAGAGCACCACTTTTCCATTTTTGATAATGATCTTTTTAAAATTTGCTCAACCTCGGCTACAAATCACACCTGTTCAGTTTGTCCACACTTTGTAGATGGAGGTTTAGTAGAGATACATGTACAGCTATTTTTCGCAAAAGGTATTTGTGTAATTGGCATTCAAATATCACTAAAATAACATCCATTGACACACTTGTATCGGAGGGGGGGGACAAAGTGTTGCACAGCACATCGTCCTTCTGTCTGAATCTTTGTCTGTGTCTATGATTTATCCGGAAATCGGAATGATGTAGACACGTTAAGTAACTTAAGTTTATTGGAGACATTATGCAGGACACAATAACTAGGACTCTCAGAGGTTTAATGGTTTAATGACTAAATGACTATCGGGTTCAGATTTGTAAAGAACATGCTGTAACTTGTGTAAATGTAAAGATAAATGTGGAATTACGTGAGCATATAATGTGTAATAATCAAGGAGAGCCGGGGCTTCATGTCACAGCGGTCGTCTGGACATGCACCTACTTGTTTTTAAAGGATTGCTGTCCACTGTCCATCTGGATTTTCTGTTGGGGCCGCAGGTTCATAAACTGAAAGCATGCAAATATGGTATTGCATTGTCCGTATCATCTGACTTTCAATACAGTTTTAAGGTTCGTTTCTTTTCACTGCCATAGTGAGGAGACCGTTTCTTCTATGTCTAGGATGGTCACTCACTGGTTTCTGTGTCAGGCAGAGAGACATACCACACGAATTTCTAAAGGAACTGATTACTTGTGCGTCCTGTTTATCCAGGTGTTTGTTGCTCATCCGACTACCTGTTGGGCCGCGCCATATAACGTGTCATGCATCGCGGCCACACTCGTTAGCTGGCTGGCTGGCCATGCATTAAACTGCATGTGAACGTGACATGTGGTTGGTCTTGTGATGCGTTTAACAGGCTGTTGATGTGATTGACAGTTGTGGCTCTCATGTGACCTTGACGGTTGCATTACAATAGACGCCTGGCTGTTGTTGTGTTCTGTTCTGCTAGTTCACGCATGACTGCCCAAGCTGTGTGTGATGGAACTTTGATTAATAGCATTAATATCACGTGACTTGCATTTCTAAAATTTCATTAAAAGTTTTGTCTATTATTCGCTCAAAGAGAAACTCAGCGATCGCAAATACATTTGCATGATAGCTGCACAGAAAAGATGTATGACTAGCACTGTAGTAAGCAGTTTAATACGTTGGAGGTCACTTAAGGTCATCAGCTGTGACTCTTTTTAATAAAACACATTACTTGCTGTTGGCGATCTTTTCATAACCGTCTTTTGCACCGTTTCCGAGATATCATCGCTGCATATCATGTACAAGAATCTGCACTATGCTTGATTGTCGCACGAGACAAAAAACCGCACGAGATCTACTCATTTGTTCACGAATGACGATGGATGTGATTTAAAGACGTATTGCACCATGTAAGGCGGGTAGGCGTACTATAGTTGCATTGTTTTTCCTTCTGAAGTCTAAGTACTTACTGGTTGGTTGTTTATCGGGCGATTGTATCAACATTGACGGCTAGAGGCATTCGTTCTGTTGTACTCGGATGTGGAAACTGTTTGCAGTGTTTAACGTCTGTCTGACTGACATGTACTCGCAACCATTATCTGGGAACCGTCTTTTGCGTATGTATGTATGTCGCCCGAAACGACAATAACAGTTTGACAGAATTGTCTTTAAAGTTGTGAAATTGCAAGTGAATATAAATGTCTTTGACCCTGCATTGAAAATTTTTAACGGCGATTTTTTTTAAAAATTGCAGTTGTAACTGTGACTCGTTGAGGCGTATACAATTTGACAGCTGTTCTGTATGGTTGGAACTGACAATGACCACGAGCTGTGAGATGCATTCATGCCAAATTCAGTGTCCAAATCCCCTGTTGTGAGCTGCAGTGTAATGTAATAAATTTGTTGATGCACCAGCATTAAGAATAAACTTCAATCTAAGGTGCAGGCAGTCGTTAGGGCGGTTGGAATCTGGAATCGGATGAAATAATGGGTTTCAAGGTGGTGTTTGAAACAGTCGAGTTTGGTGAAGTGGAGAAAAGACCACTGTGGCCAATTGTTCGCAAAATGTTGTATTGCTGTCTGTGGCTGAATGAATGTGCTGGACGTCTTTAAGACACCGTATGTAGCCGTTGCTGGGAGGATTGGAGAGCGTGTTTACAGTTGTGAATTTCAGCCAGTCATATTATATACCGGTTGAACGTTGAAGTACGGTATGCACTTAGCTGTGCAACTGACTCCAACTGAATGTGAAATCTGACGCGTCTGGTACACAAGAAGTCTCTGTTTGCTCGAATATCGCTGGTTCTTACGTGAACAAGCAGATACACGACCAGATGGCCGCTGAGATATGCGGCCTTCCCTGATATTTAATACGAGTAAATCGGAGGCAGTGGGCGGACGGACGGACGGACGTGGTTCAACACTTAATGCGACGTCCTAGGAAGGGCCACATAGTAAACGACTGAAGACTGAACAGTCGTTAACTGTTTAGCTATAGCCTATGTGTGTGTCTGCCTCTGTGTGTATATATAAGCTGGACTAGCTATACGTGTCTATCATGAGAGGCCTTCTGATGTCGATAGATTGCAAGAAAACCATTTAGAGGCGCCCCCCAAGTCCTCGACCCCGTAGCTGCTGGTGCTAGTGGCGAGAGAGGGCTAGTTTCCCGTAGGCCTCGAGATTGTGCTGTCGAGGCCTCTGGAGTGAGCCGCCATAGCAGGGCAACCAAGAATGTAGTTTAATTTAACTAAAAGCATAATATTGGTATTGTGGCGATCTGTTACTGTTGGCTGTTACCGCAGAACAGTGGCGAAACGTGTGGCCCGGCCCGATCTCTGAGGCCATCCGCTGTAACGGAATAGCGGACTGAGGGCAGAACGAAACAGTTGGAATCTTTCCACTCCTGTTGCCGTAAAATCATTGACAGACAGAGTGACAGACAGACAGACGGACGGACAGCGACAGACACTTACTGCTGCCACCTGGCGGACGACCACAGCATGTGTGTGTGTGTGGAGCGAGCAGTGCTCTATGATTGTTGTCCGCCAGAGTCAGTCATGCGTCACTGTGTTTATCGTTATGCACCGGTCGGTCAGTCACCGGTGTCTCAAGTGATCAGTAGCTGGACGTCAATTAGCGTCACAGCTGCGTGCCGTGACAGTATGTTGATGTCTTGGTCGTAGCCGCACCCAGTCCTTAACCCTTTGACACCCACTCTTGCCATATGGGTACAGCTATAAAACATCCTGTGTCAGACCGGATTAAGCCGTTATTTGTTAGTTTTGACATTCGGGCAATTCGACGCTCACCTCTGAGCGTTAGAGTGCCCGGATGTCAAAAATTACAAACCCGGTCTGGCACAGGATGCTTTATAGCTGTACCAATATGGCAATAGTGGGCGTCAAAGGGTTAATGCTTTTCACTGCATTGTGTGACACAATATCACCAGCTGCAATACTTCCGCATGTCTAGAGTGTTTTGCTAAATGTGTGCATTGATTAGCGACCCTTATTGTCAGTCGACTTGTCTGTTCGTCTGTCTGTCATTCTGTCTGTCCGCATTTTCAAAATGCTTATTCTCCGGCAGTTCTTATCGGAATTTCAACACAACGTTCTCCTGTGTGGAATGTCTCCTCACGGATTTGTGTAACTACAAACAATGCTGTTCATTGTCACTCATAGTTAACGATGGTCTTGCTGTTAGATTTGTGGTCCACTTCCCCGCCGCACATCAGACGGCCCTGTTGAGCGGTCAGACGGTCATTAACAGATAGGCCTAGTCGTGATAGAGCTGTGCTCAACGGGTTAACGACGACGACGACTGTTAGCAATTCGTAGAATTCACACAAGTGAAACCCGCGATAAATGGATACTTGTCCGGTCACCGGTCATTTAATATCTGCAGACAGGCGTGCAGAAGTGCCTGTGTACAATCTGTGTGTCATTGGCATGGGAATATGTCGTTGACGTAGAGCTCGAAGTATATACACTGTACGGTGTGACTTGTGCGGCCGTGTATACAGTGTGGTCTGACTCACTGCGGACACTGGCTCAACTCCAGTCGAGGGGTTGACGTGACGTGACGCAGCGACACATTTCTCATTCACACACCAGTCTACAAGTCTAGTACTGCGAGGCTGGATTTAGACACGTGGAGGCAGCCCTTAGTAGTGTAGGCCCGTAGATGATAAGACAGAAAATATAGTTACAGTAGTCATCCATAACATAGGTCTGTATTTATCAAGAAAAAGAGGAGTTCAGGAGGCAGTGCTATCACGTGATTATACCGTATTATGTTTACAACAATGTAAACAAACTGAACACAGAAAACACACCGAATGAGACACAGCACACACAGAGAATACTTCTTACTGACAATTAACTGCTCTTACACTTTTCTTATATTTTTGGTGAAATATATGGAGGTACCGTGGTTGTGGAGGCCCTGGCTGGGCACTGTCTAGCCTGCTCACTGGTCTTTGACGGTTGACAGATTGCCCGTACACGTTGAATGTATGCTCAAGGTCTTACAAGAACTGCAATTTATAAAAATTACCGGACCCACCGCCAGTGCTTGAAATAACTTAGGTGGAAATTTCCAACATTACTGGTTATTGTCAGAGCTGCTGTGAGTGGATATCTGGCATGAAATAATATCCTTACATTGCATATCAGGTATCATATTCGAAACGAGTGACCCCGGAGCTGCCCCCAGAATTTCTTGAAACCCTCGAGCCACTCATGTTGTGTGTATCCCTGTTTACAATGCTGGGTCATGACGGCAAGCTTCGTAAAACAGTGTGAACAACAGTTACAGATGAACGAACACAATTTGACAAAGATACATAAGAGTTGTTAGATCGACTCGTCTGATTCATCCGAGTCGACCTATTAAAGCTGGTCTCAGACTTAGTGTCCATCCATTAGTAGGTCCGTCCGTCCACAAAAGTTTTTTTCGATTTCAGTGACGGCATGCCGTGTGACCCGATACAAGGTCAGAGTCACGGAGGTCTGAAAGTTGCGAAAGTGACAGATTTCAGTCTATCTTGTTTGCTAGTATGCATGATCTAATCAAACGACTAATGGTGAATCATGGTACTCCAAGACAATATCTAAATTTTAACCAGACATATTGTTGATATTCGTCCTTGTCGGTGTCTTTTGACCTTCAAACTTAGGGTGTTCCACCTTTGGCAAACGAATTTTGCCTCTTACGAGGAGTCCCGTATGCGGCTTATTTATTGTTATTAATATTGTAACTAAAATAACAAAGTGTGAATACGTTGCTGTCGTAGGAGAGTCGTTGAAGAGAACTGACCGCTCGCCTCCCGGTTCCACAGTCGTGTCACCGACTCAGAATGGTACGACGGGAAGGAGTTGGCGAAGTGCTAGTCCGTACCGAACTGGCTGGCTGCCGTCCAGTAAACCGGCATCACACATCACAGTGGCATCACCTCTGTCTCGTCATCACCAGATGTCAGGTCATTCCAGTCCATCAGCCGTCTATTCTTCCAGACTCGACTTCGGTTTATCAACACCAGACCAGCCATTGCCTTCACTCAACACAGATGTGACGTCACAGTCCGTCTCTTCCGTTAAAGATCACAGTACACAGTTTGTCACGTCAGACCGACATGCCAATGGCAGCATGGTAAACGGTTCTTCTGGTGAGTCTGAAGTCCACAGTCCTCTGAGTCAAGACCACTGTGATGGACAACCAGTGTCTGGTGATGAGTCAGGCTGTTCTCCATCCTCCCTGTTGGTCGATCATGCCCCTGCTTTGCCAAGGTCTTCGCTGGAGTTATCTCAGACCTTGGATACTTCGCTGGTCGAAGTTCCGCCGACGATCACAAACGGATGTAGTGGGTTGGTTTCATCTGTGGAACTCAGCGTACCTGAAGAGAAGAATGATCCAGTCATTTCAGACCATACACCACATCTCGGCAGTGAGGTATCACTTGTAGGTAATGCTGGTAAGGTCTCTGAACACGAGAGTCACAGTGTTGCTGTACCATGTGGCAGTGTGTTGGAAGGACTACAGAGTGATGAGGTCTGCTCCAGCACTGACCCAACACATCAGATGGCAGAGCGTCTACATTCCACTGGTGATAATGGTGATAACAACACTGTGACGTCATTACCATCACAAATACATCGAGACTCAGACCTTCTTCTGTCGGCTCGACGCACCAGCATCGACTACTTCCAGAAGGTTTCTGTTCTTGTTGTTTCTCTGTTGTGTTGTGTGGAATTTTATCACAATTATTCCCGGCCATTGACAGCTCTGATGGCCAATAATAACGATCGTCAAAATAGTTTATTTGTGGAAAAGTTTGCATGGTTGAAAAAACTTGTTTGATTCCTTAGCTCTAACAGTGATGAAAACAATATTCATGGGTAGAGTTATACATTTTTGAAACAAAGGATATTGTTAGGAAGATTATATTTTTCTTACGAAAATCATAGGCAAATATTTAGCAAAGCACTAATCTTGAATTAGGAAATAACTGATCTAATAACAGTAATTAATACTTTATTTTTGTGCCATTTTTTATTAAGTGACGTTGCTAAATCCTGAATTAGTAAGTAGAGCGAAATTATAGTGTTTTCCCACATAACGTCAAAGATTGTCCTGAGATAAGAAATGTTCAAAAGGTTTTCCTAAGAAGTTTCCAAAATGTGGGCCCAGGTATATATGATAACATGTTATTGATTGGAAGTTAGTATATAACGTTCTTGTCTATTACGATGATCTTCACAGGCTTGTCAACTTTTTTGCTAGTAAGTGCAAAATTCAGGAATTTTATCAGTTGCCGAATGGCCACCAAAAATTCCAAACCACTGAATGCCAGCCACATTGTGGGCCAGTGCAGTTTTTGAGTATAGCTGTGGTTGTTACTGCCTTCTGCCTTGGCTGCCATCTGGACTGTCTGGGACTGTACAGATCTTCAAAGTGTTCTGTTTAATTAACGATGTCAGTTATATGAGCTCCTGCCGATGTCGCTGAAATTGTGTCTTCGTGCCATAATCAGGAGAATTGATTAAGCCAAGATGCAGAGATGTGGAACGTAATAACTAAGAGATAATGAGACGTGTTTTAGCCAGTGTAGAAGTCCGACGACAATGATGATGATGATGATGTAGATGATAACAGAGATGACAGTTTGGCTGCTGATGCTGTTGACAGGATGGACGTTACTTCCTGCAGCTGGTACAGAGCGTTGAGGACCGCATCAATGCTCTCTGTGAAGAGGCCGAGGCTGACATGAACTGCACAGTTCCTGAAGAAGGTTCGTATTAGTTCACGGTGATTCATTAGTTATTTAGTAAGGATTGGACTAATTTGTCACAACTGTACACACATGTGATCAGAGATTCATCATATAAGACGGCTCTGTCCAACAAGTAAGTCAGTCAGTAAATAAATGTCTTGTTTATGGCACTGAAACAACAAGAGCAGCAACAGCTGTTGAACCAGTTGCAGACTGTTGTGGATAAGGAATTGTAAATTGTAAATGCAACCTGGCTGAAGTGGTCACAAGATGTTTTCTATCTGCTGTTTTTGTGGCATCATGTCGGGTGAGGTGTGATTGAATGATTGAATTGATTCCTGATACACTGACAGCTGTTTGGTGTCTGAACATGGAAACTTGTTATTCTTGACTATTCACTAACAAAAGGACTCGCTGTAATGATGTACACTTGCGTTATCAGTCAGTAATTTGCACAGCCTTATTTCATTACAGTATTCAGTTATACAGGAGGATAGTTTGCCATTAAACATCTATGGCCCAGTCTGTTTGGATATCTATGTAGTAGATGTAATGTTGTTGTGCTGCCTGTTAGCACTTGGTAAGCTGCGAGCTGCCGTCGGTAAAGCACATCTGTTGACGTCGAAGAAGTTCAAACAGTTCCGTGAACTCTGCAACAAGAACTTGGTGAGTCTCGTATGTCATAAACAAGTCTCTGTTAACCTGATGCCCACTGTTACCATATGGGTTCAACTATAAACTATACCGAGTTAAGCTGTCGTTTGTAATGTTTGACATCCGGGCACGAGCGTCAGAGTGCCCGGATGTCAAAAATTAAAAACGACAGCTTAGCCCGGTCTGGCACAAGATGCTTTATATCTGTACCCATATGGCAACTGTGGGTGTCAAAGGGTTAATTATGCACATAGTTCATCTCGCCTTGAGAATTTTGTCTGTGTTTGTTATTCTCTGCCGTCCACTTTCCTGTTGTCTCTAGCTGTGAACTGTTGTTACGACGTAGACGCAGGATAGTGCGGAGCAGTTTCGGACGACGTCACAAGACCTCGCGGGATTCTGGGATCTGGTGATGATCCAGATTGACGACGTCCGTCTCATGTTCGCTGAAATTGAAGAACTCCGACAGAATGCCTGGAAAGAACTGTCACCGGCAAAGGTCTGCAGACTGTGGGCGTTTGAGTGGCATTTGGAATACCACTGACCACTAGTAATAACAAGAAAGCCGTGCTACCGCAAGGAAACCGCGGGATGCCGCAAGTGTTCTTTTCCGTTGAAGTTTGCCAACGACATTCACTACAAGTATAAGACTAGCCAAGCTTCAAAAGCGGCCAAGCTTCGGAGCTCCAAACATGCTGGCACAAAACGCAATTTAACACAAAATCAGGATTCAAAGTCAATCAAAGTCACGTGTTTGGAGTCAGTGGAAAAACAGTGAGGCAATAAG
>Ga0056114_1000640_pt1 | contig 13113 bp, 15 predicted proteins | sample WorMetHERISLAND1_FD_77005 | JGI IMG/M metagenome (GOLD analysis project Ga0056114, IMG submission 77005) | Marine gutless worms symbiont microbial communities from Max Planck institute for Marine Microbiology, Germany - Olavius loisae HERON... ...
AATACAGCGCATCTACAGCTTTGTTTTATAAATGTAAGAATCAGAATCAGCGATGCAGAATCCAGACAAACAGATCAGGAAGTCAAGAATTGCCATTTCAACCAAGCTACAGTTGTATAACACATGCATTCTACCTATCTTCCTGTATGGCTCTGAGTGCTGGGTGAGATATGTACTCAAGATTGATGCCCTCGATCAGTGGTGTTTGCGAAAGCTATTAGGAATCAAATGGTACCACCATGTGCAGAATGATGAGGTGAGACGGACAACCGGGCAACCATACCTAACCTGTCGGCTATTGTCCAAGCTCGCCGTCTTTCCATGTTCGGCCACATTCCGGCACGAATTCCTGACGAGACAGATGCCAAGAATATCATAACAGCTTCACCTTTTTAGAACTGGAGGAGACCACCAGGACGTTCTCGTACTACATGGATGAAGACTATCCAGCAAGACCTGAAATCTAGCAACCTGTCTCTGAATGAGGCAATGAATGTGGCTCAGAATCGTCCACTCTGGAGACTGATGTCTATGTTTGGCGCTACACACCCCTAGTGGTGCATGCCACACAAGAAGAAGAAGAAATGGGGAACTGGAACCGTGCATGCAAAATAATGCGTTAATGTTAAGGTCTGTCTTCACTATACGGTGTGACACTTGTCCACACACGTGTTAGTGCTGAGGCATGTATCATTTATTGGCCCAGTGTGGTTCAAATGCTAATGTTGTTAAAGTCAGATTTTTCCACATTAATCAGCTGCAATGCTAGATAATGAGACGCCGCAGGCACCAAGAATGAGACGTTGAAGGCATCCAAAGGGTGAGGAATGGGAGGGTTTCCCCATCCCCACCCTTCTAGTTGGTCTGGACTCTGGAGGAGCATTGTAAGCTCCCCAAGTGGGGTCTGGGGCAGCGCTAGCCAATCACTGTCATTGGCAGACGGGTATTTGTTAACAATACATAATTTCACATGGCCACTTGTCCATTCATTACTGGCAAGTTAAGTAATGGTTGTCAGCGGTCGAAACTGATTACCGGTACTGATTTTATAATCAGTTACCATTAACGTGATGTTGATTAATTAACAACTTTGGTTGGTAAATGTAAAGGTCTGAGTAGTTGCTGTAGCGCTGCATACATGAGAAGAGTCATAAACAGCAGCACTTTACAATCTTGGAAGTGGCAGCTGATTGACGTGAGCTAGTGGTACTGCAGTGCATTATGCGGCCATCCGTTGCACGCAGTAGAGAAAAATTGGCCCCGCGGTGCAGCACGACAGATATACCACTGCCCCAATCAGCCACAATAAGCCTTCACGCCATAGCCCAGAGACTACTACTCGTCAACCGACCCTATAGGGATGGCATGCTGAGTTGGTGTTGGTATGTAGCAGCCACTGGTGAGATTTGAACCTGCGACATCACGATCACATGTCCAGCACTCTGCCACACGGCTATGCATATGCTATGCTGCACAGCTAATCGGCAGCTTTCCCATAGAGACTGGGCGGGTAGTCTAAGAACAATAGATGGTTGTTAACCCTTTGACGCCCACTGTTGCCATATGGCTACAGCTATAAAGCATCCTGTGCCAGACCGGGTCAAGCCGTCATGTGTAACATTTTTGACATCCAGGCACTCTGACGCTCAGGGTTTAGTGTCAGAGTGCCCGGGTGTCAAAAACTATAAATGACGGCTTAATCCGGTCTGGCACAGGATGCTTTATAGCTGTACCCTTATGGCAACAGTGAGTGTCAAAGTGTTAACCTAGCAGTAGTGCTGTTGGTTGTATGACTGGCTGAACCGATATCCAGTGTAGCGTACATCTATGTTGCTCTGATGCTGTGCTGCAGACTGAATGATCGGCTGAAGGAGATGGCACAGCTTCACTTGCATGCTGATGCTGGTCCCGCTGCTGGCAGCGATGATGATGTCATTAGCAACCTTCGTCAGCAGCTTGCTTTAGCCATTGGCGTAAGTTCTGCACTTTAGAATAGAATCTTTTTACATTTTTATATATTTTTTTCTATTAATCATCTGCCATTTCTCAGGAACTCCGAGGTCGCAGTGCACACCGGTCTTGGCCCGGTGTCGAATCTCATAAAACGCCGTCAGAATTCTGTCTTCGGTCACGTTGCCAGGCTTTCTGAAGACACGCCAGCACACCAAGCATTCTGGTGTCATGTTGATCTGACTCTCGGCCATCCTCCCGAGCACAGCTGGAAGCGTCGTCTAGGTCGTCCGAACAACCGATGGATCGACCAGCTCTGCAGAGACAACAATGACACACCAGCCCTGACCTGTGGAAAAGATCCACCACGTGTGGTCATACGAGAGTGACGCTACGGTCCTTGACGACTATGCATTGATGACGACGACGACGATTTGCATCAGTGTTCAACTGTTGGAGACTGATCTTTCGCTGTGGCTGGTGCTCGACTATGGAACAGTCTTCCACATGACATCGTCACGAGTGACATGCTGTCACGGTTCCATCGAGAGCTCAAAACATTTTTATTCAGACAGTCATGTCCTTTATTTTGCTTTAGTTTTTTGTGGTTCTTGCAGTTTTTACTTAGGCCATGTTAAAAATGTAATGTGTTCTTTGTTTTGCAAAAGTTGAGCCCTGAAGAAGAGTGATGCTGGATCAAGTTGAGTCGAAGTGGCCTGTTTATTTGGTGATATTGGATGACCATCTGTGAGTTTGGGTGATGTTGTGATGTCATCAGGAGAAAGACTCCACAGCTGAGATGTTACGGGAATCACAGCTCGAGGTTGAACGGTTGGATAAACAGCTCCAGGTAATAGTTAATTAACTGTTATCTGTGTAACTTCATGGTTGACACAGTTGTATATTGGTGGATGGTGTTGGTGCCAAGCTGACAGATGATCTTTGCCTTTCGTTAGCTGCTGAGGCAATTCAAATAGTCGTCCAGTGTGTAGATATGTTAGTACAAGTAATTATATGATAAACGTCCATAAAACGTACTGATGAAGGTAACCGTCACTGTATGCATTCTGTAATATATCACTTATAATGCGCACGTGTGTATGCAGGTTAACTTTTGACACCTGGTCAGGGGTAAAAACTGAAGTAAACGTGTATAATATGCAGGGCACTTCCAGGCTTTGCCAAGTGTTACTGGTGCATGTAAAATTTTGTCTAAGTAAAACTTTTGTGGCACAGTTAGTAAAGTTAAATGAAAATGACCAAAATCCAACTGGCATCCTCCAGTCTGCTGACCTTGTGGACCACAGACCATTCAGGCTAGTGAAATGTCCAGATCTGACAGTCATGTAAAAATCAAATTGAAAGCGTAAACCTTCATTTATGAAAATTATTGAAACAAATGACGTTTTTCAGTTCATTCGAAATTTTGTTTTATGTAGCATAGTTTATACGGGTTTTCGTTTCTTATCCAGCCAGTACATCTCCAGGGTTAATATCAGCAGTTCTTTTCAGTCTGTACTGCATATTTCACTGAATTTGACTGAGTCTTTGACTGATCGTCGGCTGGTAGGAAGTGCAGCCAGCCAGCCAGTGTCAGTCTGTAAATCATTTTACTTGCATTACTGCACTGAAGAATTTAAGGTAAATTACTGAACCCATACATGGGCATTGGCATGGGCATGGGCAATGATGTTTATGCTTATGTGCTTTACGTTAGCGCTAAGCCTGTAGGTGAAGGTAGCACTGAGTCTGTAGCACTTGCATGACCAATGCCATGTGATATCGTCATCATCCACAGACCATCAACGATGTTTATCAAGTAAGTAAGTAAGTAACTAATATATAACGCGCGAAGGACCCGGTAAAGGGTATCAGAGGCGCAGACAGCTGACCGGCTACGAATGTCTTGCGAACATGTAAGTCTTGAGCTGAGATCTAAAACTAGTGAAACTGTCAGCGGTGCGTACAAATGAGGGAAGACTGTTTCAAATGGTGGAGTGTAGCATGAGAACCAAGTTGTACTGGTTGAAGCTGTAAGGAAGGCTCATTACGTAGAAACTGAATATAGCAAATTCATTTTAAATATGGCAGAATTGTCTGATAAATTATAGACTTCTTAAATAATTCTAAGACATTATTATTAATTGTAAGTTTGCCACATTCTTTGAAGTTATTTTTCTGACTCACCATGTGTATTCTGTTTTTTAGTTATTTGTTCTGAGTTACTAGCACGGTGTGGTTTATTTGTGTACAACGTGTGTATTTCTTTCATGTAGAGCTCACGTGCTAATCCACGGGTTCAGTCACTTGAGCTGCAGGCTCAGCAGGTAAGATGTTCTGACGTATATTTTACTGATAAAGGAGCACAAGAGTAGACGACATATCACTACCTACTAGTAACTGTATAACCATTCTCTCTATCTCATATCAAAAGACATTAGGTATAACACCGTGTACTAATAAAACCCACATTTAATAGAATATCAGTAAAATATACATACATGTATATATGCTTTTGTCCTTGAGTCACTTTCAAAATTATCTTCCACTATTGGAGCCCGGATAATTCAAAAAGTCTAGCATGCTAGTAATTGCTGGAATGCATGGAGCAGTACACAGAAATCATATGTTATGATGTTAGGTGTTATTTTTGTGTGTCGTTGCATGAGTGTGTGATATCGTTAATCTCCGCCGTCTTTCTTCAACAGCAGCTATACAGTCTGTGAACAAGTTTAACAGATCAAGCTGGTTTTTAGCGCTGTTGCCATACTTTACCACATTGTGTTGTTGTAAGGGAGTCGGGTGAGGTTGCCAAAACTACAAGTGTAGTATCTTTATTGGTCGAGATGATAGCCCCCCCCCCTCCATCCCTATCAGTTGATTGCTGCATCATGACTAATGGTGTGATGTGTAATCATAGGATAATGAACCATTGAATGAAAACTGAGCTTTAGCAATGGACAAACACACAAAGGTCACTTAACCCTTTGACGCCAACTGTTGCCATATGTTTACAGCTAAAAGCATCAGAGTGCCCATATGTCAAAAACTACTTAACCCGATCTAGTACGGGATGCTCTATAGGTGTACCCATATGGCAATAGTGGGCATCAAAGGGTTAAAGCCCCTCCCACTGTGTGGGTGGGGCTAAATAATAGATTGATTCATGTGATTTGTCTGTGATGGCCGAGCTTCTTGGTTTACCGCGGGTGCTGTGACAGATAAAAGACCAGTACGTGCGAGCGGTGGCTGAGCTGAACCAGCAGAATGCTCAGCTGCAGGATGAGCTGAAGACTGTCAGAAATGACCTCAGAGTCGCTAACATACAGGTTGATGATCTCAAGAAGGTTCTTGAGGAGCTTCGCAGTGAAATGCTGCTGAAGGTGATCAGTTGTTTACTCTTTGGTCCAGTCACTCGTATCTATGTTATTTGTCATAGATGAAAATTTACTCTGTTTTGTCACCATTACATAAGTCTATCTAGAAACAAAGTAACGTGTAGCGTAGAAATTAGTTATGAGTGTAAATTCTTTGGTACTTTCGTTGAAAGTTCTCATGTGTGGAGAAGATATCTTTATGGTGGATTTGACTATTATTGTTCTGCATTTAGATGTCACTGTTGTTAGAAGTTGGTCGGTTTGAACGCTGTAAGTTCAATGATGTAACTCACATGGGTTGAAAGTGCCGTTAAACATGGATTAATGAACTGCGACATGTAATTGTTAGTGGCACCGTCATTAATGTCATTGTTATTAGAGTGAATTAACGAGTGGTCAGTGTTTGAAACTTATTGATTCATTGTGACATCATTTCAGTGAATAGCTGTAAACACTGTGAAGGGATTGTGCAGTTATTTTATAATTAACCAATTTTGACCGAGATAACGTTTTTAGAGATTTTCCCTCTGTTTAATCTCCATAGCATTTGAAGAGTAAAGGCAGTTTTGACAGTGTTCTGGTGGAATTCGTTATCAGTTTGCAGTAGTTGAAGAAGATTGTGACGTGTAGGAGCAGCGGCGAGTAATGGACGAGGGAAGTCAGTCGTTTGCCGACAAACAACTGAAACAGCTCATGCAGCAGACATCAACGCTGCAGTCACAGTACGTGGAGTTTGATGTTATGAGCTTGTAACTATTGTAACAGTTTCTGTTACTGATGCTTCAGTGGTCCGTAGACAGTAGTCACTCACTTCACTAGAACAAAGGAAACTGTCTAGATTATCTAAGGAGATGCTCAGTCTGGTCACTAGAGAGAGATGTACTCAAGATTGATGATCTCAATCAATGGTGTCTGTGAAAGCTATTAGGAATCAAATGGTACCACCATGTGTGGAATGATAATGTGAGCCAGACATCTGGGCAGCCATACTTTTTGGCTATTGTCCAAGCACGGCATTTCTCCCTGTTTGGCCACATTGTGTGAATGCCAGATGAAACAGATGCCAAGATCTTAACAGCTTCCCCTTCGGAGAACTAGAGGAGACCACCAGGATGCCCTTGTACTACGTGGATGAAGACTCCACCAGGACCTGAAATCCAATAACCTCTCCCTGAATGAAGCAATTGACGTGGCTGAGAATCGTCCACTCTAGAGACTGATGTCTACATTTGGTACATTTGGTGGTGCATGACAGAAATGATGATGTGGTTGTCACCTTATTTGCCCCAATATCTCTAACAACTTGTATACAATGTGTCTGACTTCTCGCACACTGTTGATGCTGATGTTCTCATTTCTATCATGTCACATCATATTACTAGTAATGTCTCGTATCATCGTATGTCGTAGGTTGGTGGCCCGTGCTATAGAAATTGATCAGCTGCGAGCAGAGAAGCTGTCCGTGGAGCAGCATTTGGCCGAGCAACAGAGGAAAGCGTCTGAAGATGAGAGTCGTAATGCCGATGCCATAGCCAAGCTGAAGAACGGCTTTGCACTCGCCGAGAATGCAGTTGTTGAGCGTGACGAGGTCTGTCCGACACATTTCCTGAGACACACGGTGGGTAGGTAAGTAAGTGAAACGTAGATTTATGTAGCGCATCTCATTGGAAAACCTCTAATGCACTGGTACTAATTTGCCTCGAGTTAGTCGCAACTAGGGCTTGGAAATTAATCACATCGCAGTTACGCATTACTTTTTTCCGATGATAAATTTTTATAGTGGTACGATTGAAATTGATCCTTCATGAGATTGAATGATGCACTGGCAGAACGTCGCTGTCTTGACATGCTGCTTGTACTGTCAACGTGTCGATGAATATCACTTCACTGTACGGGGTGATGTGTGTCCACGCATGTGTCAGTGCTGAGGTAGGTTATGTGCTAGTCCAGTGTGCTTCTACGTCAATGGACAAATATGTTGCGTGGGAAAACATTTGTGGAAAGTACAGGGTAGTTGACCTGCTTCTATCTTCTGGTTCTTTTCACCTGTTATTTTTTCCGCCAATGGTTTACTCTGTTATAAACATACACATGGTGAGTCAGTGGCACTACTGGTAGCGCGTCGGACCAACAATCGGAAGGTTGTGGGTTCGAGGCCTACTAAAGTAGTGTGTATCACAGTGCTGACAGGTAACTGCCTGGGGTGAACTGCCCGCTGTGACCGGCCGCTACTCCTTCTTCCGAGCTGTAGGAAGTTGGAGTTTAGACTGTCAGCGTTGATGGACTTGGATCTGGCATGGGTAAATGGTAAGAGCGGTAGACAAAGCTGACGCTATATGCCGACGCTTTCCAGCACTCTATAATATCGGGAGCCATTTACCATTTTACATGTTACAGACATGTTATAAATATGCTGATGATGATAATAATGATAAAGTATGTGTGTGTGTGTCAGTCTTTATAGCAACTAAGACTGAATAGAAAGATTGGCGACGTAAGAGACTGGACCGAGATATGACGAAGCACAGTCACATAAAGCTGTACAGCAATGTGAGTCGGTTACTGTTAGTGAGTTTGTGTGTGTTTTAAGGCATTAGTGAAACAGCGTCAGGCGGAGGAAGAGTTAGCACGCCTGCAGGATGCTCTGTCAAAGGTCGTCAACGAAGCTGGTGCCAGGACTCGACAAGAGGTGACGACATTATTTGCTTACATACTCGTTGTAGTGAAATTCACCCTCAGGTTTTATGAAATTATCAGTTGTCGAGTTCTGAATAATATTTAAGATTTTAGCTGTGTATTTTACTATTGTTTTTATTTTGGCATGTAAGTGGCTTCGGCCCTTTGTCATTTACAATAATAATAAATAATATTTGTTATAATGATACACTGCTTGCCTGCAATGTTAAACCTTTCCTTTGACGTCTTCTGGGCCACAAACTGAGTCAGATCTATGTAGATACATACACACTGGTATGCGTTTAAACACTGCTTGTATTAGATGATCTCCCATTGTTAATCTCTGTGGTACAACATCTCCTCTATGGTCTACTGTATCTGAAGATATTATAGTTGTTATTCATAATTGCACTCCTACGAGTCATGAGTTATGGCGTTTTGTTGTCCCATTTCCTCAAACTGTCTTTCTTTTATAATTTTTTCTGCAAGTTTTTGGTGAAAATTTTTGAGAGGAGCTGTGAATCGGGAGAATACCGTAGGTGATGAATGTTTTGCTGACGATTGCCGATCTGTGTCGACTGATTGAAAAATTAAAGTTCAACAGTCACGACATAGGCATGTTGACATTTCACTGCCAAGCTGTGTCGCTGTCTCTTGAATGTCTGTATAGTTAACTGATTGCTAATAGGTACAGTCTTCCGGACTGCCTTCGCGTATCTTGAACCTGTACTGAACTAAGTCGGCACTGGCGTTTGTTTGTTTTAGTTTCTTCTTTTTCACATTTTTTTCTGGCTACGTGTTCTAGATTAAGCTGAACACACTCAGCTTTTGAGTCCACGTTAAACTCTTCTCTCATATCGTATCGTATCGTATGGCATAGTACTGAGCATTCGCATTCTTGGCACTACTGACTGACCACTGTGCTCAAGAAGTTATAGGTCGAGATTCACGATTAACTGTAGACTGTATCGACTTTGATATCATTCGTCAAAATTTCTATACAGCTTCTAATCTCAAAGATCTCTTCCATAACATTCATCCTAAATGCATAATCTCTTTTATATATGCCATTGGCCTTACTAATAAACTTTAAACTTCGTCAGGCATGATATAGCTGCTACTTGCATGCTTAACCCTTTGATGCCCACTGTTGCCATATGGGTACAGCTGTACCAGACCGGGTTAAGCGGTCATTTGTAATTTTTGACATCTGGGCACTGGCAATCTGACGCTTATGGCTGAGCGTCAGAGTGCCCAGATGTCAAAAATTACAAATGACCGCTTAACCCGATCTAGCACAGGATGCTCTATAGCTGTACCCATATAGCAACAGTGGGCGTTAAAGGGTTAAAATCCATCCATCCTTTGCAGTGATACTGGCTGTGTGCAGGTTGACAGCGTGAAGAAGCTGTGTAATTCAAACCTGATGAAACTCATGGATGAAGTCCAACGGCTTGAACTGGTCTGTCACCGCATCACTATCAGAACTAGTGAAACGAGTATATCACCCCAATGGACCGAAATGATAAGCCCCGCCCACAGCAGTAGCAAATTGACACGCCCACATCCTGCACGTGTCCCCTGCAGCTCATTCATTCATATTCGTTTATTATCAGTTGTCAAAACGCAACCAAACATGAACTCGGCGATGCAATTAACTCGAGACTGTTCAATGACTCTACAATACTACGATAAAATGATATGATAAAAACCGCGTAGAGAGAGTTAGGAGAACAGGGTTAGTACATGTTTTTATAAAGCATATGGATAATAAAATTACTGTCATCAAGATGATTAGAATGTTCTGGTAATTGGCGATTGTGCACACGGCTACGGAGACTATAGTTCTGTGAGGCTAGCGATTACGGGGGAGGAGATTATGTAAGGTATGGTGGGAGTTTCTTCGTACATTATCAAATAGTTGATTGGCTGCATGTGTCGTGTGCAGTGAAACAGACTGCTGATTGTGTCAATGACGACAGACAGATAGACAAACATGTAGACATCATTATTACTTAAAGCCTTTTTCTCACTACGTACAGGGCTTACAACTGCACATGATATTATGGACATTACGTCCACTTGGGATAAAAGACGCAAAGTTGAGAAAGCTGGCACAGCAGTGACAGCTGCTGAATTAGCAATGAATCTTCTGTCAGTGTCGCCCACCACCCTGTGAGTGTGAAATTGCTTAATACACTGTGTCTTAGCTCTCGGAGTGCTTGGGTATGCCCACTTTTCTGATATGATGTTAGGCATTTGGGGGAGTATTTAGGCTGTGTTAGCATGAGGCATTTCTTGCATGCACTATGTATCACATATTTTGCAAAGACAAAATTACATTTAGAGCAGTAAAAGTCCTATACTTGTACGAGTGTTCAAAAAACTACTTGTCAGCAGTTGTGTTATAACTGGTTGAGAAATACAATGTAATAGACTTATGCTGACAGACTGTGAGTTGTCAGATTTAGGGATTTCCTGGGAGCTTTTAAGCCTTTTTCGGCATGATGCATCTGAATCACTGCTAGTGCTACTGTTGTTAACTGCTGCTGTGTGACTGTGATTAAAGGATGCTGGCGAGAAACAGGCCCAGCTTGACCGTGTCTTGAGAGAGAAGCACTCGGTGGAAGCCGAGCTGGAGAAGGTTTATCACGAGGGAATTGTCGAGAGCGGACGAGAAAGCCGCGATGTGACTGAGTTGTCTCAGCGAGCGTGTACGGCGGAAAGACAGCGAGATGAAGCTAAGATGAAGGCCGACTCATTGGCTTGTCAGCTGCGCCGAGTTGAAACCATGTACGTCCTCCCTGTATGTCTTGTGTTTAATGCTACAGGGTGGCACAGAAACAAACCCAGACCAAGCCATGTAATTGTACGTCCTCCCTGCATGTATTGTGTTTAATGCTACAGGGTGGCACAGAAACAAACCCAGACCAAGCCATGTACTTTCTACGATACGATACGATTGAAGAGTTTAACGTGGACTCAAAAGCTAAGTGTGATCAGCTTAATCTAGCACACGTAGCCAGAAACAAAAAAGTATTTAGAAAAAACTTAAACAAACAAAATGTCAGTGCCCACTTTGTTCGGTACAAGTTAAGCTCCGTGAAGGCAGTCTGGAAAGAACTAGAAAGACTACGGAGGAAAGGATTTTCCTCACTGCAGTCTTTTGTGTTCATTACTACAGGGTGACACAGAATAACCCATGTATGTCCTCTCTGCTTGTGTCTTGTGTCCATTGCTACAGGGTGGCATGAAAAGTGACGCGAGAAGTTTTCTTAATATAACAATGATATGCAATAGTTTCACCAACCTTGCCTTGCCTTAGGGCTGGCCGGTGACAGCTGAGGAAACATTGGCCCAATGTGAAATCCCGACATAACTGTCGTTGCTTGCTTGCAAACCTTAAGAGAGTAGCATGGCACCATGAGTAGCTCTACAGACTGTGTAAGATTAGTATAATTATTACTTTCAACGATCTGATTTTGAATAATTGATGGAGCTTGCAGCTGTGACTAACGCGTTGATTGGCTGCAGCAATCGACAGGAAGTGTCTCGTTTGGAGGCCGAGCTGGAATCGCTGCGAGACCGTTACTCGTCGACCAATGAGCAGCTGGCGAGTACGAGTGACGATCGGGTTCGTCTTACAGAGCAGATTGACCAGTTGAAACAGCAGCTGCAGAGGCTGAGTGATGAGAGGACCGCTGCTCAGCGCTCTGCTATGAAACAGGTCTCAGCCTCCTCGTTCTCACAACTTTTATCTCTCATTTTGTCCACAAAGTGAATCGGCCTGAGCGTCAGAGTGCCCGGATGTCAAAAATTACAAATAGGTGAAGCTACTCTCTGAAACTGTCTGCTAGACAGTTGTGTGATCTATCTATCAGTTTCGGCTCTTGTAAACGCCAACAAATACGTTATTGAAAGTTTGATTTATTTGCTCACTTATTTATTTGTTTACTTGCCTGTAGGTCCCTAAACATGGCATCATCGGTGTTCATTTTAAGTTTCAGTTTCAGTTAACTGATGAAACACTGTATGACTGACACTGGGTGAAATCAAACGACTGCTAAAGACGTACTTGTTTATGCTTGCTGATAAAGAGGCGCTCGAGGGACTTCTTGTTTGTAATGCGTCATATATAATTTAACTTATGTTCATACTTATGTCTATGCCACTCTGCTAGCGTATTTAGTTGGTTTATTCCTGCGTTTGATGGTGTCAACCATTCCGTGCTCTTTAATGTCGTCCACCGGAGGTTTGACATCAGTGACAGTGCTCTTGACTGGATGGTTGCCACACATCGGTATCTTGTGTATGTGTCTGTCAGCCTGTGTACAGTACATGTATCTGTGATCTGCCTGTGTATGTTCATGTCTGTGTCTGTGGTTGTATGTCTGTGTGTATGGTTGTTTCTCTGTGTGTGCGGTCACAACTCACTGTGTGGTCTCGTGCATGTCCATATATGGGCATATCGGTGTGTGGTCATGGTAGGTGTCCAGTCTGAAACAAGACTTGCAGGTGAAAGAGAAGCAGTATGAGGTTAGATTACAGGCCGTCGAGGATGGTCATCGTCAGTCGACGCTCGAGCTGAGAGAAATGCTCTCGGCACAACAGCAAATGTCTGTCAAGTATGCCTTCACTATCGCGTCTCTATGTCATCTCTCTGTTTTTTCTCTTCACACGTCTCGTTTTTCTGTATTTAACTCAACAACCACCAGGTGGTGGCCTGGCTTACTTACTCTACGTCGGGCCCGGTTAATACTTGGATGGGTGACCATCTGTGGGTAAACGATCTTGGTATAACCAGACCAGCCACCTAGGTCAACTCAGCCTTTCATCCTTCCGGGGTCAATAAATGAGTATTGACAACATGCCGGGGTAAAGGTGTGAGAATCACCTCTGTCGGGTGACAGGTAACACTGTGTGATCCCATATGACAAGTGATCTCACGAGCGCATTAGAGGTTTGTTAACGTATATGCGCTATACAAATACACCGTGTCCCCCCAAAAAACATGTGACTACATTTTCTACAATAACTTTAACAATAAGTGTCCGATTACAATAATTTTTGGCATAGTTAGTGGAAAGTCTATGTGTCATCGAATGATGGT
>Ga0056114_1000641_pt1 | contig 13113 bp, 2 predicted proteins | sample WorMetHERISLAND1_FD_77005 | JGI IMG/M metagenome (GOLD analysis project Ga0056114, IMG submission 77005) | Marine gutless worms symbiont microbial communities from Max Planck institute for Marine Microbiology, Germany - Olavius loisae HERON... ...
AGTAGTAGTAGTAGTAGTAGTAGTAGTAGTAGTAGTAGTAGTAGTAGTAGTAGTAGTAGTAGTGGTAGTGGTAGTGGTAGTGGTAGTGGCAGCAGTAGTAGTAGTAGTAGTAGTGGTAGTGGTAGTGGTAGTGGTAGTGGCAGTAGTAGTAGTAGTAGTAGTAGTAGTAGTGGTAGTGGTAGTGGTAGTGGTAGTGGCAGTAGTAGTAGTAGTAGTAGTAGTAGTGGTGGTGGTGGTAGTGATAGTAGTAATGGTAGTAGACTGTGATGTAGTTGTTGTATGACCTGTATGCGAGCCTCGTTGAGTTTAGTGATGCGAGCCAGCTCTTCGCGCACGTAGATGTCTGGATAGTGACTCTTGGCGAACGCCGACTCGAGCTCTTGAAGCTGTTCTTGTGTGAACGTTGTACGATGACGTCGTCGCGCCGGCGTCTGGCACGTCGCAGCGTGATTCAGCACGTGACCAGCGGTCACGTGACCCGCCGTCACCGATGCCGCCATGACACTACTTCCGGCGGCGGCCGTGGCGCCGTGCAGCAAGCTGCTCACGCCTTCTGATTTGATTTTCTTGAATGCGCCCTCCACTCCTTCAGACAAGCGTTACTGTATTACAGCATGCTGTTAGGTTGATAGTTGCTTCACGGTGCCATAGTATCACGGAACTGACTTACTGCTCGTTGGCTTATGTATTTTGTTCCTTTCTTCATAATATTTTCATTTTCTGGTTACGTGTGGTAGAGGAGAAATCTAAACATTTGCCATCATTTTAGCGCACATCAAACTATCGTAGACAGAGTTCTTGTTATTTGTTAATTCTCTTCAGGGCGAGTTGCCATTTTCAATTTCAACGTGTCATCTCTCGCGAGAATATTTTGCTTGAAAGTCATTGATTCTTTCATTAGCCTATGAGAAACTCCAGTGACAGTAAGTGAGAGAGAAAAAATTACACTGATTACGAAACGCACAAAATGACTGTGAAGTCTACGCTATGCATTGCCGTTATCATTAAAAACAGCCGAAATTGATCAACGAATGATGATGCCTACAGACAATAGATTAATCTCGGATATTTAGCTACAGATACCTGGGTATTTACACGGGTACCCAGGAGATTCAGGTATCGAAACGGCTACCGTATAACCAGGTACTCGTCCCAGACACTTTAACTGACTGCTCTGCACTGCCGTTGCAATTCTATCTAACTCAATGTCCGTCCGTCCGTGTACTCTTCCTCCTTTTGTTAGGGTTATCACGCTATTGTTCGATGAAATATGCACATGTACGTACAAAACCTTTTATTAATAGCAATCTTAGCAGCATTTCCCGTCTTTTCTTTTCAATAACTAGTAATTTCTTTCTTTACGCGTTGCTCATATTTCATAATATTATATCTTGGTGTATTTCGTGTACAAACGAAAGAGTGTAGTAAATCATTTCAATGTGCGCATGCGTACACGCATGTGAACTTTGTTTGTACAAGAAGCGTCCGACATAGGTCCGAGACCTGTGCTGTCTGAGAGGCCAAGACCACGAGGCGGTGCGACCGACGAAGAGACGCCTCCTGCCGCAGCGACCGCCGTCGACAAAGCCATCGACGATGTACTGCTGCCGCAACCCCCGAAACCGATGACGTCATGAGTCAGCGCGTAAAGTGATGAAGTCACGCCGCCAGCGCCGCCGAAGTCGGTGACGATGTCGCACTTCTTCTTGTCGCGGTGGTGCATGACGCCGGCAAGGCGGTCTTCGCCGGCCAGCCGCACAAACGGCGGAAGTAGTTCGCTGGCGGCGGAACTGGACGATGACGTCATCAACTTGTTCATCGCCGCTTGCTGCAGTGAACAATTTACCTGCGTCACAACACGTGATCGCACCTGACTGTACTGGCTGTCAGTGATCCAACTCTTTCGTGAACAGTGAATATTTCGCCAGTTATTCACCGTAACATACTTGTAAAACAATTTCCTGCCACATTTGTAGCCTACCTACTATTAATAGACAAGATAGAATTGGAACACTATCCAGTTTCCATAACTGCACTGTCCAGAACACTGGCTTTGGTGAACTGTTAGTAGAATTTGAAAAGCAAAGAGAACAATAGACGCCGGGTGAGTATTAGTTACATGCTAATTACAGTAGCTTGCCCATTATAGGACAGTGTACTAAAGACAGTGTAACAAAGACAATGTAGAAATGATTAAACAGCATATAACGTCAGTCATTACGAATATTTGGGGCCAACTGCAGGGAACATGCGTTTTTGTGTATCCCGAGCATACCTTGACCGGTTTGCAACCGAATTTGATGGGAAAAATATTTGATCTAAAAAGAGAAACCTCGACGCACATTTTCAGAAATTTTCAGTTCAGATGCGTTGCCACGCGGCAAAGCCGCCACTGTTGTCTCTGTCCGTGTGTTACAAATTGTAGTGGCAATGTGGGTTTTGCCGCACTCGAACACAGAAATCTTAGCGCTAACTATCAATGAACGAAAATAAAATTCTTAACATTTTATCATAAGGAGAAACTAAACTTGAAAAACCTCAAATTTGCCATTGTCAACTTTTATCATTTTATTCGTGGACTGCAACGCAAATAGAACGTCGCAGATGTAACCAAGTGGGATCAAAACTTGCGGTAAATGACGGAGATGTGCGTTTTGGGGATCTTGCGGTTGGAGGGTTCGGTGTTCCCCAGGGGTGGTGGCAAGGCACCCATTTTGTGAATGGAAAACTTCATAACAATTTAATCTACAGCTTCTACCTGAATTCAATTGTTAAGTCGCATCCGAATCCGAAAGTTCCGAGAAATGACGAAGATATGGTTTTTCAACTTTTACTAGGTGCTCGGGACGTACGAAAACATACTTTGTCGCCGACTTGCATTGAGTACAATATCGCACATGTATGTTGTGTCACTGAGATCGAAAAGACCGATGTGTGAATTTGTATATTTTACCAAATAAAAACGTGCAAGGATTAAGCTTATAGAGGAGTTTTACATTCAGTCGATTTTTTTGTATGTCGAACGATTCTAAGAACACCGAGCGGGCAACATAGACATCGAGCTATTTACCTTTATCTGCACAATGCCTAGTCAAATGCAATGTTCTTACAGTTCGATGCAGCTTTCGTTGATAGCAGTTAATGTTTAGCAAGTTTTGCTTGAAAACGTTGATTTCTGAATTTGTTGTTTACCGTATAATACCACCGGTATTATGTACATAATATCCGAGTTTTTAGGTTGAATAAATATTTTGGTTGATTATGTAGAAGTTTTCAACTCTACGAAATTTGTGTTCGTTGCTTATCAGTAGCTTATATCTCAAAAAATTATGTTTGTTCACAAAACAGAGTGTTTGTACTTCACACTTGAATAATATTTGTCTAAAAGAAAAAAAATTAAAAAATTACTCACCATTCACCCCGTTCTGTCTTATCATGAAACCATTTCCCTCTATTTTCCGCTGCCGTACCGTTGGTTAGGAGTGTTTGGAACTCATATTAAAATAACAGTAATCAAATATATAGGCTAAATGTTTCTATCTGCATTTAACTCACTGATCGAATTGTCGACAATGCTTGAACTAAAAAGCAATTATTAGAATTACATTGATGAAAAAAATTATCAAAATTTCAAAAAATTCGAATGCAAAATCCGCATGCATAACTGCACGTGTGAAAATTTGAGAACGACGTCTTGTAATCTCGCAGCTCTCGACTTCAGACAAGTAATATATTTTACGTCACCTCCGGTAAGTCGACGAAGTTCGCGAAACTTGAGTCGCAACATACTGTGTACGTTACGTTAATAAATAGACACGCGAATATTCTAACTATAAGTTGTCTATATATACAGACGTCTTGTCCGGTCGACGTACGACCGGCGACTGAGCGACTTGTTACGCGTCTATTTACCTCGTCATCATTATCATCATCAGAGTCGTCGACGATGTCGTCATTGAGTCACGGTTACGAACTTTGGTGCCCGCCGCCGCAGTCGTGAAAATCCGACTATGCACATTTTCCCTATCGTCGACGCGCGCGGCAAATCGCGTTCGTTGGCGCGCGCCGTTCTGCCTGCCTGCTGCCTCCTCCTCCTATTTCTCTCAAACTTGGTTACCTTGATGCCAGAAATTGATGACATTTCGCCCGGCTCGCGCGCTCGCCCGCTGCCCTGATGACGTCATCATAGCTCGTCGCGTCGCGCCGTATTATTTTTCGTCGCCGGAAAACGAAATCTGGACCGATCGGCGAACCGCGCCGTAAACAAATATATGTGCGCACGACGGCGGACCGCCCGCCCGCAGCTATGTGATGCTCTTACCTGAGGCTGTCGACGAGACCCAGAAGATGAGCGCAACAGAGTGACGTCAGAACGCGACGTCACGACGACATGACGAGTGGCCGATCAACTGAAGTCTGAGATACACTATGTATGAGGCGCGGAAACAGGCAGTGATCTGCGCGCAGAGGAGGGACAGACGGCCAACATTTGTCCCCGTGTGGAACTCGTCCCGTCAGTCAGATGTGTCGCGTGATGGTCGCTCGGTGACGACAAAAGACGTCGTTATATCGTTGTCGTCGTGACGGCTACTGCTGCTGCTGAGACTGGTGTAGTCCGGACGACGACCGTGCGGTGGCGCCTGCCACGTCATTTAGCGTCGCCGGCGTCAACGGCAAACTTCGTTTGTGACGGCGACTGTTCGACAACGGAGCTTTAATAACCGTCCATACTGACCACACACAGACACACACGGGGTGGGGGAGGGCGTCGAGCTGACCAATTCACTGACCATGGGCGTGTGGACAGATTTGTCTCGAATAAGAAACTGACCCGCTCAGACTTTGACGTTTCTCAGTCCCGTATAGACAGTGTGATAGATTGCATTGATTAGTGTTGTTTTCCAACATAAAAGAGGTCTTTGTATTGTAAATAGTTTGTTACTGAATGAAAAACGTTCAAAAGAATTCGATGCAACTATAAGGTTTCTGAGCGATAATTAAAAAGTAATCTATTTAGTTATTAATAATTATACCAATATTGACAATAACAACATTGTTATTACTAAAAATTACAAATTATACATGCTAAGTTATCAACCGTTTATATTTGAATTAATCTTTATTTGTTTTTGCGTTTGTATGTATGGCACTTCCGGTTTTTTCAAACAGAAAGAAGAGGTTCTTGCACAATGTTTCTCGATGATTTGATTCATGGATGCAATGAGAGGAAATAGGCTTATGGGTGCGGAGGTGGGAAAGGAGTTGTAAAGGAAATGCAGTGACTGTGAAACAAAAGAAATATCTTAGCGAAAAAGGTGTACGTGAAAATTAAACATTTAGTTAGCAAAATTGACCATCGTGGCACTAGGCCTATTTGACAGATTTTCTTTTAGTCGTTCATGGTTACTATCTTAATAACGATATCGCGATATCAACGCTGTGGAAGTAGTTACTGGTTTGTCAGCTTTATTGTGAGTAGACTTGTATGCGTTTCTGTCGTTCTCTCTGTCTGTCTCTCTGCTTGTCTGGATGTCTGCAGTTTTTTTCCAAAAATGTTTTTTTCTGTGCGGAAGTTTTTCTCGGAATAAGATGATATTTTAACACAATGTTTTCCTATGGACGTGTGTCTCAGTAACCTTCATATATAGCTGATCCAAGCCTTACGACGTCAGTTATGACTTTATGAAGTTTATACTGCCACCGCTTGCTTTGCAGTGGCGGCATAAAAATTAGGGTAAGGCAGGGTATCGTTTGACGATCTCTGAAATGGGTCATCCGATCAACTTCGTGTTTGATTGTCAGCATAGAGCGAACCACATCACCTACCGGCTTGTACTCTGTTTGATACCATGATATCTCGAAGAAACAGCATGAATTGATATTCGTTGTACCTTTTTATGAATTAAGTCACGAGCATTGGTGTACAAACGGGAGCATTAAGCTATATACACTACGCCCCACCATTTGCGACAGATGTAATTTTTGGACATAAAAATTGCGCCCGTGCTCAATCAAAAAAAATTCATGAGGGAATTTTGGAATCTTTCGATTGAGCAGTTCTGAGCATGGATATAGGCTTAATTATATTATGGGGGTATTTTTACTTGTGGAAACTGAGCTGATTCTTACATAACGTGGTCTCAGCCGACCGTTAGTTCCCTTTCAGCAAACCAGGTTGATGATTAGCCGTTTAGGCACAATCCCCAAATCCAACAAAATTCCAAAGCTTAAGATGTTTCCTAGGTTATGGTTATGCAATGGTTATGCATATGGTTATCGAGATCGTTTGAGTCACTGTAGCTTTTAAATAATCTTATTCAAAGTTGATGAGGACTACAAAATGAAGTGACATCAATTACACACCTTCAGTGCTTTCGTCTGGCTCAGCGGCTGTGCCTAAAAGTTAAAACGGGTGCAAAATCTCGCTTTGGGAAATCACCCACAAATCTGCATGTCATTTAGTATTTCCTGCAGTGAGACAAACCGTTACCCCCAAATTTCACCCAAGTCCGTCAAGAAGTTTCTTGAACGACAAAATCCAACACGTTGATGCAATTAGCACTGTATGCATAACAAGAAGATTCGCGGCCAGATGGCCGCTGCGACATAGACCCTCCCGGATAGTTAAAGATACACGATTCCACATTTACGTTTACATTTTAGTTACAGCAGGTTCTTTACGAATTTGCACCTGATAGTCATTCAGTCCCAGTTACTCGTGATCTCGCATTAATATGTCTCCAATAAATTTTAATTTTCTACGGTTTTCCGATTTCGCGTATAAATCAGTAATCCAAATCCAAGTAAATCGCAGGTACAGGACAGTCAGACGGACAGACGGCCGGGGTGCAACACTTCATAGCCCCGATACAAGTGTATAGGCCTAGTTGTCAACAGCGGTTTTTGGCCGCCAGATGGCGTACCACCATGGCCCACACCGATTCTCGCTATAGCACTTTAGCAGTAAAGTCAGCAGCGTACAATGTGTGTAGTTATGGCGATATTCTAGTGCCATTGATCTTTGACTTTTTGACGTTAAATTTGCTTCTCCAGTGGCAATTACTCGTGCTCAGGTTCATGTCTTCACCAAATTTGAAATTTATACGCCTTTCCGATTTGGAATAAATCGTAGGCACGGGACAAACAGAAGGACGGACAGAATGGCGGACGGACTGAGAGACAGACAGACAGACAGACACACGGGGTGCAACGCTTAATGGTTAATCCTGGAATTGCTGCGTAATAACATATGTAGTGATGATTACGTGCGAAAGAAAGGACGATAGTTCAGGAACAGTCTAACAGACGGCTGCATTACAACAAAAACACTGTTAGAAGAGAGATATTTCAGCGAGAGGATGGCGGAAGTTAGAGAGTAGACAGCGACAAGGCGCTCGCTGTGCCACGTCAGTCGCTACCTGCGGCTATGTAAGGCTGCAGCGACGACAGCGCCGTCTCGCACAGCCGCCGGCGACGAATCGGCGAACGAGCCTAGTCGCGGCTCGCTCGGATTCTCGGCATAAAACGGCCAATTTGCCGACCAATGATTGGTTCTCCGTCGACCACGTGATTCGATTCCATGCTGGCGAGATTGCTCGCAGTCGCCACGCACAATTACCGTTCGGAAAACTTCGTTACGTCGGTCTGCCTGCCGACTGACCGTGCAGTGCCGCCGACGAAGCGTGCTCGAGGCCTGCCGTCACCGACTACGCAGCGGGTACGGGTCCCTAACGAACACTGCGCGGCCGCCGCCGTACGTTAACTCGTTCTCGTGAACCGCGCGAGAATTTGCATTGAAATGGCGCGTTGTCGCTGTCGTCGTCGTCGTGGTGGGTCGACGACCTCACACGAACGTTCCACCGCGACGCCAGAACAAGCGCGGAAACCAGCGTAACAATGTGCCTGTCGCTTGACAGCCAGTGAATTACCTATAGTTGTACGGCGTACGACGGATGCTTGCATTTGGCCTCTACTATTTGCATGCATCTAAGACGATAATGTCAAGTAACTCAATGTACAAAGAAGTCCATCCGCAAATTTTCGGTGTATTATTGCTTAAGTGCATGTATTTTGACCAACTTTATGCCTAATTCTTGCTAACAGCTATTGAGATGTGTTGACTCGGGCGATACAGCCTAACAGGCGACTGCAATCATCAGATGTCTGTCTCTATGAGCGGGGCACATATTCCAAGGAGGAGACTAAAAGTGGCTCCAAAGACTTAAGTCCTGGGGCGGCGTGGGTAACAAACCCAGACAATAAAGTCTGCGTCAAGATGCAAGTACATACAATTTTGCGCTTAGATGATGGAAAAAGACCTGCACCGGGAGGTTGCTAACCCATGCTTCGGACATAAACACACAAGTATGCCTATATAGCTCATCCTGTATATATCTGCCCCCTAACGACACTGTAGACTATCACCTCCACGATAAATATTGAGGCACGTGTGTCACCCATGATGTGTGGTTGTGCAAATTCACCAAGCGACGGAACATTAACTATAGTTCCCACGTAGTCTCCGGATGATTTCAGCGTAATTAAGAGTATATTAGGTTTCAACACCGTCTGCATGCGAGCACAACAAGTCCCATAGTCTACACTAATATGGGGTGATGGCTCCCACAGAGGGCAGGGTCGCCAAGCCTGAACGGCTGTGGGACTGACGCCACGGTTCGCGCGCATATGCAACAAATGCATGACATAGGCCTACAGCCGACCAATTCCAGTATGTATTTCAAGGTTATCAGACCTATACTTGTGGTCCTGCAAGAATCAAGAGTGTCGATTAAGTCTTATTTGTTTATAGAGCTATATAGCCGATCCAAACTTGCCGTTTTGGCGAGGCGCTGTAGTGGACATTACAATAACACTTGAGAACAAATGCGCTGTAGACCGTTCGAAAACTTTGCATCTTACGATATCAGGCTATATGCATATAGCCTGATATCGTAAAAATGGATTAAAAATAGGCCTTATAATAATTTCATATGCATATCGACCATCAGTTCAACCTAGCTGAACACATATAGTGGGCGTAGGCTATATAACCCAACCATCTGGCTTGAATAGGCCTATATAACCACGTTATAAATTGGCTATAGGCCTATAAACAGGCCTTCATCGCGTCAGCATATTGTACCGGTAACGCGGAAGTAACCGAGCCGATAGCATTGCTGACAACTCAGCAGTGGTTAAATTCAGCCGGAACGGGCCGGAGAACGGCGTTCCGCCACCTGTGTCTGGCGTTCCACCACCTGGTAATGACTTCTTCGCCATTTGGGGAAATCATTAAAATTGTTGCCACAATAGGTCACATTTTAAGGGTTAAATGCACCAAATACTATTTCGGCTGGGGCTCCGCCCCAGACCCCGCTGGGGGAGATTACAGCGCTCGCCCAGAACCACTAGCTGGAAGGGGCCGGCCTACTTGTAAAGGGGATGGGAGGGAAGGGAAAAGGAGGGGAGCGGATTAAGGAAGGGAAGGGAAGGAAAGGGAAGGGAAGAAATGTAACGTTCCACAACCTACTTTTGAGTAATTTAACCACTGCTACTCAGTATTTGTATAACCGTCTTTGTGGCCTAAAGAGAAACCGAAGCCATTCATAACCATGGACATCCATGTCGTCATGTCACGCAAAAGTGGCTATACAATCCTCTCTTTCATGCACCAACGATAAACTGGCGACGCCTATATCCTTGTGTAGGCTGCATGTACGCGGTACGCCGTCAAAACATTTCATTATCGCTGTCTTATCCAATTTTCCGTTCGTTGTTTGGTAAAGTACAATTAACATTGTGCCATCATAGGTTCGCCTTTATCGCCTATATGACATCGCTACGTCTCATGACTAATGGATAATGGTTATTTCAACTAATGCTGCATGTTGCTCTATTATACCACGACTGGAACGGCGTCTACCTTTCAGCCGACCGTATACTTACTAACGGTGGCGCTTACCCATGCTAGTGTTGCGTCCATCTGTCTGTCGTCTGTTTGTAACGTATTATTTTGGCTAAACGGTACGTATTGCCGAAGAAACAAATAGGAAATGGCCTACAGGGAATCGAATGGTCACGTGACCGATGACGTCACCTGATCCCGAAACGTCAAGTCGTGCCCCCAATACGCATCGAGGCCAATATCTCGAAAATAGCTGGAAACTATAAACTGTGTTCAGAAAAAAACACCCGCTAACAGTTTCTTTCATATCTCCATGAGTGATGTGTAGATTTAAACAAAAATTGCAGCGAATATACCTAAGGAACGTTAGATTCTGACAATGTAAAAATTAGATATTCATTGCGGCTGATGACGTAATTATGACGTCACATTTATAAACGTTTGTAAATAAGAACCTCCAGACAGGACAGAGACTTATTTCACACCATAATTCAACGACTGATTAATAATAATAATAGCTACGTAATATACGTAAACAACAATATTACTGTGTCACTGATGAAATGTCATAACTTTTGCTCTAAATATCTGCCTTTCTCTTTAACATGAGTGTGGAATGGATTCGCATGAGTCACCCACAACAATGAGGACATTCAGTTGCTGTAACATTATCTCGCATCAGTGGTGATCGAACTTAATCTGGTTCTGGTTTACGAACGAAAAGTTTTTTATGATTATTCATTGTCTTAAATTCCACCAAATAATACAGGATATAAACACGTCTACGCACCAGCAAGTACTCGCCAAAAAGAATATCCTAAGCTCTTGGCTTATCGCTTGCTGTAATCTCACTCCAACTTTAGCCAGACAAATGTGACGTCATAAATACGTTATCGGCCGCAATGAATATCTAATTTCTACAGTGTTAGAATCTACCGTTCCTTGGGTATATTCACTGCAATTTTTGTTTAAATCTACACATCATTCATGGAAATATGAAAGAAACTGTAAGTGGGTGTTTTTTTCTGAACACGGTGTATTTATACACACAATCACTATAATTATTACTAGATTATTACTGCTGTGAGGCAGTACGGTCGGCTATCATAGCGACAGTTTGTCTTCTTGTGTATTTTGATGTCGCATGCAGCTGTGAATTTTGGCATGTATCTATATCTATAAGAACGCAGTAAGAAACGCACTTTGCAGATAAGTCAGTCGGACATTGTATAGGCTTATAGCCAGCCTATAGGCCTACTAGTAAACCTACGGACAATAACTCAAAAAAACTCACAAAATTGAACGCTTGGCATTACAACTGCACTTCCTGTTTACATCACGCAGGGTAACTCATGAGTTTTACACACGATATCTTTTTAGGGAAAGTACTCATCACCGACAGGCTTACAGATGCTTAACAGTTACAATGCACGACTCAGAGACTGGCAAGCAGTGCAGTGATTTGATCGACTGGACGGACTGTCCGACAGTCGATCAGGCAGGCATCGCGGACACACGGCACGAATCGACGTTCGTGCGATGACCCGATGGACATGTCGTCTGTGTGAATGGAAGACCCAGCCCGGCCAGCCGGCCAGCCAGCCCGTCCCATGACAAACCTTTGTATTCAGCAGTGCTACCTCGGCGCCCAGCATTAACCTTGCCGCCGCGGCCGCCGAAACGCTTTTATTCCGATCCGTCCGTCGCTATCCCACGAGAACGTGTTCCGCGCCAGCACAGCGACTCTGGTGTCACTCGCCCTACCCATACTTACACACTGCAGTGAGCCAGTGGGCGAAGAAAAGGCTACATTCTACTCACAACTTTCGTGACAACATAATCTAAGCGCACAATCGCACAACTGTTGTAATACAAAATTAAAAATAAAGAGTAAGAAAACATTAAAAAAATACTCCATTATTCTTCTAATAACGGTGCGTTCACTTACTAGCTTACTTTAAGATGATAAGAAAAGTTTATCTCACCGCCTATATAAAAACAATGCCTTAATGTAGCCTAGGCTATATTATTAGGTCCACAAATTTACGAAAGAATTCTGATGGCATGTTCCTCATATACGATTTCCTATAGGCTGCCAATAGTAACTTTTGCTCTAGGACGCACCGTTTAGCCGCAATAAACAACGTTACAGACGACGACGGCGACAGACGAACGCAACACACTGCAACATAAAGCGCGACCGTTAGTAGGCCCCTACAGCCTACAGGCTAAAAACTTCAAGATCCACTAAGGAAAGACCTTAGCATGTATTATCCTACACTGCTCGAGCTACCTTCACGTTAATTATCACTTTATGAGGTTTGGTGATCTTCTATTTTTTTCTCGAGTTGAAGACAAAAGAGACGTGATACCATCAGATCAATACAGATGATCGTGAATAATTAATATTGCTACAGCGCTACGTGCAATGTGCAGCATATGACAGGAGTGATAGTGAAGTTGGTGGTCACTAAGTTTTGTAATTTTATTTCTATACATGTAAGTCAATGAGCATGAAGGCCCTGGACCACAGTATGGCGGTGTCTTTGAGGCAACTATACTGGCACTATATTGGCATGTGAACTGCATGCGGGCTTTTGTGGTGGTATATGACAGTCTATAAATCGTGTTATAGTGGTTACGACATAGGGCTACATACATGCTACACAGCCCTGTATTAACGCTCTTCACGGGAGGTGAGTTGAGGTGACGTCATTGGCCGACAGCGTGACCAATGACGTCATTGTGCAATGCCGTACCGCCCACTGAGCGTCGATGCCACGCAGCCGACCAGCTGTAGACGTCTGGTCATTGATGACAGCTTCGCAGTTCGTCTCACAGTATCTACAGTGTGAGTCAAAAAAATCCCCCCGTGGTTTTCTGAAATTTTTTTCCCAAGCGGTTGGGAATTTTTAATCAATTTTTTACACACCTATTACACGATCATTTCTACACTAGAGTACAAATTTTTATTCAAATATCTCCAACTTTGATAAAGTTATGCCATACTAAGCGCAACCACCTAGCGAAATTTTACATTTCACTATAACTTTTAACTTCTAAGTTTGCTTACTGAGCAAATGACGTTATTGTTGACGTCATGTCATATCCAACATGTTTGTTGACATTACAAAAGTGTTTATTTTATAGTGACTTGCCACAGACAACGATCAACAAAGCTATCAACGACTTACGCAAACGTCTGAACG
>Ga0056114_1000642_pt1 | contig 13106 bp, 16 predicted proteins | sample WorMetHERISLAND1_FD_77005 | JGI IMG/M metagenome (GOLD analysis project Ga0056114, IMG submission 77005) | Marine gutless worms symbiont microbial communities from Max Planck institute for Marine Microbiology, Germany - Olavius loisae HERON... ...
CTCAGCGGAATCTTAACCGGGTCTTCTCCAAAAGGAAACGAAATGGTTCCAATAGCATTGGGTAACGATCAGTAGCGAATGTTAGCTGATCTTCAAGATCCTAATCTGGGAAGTTCCGACTAGAAAAATGGCCTGGAACAAGGCACTAGATCCTGTTGACATTCAGAAAGTCGGCACATAATACTCTATAATAATAAAATCTTTATCGTATATTCAACTGTATGGACTACTCGGGTATCGCGGATATTTAACATCTGAGAACAGTCGGTTGAAGTTAAATGTTAACAGGGCCTAGTACCATGACCAACGGCAAGCCCGTACTCATAATGGTGATTGCCGGCCTGCTCGGAATTGGGGTTGGTCTCCTGGATTCGTGGTGGCTGGATGGGAAACCGGGGTTTGGACTACCGTTTCCTGGTGACAAGGACAGCAAAACCGGCCAGCTCGACCGATTGCCCCAATTCCAGCTTCCCGGCCTTGACGGACAGGAGGTTGCCAGCACCCGCTGGGTCGGCAAGATACTGGTACTCAATTTCTGGGCCACGTGGTGTCCGCCCTGCCTGCGGGAGCTACCCCTGTTCGACGCGCTGCAGAGCACCCGCGCCGAGGATGGTCTCCAGGTGGTTGGTATCGCCATCGATAACCAAGGGGACGTGGAAAGTTTCCTGGCCGAGCATCCGGTCAGCTTTCCGATTCTACTCGGCGATATGGACGCCATTGAGCTGTCCCGGCGACTGGGCAACCGTGTGCAGGGTTTACCCTTTACTGCGATCTTCGACCCCCGTGGGCGACGGGTCTACGCCCACTCAGGTGAGGTGACCCGTGCTGCCCTGACTGAGCAGCTGGATCCTCTATTGGTGTGGTTCAATCGTGAAAGAACCACGAATCCACACGAATGAACACGAATATGGCATCGATTCTCGTCTTAAACGGCCCCAACTTGAACCTGCTCGGTACCCGGGAGCCGTTGCACTACGGGCGGGACACCCTGGAGCACATCGGTACCAAGTTACAGCACCAAGCTACGGCGGCTGGGTACCGGCTCGAACTCGTGCAAAGCAATGCCGAGCATGCGCTCATAGAGGCGGTTCAGAGCGCAGGGCATGATGGCGTCGCTTTCATCATCATCAACCCGGCGGCCTTCACCCACACCAGCATTGCTCTGCGCGACGCCTTGCTAGCCGTGGCGATTCCTTTCATCGAGGTGCACCTTTCCAATATCCATGCCCGAGAGCCCTTGCGCAATCACTCCTATTTCTCGGATATTGCCGAAGGTGTCATCACTGGCCTGGGTCCCCTCGGCTATGAGCTGGCATTGAACGCAGCCATTGAGAGATTAAATCGAGACACCGACTAGAAGTAACGACGAAAACATGGACACTCGCAAACTCAAGAAGCTCATTGATCTGCTGCAGCAATCCGACGTCGCCGAAATCGAGATTCACGAGGGCGAGGAGTCGATCCGAATCAGCCGTCATGGAACTGTACCACAATCCCTGATCACGTCCGCGCCGCCCCAGCCCCAGGTGTTTGCCGCGACGGCCCCGAACGCGCCCTTACCCCCTCCCGAGCCTGCAGCCTCTTCCCCAGACAACGAACTGGAGGAAAACCTAGTACGTTCTCCTATGGTCGGTACCTTCTACTGCACCCCTACTCCTGGCAGTGAGCCCTTCATCCGGGAAGGCGAGCAGGTAAAGGCGGGCGATGTCCTTTGTATCATCGAGGCGATGAAGATCCTCAATCAAATCGAGGCCGAGAAGGAGGGTACGGTAAAAAAGATCATGGTCGAGAATGGACAACCGGTAGAGTATAACCAACCATTGTTCGTGATCGGGTAAGCAGCATTACTATGATCGAGAAGATTCTCATCGCCAATCGGGGAGAGATCGCCCTGCGCATCCTGCGCGCCTGTCGGGAGCTCGGGATCAAGACAGTGGCCGTGCATTCGGAGGCCGACCGGGAGCTTAAGCACGTACTACTTGCCGACGAGTCGGTATGCATTGGCCCGGCCCAATCCCAAGATAGCTATCTCCATATCCCCGCCATCATCAGCGCCGCGGAGGTCACGGATGCGGTGGCCATTCATCCAGGATACGGCTTCCTGTCGGAGAACGCAGACTTCGCAGAACGGGTTGAGCAGAGCGGTTTCATCTTTATCGGTCCCAAACCGGAGACTATCCGCCTCATGGGTGACAAGGTCTCCGCCATCAATACCATGCGCCGGTCTGGCGTCCCTTGCGTACCCGGTTCCAGTGGCTCCCTGGACGACAATAAGAAACAGACCATCGAGTTGGGGCGGGAGATTGGCTATCCGGTCATCATCAAGGCTGCCGGCGGAGGCGGTGGTCGCGGCATGCGTGTTGTGCACTCCGAGGCCACCCTGCTGAACGCCATGTCGCTGACCCAGGCAGAGGCCACTGCAGCCTTCGGCAACGCCATGGTTTACATGGAGAAATATCTCGAAACCCCACGCCATATCGAGTTCCAGCTTCTGGCAGACCAGCACGGTAATGTGATCCACCTTGGAGAACGGGACTGCTCGATGCAGCGGCGACACCAAAAAGTAGTAGAAGAGGCCCCAGCTCCTGGGGTTACCGACGCCCAACGCAAGGAGATCGGGACCCGCTGTGTCGAGGCCTGCCGCAACATCGGCTATCGCGGGGCGGGGACCTTCGAGTTCCTGTTCGAGGATGGACGCTTCTACTTCATTGAGATGAACACCCGCATCCAGGTCGAGCACCCGGTCACTGAAATGGTCACGGGTATCGACATCGTGAAGGAGCAGATCCTGATAGCTGCCGGCGAGGAACTACGGTACCGGCAAGAAGATCTCACGATGCAGGGGCACGCCATCGAATGCCGCATCAACGCCGAGAACTCTGAAACCTTTATCCCAAGCCCTGGTCAGATCCAGGAATTCCACGCCCCGGGTGGTCCCGGCATTCGGATGGAGACCCACATCTACCGTGGTTACCAGGTTCCACCCTACTATGATTCCATGATCGGCAAAATTATCGCCCATGGGGAGGACCGCCCCTCTGCCATCTCGCGTATGTGCAGCGCCTTGCGTGAGCTGGTCATTGACGGCATTGATACCAACATCAGCCTGCAACGGCACATCCTGATGGACGCCGCCTTTCAGGCCAGCGACACCAACATCCATTATCTGGAGAAAAAGCTTGGTACATAATTGTAAGCACCTGTGACTTGGATCCAGGTATCCTTCGTCGTCGAGCATGCCTCCCTATCAAGGTCGCCTTGGAGAACGCCGGGGCCTCGGTGGGGGACGCGGTGGATGAACCCCACGCAGTCCGCCACCGGGCACCACTCCTCTGTGGCGGGGGGCTCATCTCCCTGCATCCAGTAAGACAGCCGCAAACCTCGACGACCGCACTGACGCTCTCCCAATCCCTCGCTGCTCATCTCGGCTCAAAGCTGCAGTTCGAGCCGATCGAGAACTGGGGACCGATCTCTGTCTGCGCTGGCTTGAAGAAGCAGGTCTTGCGGGAAAGGAAAGACCGTCATCGCATCGACTACGGCTGTAGCCCAGGGAACCTCGCCATCGCTGCCTTGCGGGCTCGGATCGGTAGTTTACCAGTCGCGGTCGGCGAGGAGCCGGCAGACCTCCTGCTGGCACATTATCCTGGCCAGTCCGCTGGTCGCGCTCGCAAGCCAACTGGCGGTACTGGTTCGCACCGAGGGACATAAATGAGCAGAGTGCCCAAGCTACAGCAGCTTACGCCTTTGGTTCAGATCGGACAAGCCCTGCACGGCAGACGAATGGGTGCTGGTAAACAGCCGCCGCAGGCTATAGCATCCACCTATCATCCATCACTCAAATGAGCATTCAGTCAGATGCCCTATTTCGTCTATAAGATCTCGCCGCCGTCATCGCTGACCTACATAGGCACGGAAGACCGTTATCAGGATGCGCGTACCTTCGTGCGCCGCCTACGTCAAGAGAAACCACCTGCAGAGATGCTCCAGTATCGGATGGTCTTCGCGAACAGCCAAGCCGAAGCAGAGAAACTCTTATCCGAGCCCCGAGACGAACGGGTCATTGGAGAGGATTGACGGCAGCAAACATAACAGGGTTCCGCCCACTGCAATTCAATTGCGATACGGGTAATGGTTGAATTTCAAGCGGCACGAGTTGTACCACCTAACTGTCAGGTCCCGTGCGATTATATACTGAGGAAGAAGCTATCCTCAGCTGCAGGCAAGAGAGGGTCCCCAGTTGCATGCTGGGGAAGGAGTTGAGGTAAAGGCCCAAATCGGTTAAAGAGCAGATTGGCAGTGACCCCTGAGTTAAAGTCATCACCCATCACGAACGTCCAACTCCACCGGGGATACACGAACCACGTCTGGAATCGTCTGGAATTACAAACCCACCCCCAGTCGGCTACCAACCAACTCAACCGCCACATGGTTGTGAAATGGCATCAACGCGAGGGAACGGAAGATACTTGGCACCGCCCGCGATGGTTCCATACAACCCTCAGGGTGGTGGCATTGCGTGAGCCATTCCCTTCTGTCCCTTCGGGTTTAGACCGCTGTCTGCGCCGCTACGGCGTTTCTAATCTCAGGTTTGCTCCTTGGGGGCTTCTTTCTATCCAAAAAGGCACCCAGAACGCCGCTGAGGAGCTTCAACGGGGTTTGTGCGCATTAGATGCCAGACCACGACCGATGCAGCAACCTGTTTGCCGTCATTGATCGCGCCACCCGCCGGGTGTATGCAGAACGTAAGTCAGCACGATCCCCCGCGAGTAGCTTCCTCCTTGTCCACTATTGCTCAGGCCCTTACCGACAACTGGCATGCTCTTTGATATAAGAGATCGCTTCCTGGACGGTAGTGATCTTTTCGGCATCTTCGTCCGGGATCTCCGTTTCGAATTCTTCTTCCAAGGCCATCACTAATTCGACGGTGTCCAGAGAGTCCGCGCCCAGATCGTCCACAAAGGAGGCCTCAGGCTTTACTTCATCTTCTTTGACCCCCAACTGCTCGACTACGATCTTCTTCACTCGGTCTTCGACGCTGCTCATTGTGTTCTCTTCCTCCGGATTAGATAGATGGCCCTGACTCCAGGGCACGCAGTATTCTATTCACAATCGGTTCAGGATGAAAGGTGCGTACCTGCCTTGTGCCCTCGATGTTCCGGATTCTGGTCTTTTTTCCAGTCTTATGCGACCGCCTGTAAAGCGGTCAGCCCATGTACATTCCACCATTGACATGGATGGTCTCGCCGGTAATGTAGTCGGCCTGCCCAGAGGCGAGAAAGGCCACGACGGCAGCGATTTCCTCCGGATTACCGAGGCGCCCCAACGGGATACCGACCTGCAGGTGTGCGCGTTTGGACTCATCCAGCTCTCGTGTCATGTCCGTATCGATGAATCCGGGGGCTACGCAGTTGACGGTGATGCCCCGGGACCCGACCTCACGCGCCAGGGATTTGGTAAAGCCCATCATACCAGCCTTGGCGGCAGCATAGTTGGTTTGACCTCCGTTCCCCGTCGCACCGACCACGGAGGTAATGTTGATGATTCGCCCCTTGCGCATCTTTATCATGCCGCGTAGACAAGCCTTGCTCAGGCGATAGACCGAACTCAAGTCGGTATCGATCACTTCGGTCCACTCTTCATCTTTCATACGCATGAGTAGATTGTCGCGGACGATACCTGCATTGTTGACCAGAATCGTCGGGGTACCCAAGCTGTTGCTCAGGTGCTTCATAGCGGCGTCGATCGAGGTTTGGGCAGTGACGTTCATCTCCACTCCCAGGCCCTGGTATCCCTGCTCCTGCAGGGTCCGGTCGATCTGGGCCACACTGCCTGCAGTGGTGGCGGTACCGGCCACACTCGCTCCCGCCTTACCCAGAGCCAGTGCGATCGCCTGCCCGATCCCCCGGGATGCACCCGTTACCAGCGCGATCTCGCCATTAAGCACGTTGCGTTACCTCTCAAGCTATCGCCAGGGCTGTCCGCAGCCAGCAAACTACGGATCTCTACCGCGATTAAATAATAGGGCAAGATTGACAGAGTTTCCATGATTAACAGAATTATCATTCTGAATGATCAAGTTAGAGCTGTACCCGATGCGGGTTTCTAAAAGGCAATTAGTTGTATTATAAATGAGGGGAGCGATATGGTAGTCATTACCAATTGTGCCTATTGGCGGATAGAATCTTCTGTGAAGATCCTATCAGCTCAATACACTAGCAACACCTATCCCTAGGCGACGCCACCCCCAAAGGCCTCAATCAGCACGGTCTCGCCGCAGCGAACGCGTCCATCCCGCATCCCGCATCCCGCACCGCGACGCAGCCGAGGTGTTGGCATGCTTATTCACCGTGACAACAACCCGATCCAGGGGCGGCTCCAGTTTGCGCGCGATGGCCTGAATGATACGGAAGTTGACCTGATGTGGAACCAGTCAGTCGATATCCGACTTCTGCATGCCGTTGCCGTTCGTCGTGAGCGTCTCTTCAACGACGCTGGAAAGGGCGGTGACCGCTACCTTGAACAGCTCGGCCCCCTTCATCTCCAGATTTAAGAGTTTTCATTGAGATCGCCCCCCGCCTAGAATCCGGAGCATATTGGCGTAGGAGCCGCCTGCATGGAAATGCGAGGAGAGGATACCCGGCTCCTGGCTGGCCTCCATGTGCACGCGGAGCCGGGGAAGACTTGGATTTGGTCCAGGGTGGTGATCACCACCACGATGAGGTCGAACACCGCAGGATCAATACCGGTGTCCTCCAGCGCCTTGCGAGAGGTGATTTCTACCAGTCGGCTACACAGCGCGCTTGCCCTGAGTGACGAGGTGGCGTTTGTGGGTTCCGGTGCGCCCGCGGAACGCATCGGAGGTGTCGACAACCGCCTCGATATCTTGGTTGGTCAGGACCCATTCAGGCAGGAAACTGCCAATCCCGGCAATGCGTACATAGAGGCTCACGCCGTTGTCCTCTGTTCTTCCGCTTCTAGTTGCCGCGCTACCTGCAGGGCGATACGGTCTGGGATGTTGCAGTGGATCTCTTTCTCCGCGATGTGGATCGCATTTTCAAACGCCAAGAGATCAGCACCCCCATGACTCTTGATGACGATACCCTTCAGCCCCAACAGGCTGGCTCCATTGTAGCTTCGGGGGTCGAAGGTTCGACCGAAGCGATTCAAGACTGGCCTAGCCACCAATCCGGAGAGTTGCGTCAGTAGGTTGCGCTTGAAGCTCGATTCGAGGACGTGGCGTACCAGCTTGGCAACGCCTTCGCTCGCCTTGAGGGCGATGTTGCCCACAAAGCCGTCAGACACCACCAGATCTACGCCACCGAGGTAGATGTCGTCCCCCTCGACATAACCGATATAGTTCAGGGTGCTGCCCATCAGCCGTTCGTGGGCCTGCTTGACCTGCCCGTTGCCCTTGATATCTTCCTCCCCGCTGTTGAGTAGACCGACCTTCGGGGCCTTGATGCCGGACACTGCGGTCACCAACTCGCTGCCCATGACCGCGAACTCAAATAGGTGCTCCGCCGTACAGTCCACATTGGCACCCAGATCAAGCATATGAGTCCGTCCCTGCAGGGAGGGCACGGCGGTAATGATGGCCGGTCGGTCCACAAGCGGCAGCATCTTGAGCACGAAGCGCGCGGTCGCCATCAGGGCCCCCGTATTACCAGCGCTGACACAGGCATCGGCCGTGCCCTTCTTGACCAGATTCAGCGCCACCCGCATGGAAGAATTCTTCTTGATACGCAGGGCGCTGGAGGGAAGCTCGTCCATGCCGACGGTTTGCGAGGCATGATGGACAGTCAGTCGATCACCGAAATCGACACTGCCAAGATGGGGGGTAACCGCGTTCTCTTTCCCTACGAGGATCAGCGCCGTCTGACTGGATTGGCGCAGGAACTGCAAGGCAGCGGCGGTGACCACAGCGGGGCCATGATCACCTCCCATGGCGTCAAGGGCGATAGTCAGACGTTTGGACAAGATGTGCTCGCTCGCGGCGCTGTGGCCCCGCGCAAATATCGTAAGGATAGCGGTGACCGCCGTCAGTCATGCTTGTCCACGGCCTGACGGCCACGATAAGAACCATCTGCCGACAGATGGTGACGACGGTGGATTTCGCCCGTCGTAGGATCTGTCGCTAGTGTCGGCCTCGACAAGGCATCGTGGGAACGACGCATGCCCCGCTTGGAACGGGTCTTTCTGTTCTGTTGGACTGCCATTCTTGCCTCCACCTTACAATCAAGGTGATTATCCGAAGATCTGCGTATCCGCACGGCTGCGATTTATCTAGGATATTCCTATTCCCAGCGTTCGAGTTTGGCGAGCACCGCGAAGGGACTCCCCCCGCCAGATTGCATCCCCGTAACGTCCGCATCAGGTATCTGCCGCGCGCAAACGGTCGGTTCGTGCACCGGGATCTGGGGCAGCGCAAGCAGCAGCTCGTCCTCAATCAGATCCCCAGGGCGGATCGGTTCGTTGCTCACCAGCAAGGGATCGTAAGATCCCAGCAGGTAGCGTTCCTCGTCTATACTTGAGACCAACGCCAACAGCGTGCCCGTGTCGACCGCATGATCGAGGGTCTCCAAACAGCGTTGACAACGTAGCTTCAGGGTTGCGGCCACCTCGCAACGCAACACGGCCCGTTGTGCTCCATCACAGGAAAACGCAAGCCGGAAGCGAACATCACCCCTGGCTTCCACCAGCGAGTCCCGCAACCGTGGCAGACTTGACAAGGGCAAACGACCTACCAGAACCAAGCAATTGTCTACGGCTCGCCAAGGGTCCAATAAACTTGGAAACACCGGGGACATAGAGTTTTGGATTATATATGGAGCAGGATTTATCTGCCAAAAAATATAAGCCTGAATTAATATGCTTCCGCTCTGTTCCGCACGTTTCCTGACCAGCGTAGCCAGATCCCCTTGAGGCACAATGGCCCCCGACTTGCATCGTCCATCCCATGTCCTACAGCAACGGTCACGTCTACATGTCCGAGAAAGAAGACCCGAAGAAAACCAACTTCATTCGTCAGATTATCGACCAGGACCTAGCCCAGGGGAAACATGCGCGGATCGCTACCCGCTTTCCGCCGGAGCCGAACGGTTATCTGCACATCGGGCATGCTAAATCCATCGTGCTCAATTTCGGGATTGCTCAAGATTATCAGGGTATCTGCAACTTGCGCTTCGACGATACCAATCCACACAAAGAAAATGAGGAGTACGTGGAGGCGATCAAAGAAGATGTGCGTTGGCTGGGCTACACTTGGGCAGGACGACTCTATTTTGCCTCCGATTACTTTGAGCAGCTCTACAAGTTCGCCGTCGAGCTGATTGAGAAAGGCCAAGCCTATGTCTGCGCGCTGGATGCGGAGCAGATACGCGAGTACCGCGGTACCCTGACCGAACCCGGGCGGGAGAGTCCATACCGCGAGCGGCCGGTGGCGGAGAATCTGGACCTCTTTGCGCGCATGCGGGCCGGTGCATTCCCCGATGGAGCCCTGACCCTGCGGGCTAAGATCGACATGGCTTCCCCCAACCTGAATCTGCGCGATCCTGTCCTCTACCGCATCCGCCATGGAGTGATCCATCACCGGACGGGTAGCGAGTGGTGCCTGTACCCTACCTATGATTATACCCATCCGATCTCGGATGCCCTGGAAGGCATTACCCATTCCCTCTGTACCCTGGAGTTCGAGGACCACCGCCCCCTCTACGATTGGGTGGTTACCAATGTCTCGGTATCCTGCAAGCTGCGCCAGATCGAGTTCTCCCGACTTAATATCGAGTATACGGTGATGAGCAAGCGCCGGCTGACCCAGCTCGTGGATGAGGGTCTCGTGGAAGGTTGGGACGATCCACGAATGCCGAGCATTGCCGGGCTGCGCCGCCGCGGCTATACCCCAGAAGCCATCCGCACCTTCTGCGCACGCATCGGCGTGACCAAGGCCGACAACCTAGTGGAGATAGCTATGCTAGAGAACGCTATCCGCGAGGATCTGGACCACACGGTCCCCCGGGCCATGGCGGTGTTGCGGCCGCTCAGGCTGGTGGTAGAAAGCTATCCGGAGGATAGGACCGAACTACTCACCGTACCCAATCACCCCAAAGATATGACCAAGGGGACGCGCATGATTCCCTTTGCTAGGGAGCTCTATATTGACCGCGACGACTTCATGGAAGAGCCGGTCAGGGGATTCAAACGGCTCATCGCCGGCGGCGAGGTACGGTTGCGCAACGCCTATGTAGTGCGCTGCATCCGAGTCGTCAAGGACCGGGCCGGTGAAATCATCGAGCTGCGGTGTACCCACGATCCTAACACTGTTGGCAGGAACCCGGAGGGTCGCAAGGTCAAGGGCGTTATCCATTGGGTCTCAGCGCGGCATGCAGTCGCGGCGGAGGTGCGGCTCTATGATAGGCTGTTCGCGGTGCCGGAGCCTGGCTCGGGGGGCCGAGATTTTCGCGCGGACCTGAATCCGGATTCCCTCCATACTCTGACCCACTGCTTCCTGGAACCGGGACTGGCAGCGGCTGTACCAGGCGACCGCTTTCAGTTCGAGCGCGAGGGCTATTTCGCGGCGGACCAAGATTCCCGTCCCACAAGGCTAGTGTTCAATCGCACTGTAACCTTACGGGATACCTGGAGCTGGAGAACGGAGGATCAGAAAACCAGACCCCGCGGTAAAACCTGTGACTAGGTCCTGTTGACCTTTCCTAAAGGTCAACAGGTCCTGGGGGTATTCTCAATCAACAACCTGAACCCGCGAGGTTAACTCCAGGGTTAAACTTACACTCGACGATTTTGCCGATGTGGCTATTTAATCTATGAAAAACAGTCGGCTCGAGTTAAATGTCAACAGGACCCAAATACCCGGCGGTCATTCCCGCAGCCGGGATCGGTCGCCGGATGGGTGCATCGGTTCCCAAGCAATACTTGGATCTGGCCGGTCGACCAGTAATCGAGTGGTCCCTGGAGCTTTTCTTGGATCATCCGCAAATCTCGGGGGTCTCCGTGGCTCTGGACCTGGAGGATCGCTTCTGGTCCTGCACGGCTTTTGCCGACCATCCCCGGATCCGGCGAGTGGACGGGGGAAGCGAACGCTGCCACTCGGTGCTCAATGCCCTCGACCTGCTGACCCAAACAGCGGACGCAGCAGACTGGGTCCTAGTGCATGATGCGGCGAGGCCCTGTCTGCGCCGGGATGATTTGGACCGGTTGCTGGCTGTCTTGCCGGACCATCCGGTGGGTGGCCTGCTGGGGGTGCCGGTGCGGGACACCATGAAGCAGGCCGCGGCGGGCGGTACAATAGGCCGCACCGTCCCCCGAGATGCCCTCTGGCACGCCTTCACCCCCCAAGCGTTTCGGCTCGGCCTCTTACGCCAGGCCCTGCGCACGGCCCTAGACCAGAACCACCTGATCACGGACGACGCCGCCGCCGTGGAGCTGCTGGGACTGGGACCCAGACTGGTCGAAGGCCATGCCGACAACATCAAGATCACGCGACCGGAGGACCTACCGTTGGCGGATTTCTATCTTCGTCAGCAGAAGCGTGTACCATGAACGATGTATGTCAACAGTCCCTGATACCGGTCCGGATCGGGCAGGGCCTGGACGCGCACCGCTTCAAGTCCGGTCGACCACTCGTTCTCGGGGGAGTGCGGATCAAGCACGACCATGGGCTTGCCGCCCACTCAGACGGCGATGTGGTCATTCATGCCCTCTGCGATGCCCTATTGGGCGCTGTCGGTTTGGGGGACATCGGCCGCTGGTTTCCAGACCATGAGGACCAATACGCCAGCATCGACAGCCGCATCCTGCTGCGACGGGTGATGGATGCCCTGAACGAACGTGGATTCAATGTGGGCAATGCGGACCTGACCATCGTTGCCCAACGCCCCAGGCTCGCGCCTTACATCGAAGCCATGACCGAGGTCCTAGCCTCGGATCTGCGCTGTCCAGTGGCGAGGGTCAATGTGAAGGCGACTACTACGGAACGCATGGGCTTCACGGGTCGCGGCGAGGGGGTCGCCGCCTACGCAGCTGTTCTCCTTATCGTGTCCTGATTCTACTTTGTCACATTTCATCTTAATTGTGGGCTCCTTGTAAGTCAGTTGGTTAGTCTGTAATGTGATAAAGTAGAATCAGGATCCATATAGGTAGGGGTTAAAATTATTAAGGGCAGTAGTTGATATTAGATTAAGTAGGATATTTAGTCAACATATGGCAACAATTCGGTATTATAGGGATGCAGGAAGAGTCTTAAGCAAATCTTATGCAGGGATGCAATAAAAGGTATTTGTCATATATCATTTCATCTAATTTAGGTTCATGTTTAGATTACGGGTCAGTTGATAGCTTGAAAGGTTTTTAGCATCCAATAATAGAGAGATAGTCAGAAACCACTTTTGTAATAGGTTGTTTTGTTTGTTGAAAATAGTACCTGACAAAACATTTTAGCTATTGCAGAATCTATGGCAATTCCGCCGGCCAATTCTGTCATTTTCAGACTTGTCGCTATGTACTCGCTGCCACAATGTAGGCATATTTTTTTATCAACCCAACGCACACTGTCTAAATGTTCAATACAGCTTTCATGATCTGGGTATTTTTGGAATATGGCAATCAAATCCATAGCAGATGACTTATCTTGTTTGAATGTTAAGATACGGGCTACTATGCGCTCCTCAATATGTCAAGCCTAACTCTAATTATTCCGAAAACGAAACAATCTGTCAAAATCCGCGTCATCTGTGGATTAAAGGGAATATCGAGGTTCCTCTAGAATCCTAACTTAACACTGCTGTCAACTGGGAATTGGAAAAGCCAAATGGGACACAAAACCCCTCTGTTTGATGAGCATGTGGCTCTAGGCGCCCGCATCGTACCCTTCGAGGGTTGGGACATGCCCTTACACTACGGCTCCCAAACCTGGGAACACCATCAGGTGCGCCTGGATGCCGGCATGTTCGATGTCTCCCACATGCGTATCATTGATCTCGAGAGGAGCGACGCGCTGGAGTTTCTAGGGCGTCTGATCGCCAACGACCCGGCGCGGCTCCGGGTTCCCGGACAGGCTCTTTACAGCTGTATGCTCAACCGGCAGGGCGGCA
>Ga0056114_1000643_pt1 | contig 13100 bp, 11 predicted proteins | sample WorMetHERISLAND1_FD_77005 | JGI IMG/M metagenome (GOLD analysis project Ga0056114, IMG submission 77005) | Marine gutless worms symbiont microbial communities from Max Planck institute for Marine Microbiology, Germany - Olavius loisae HERON... ...
AGAATTCCAACCTATGTGATCACAATTCACCAACGTTACAGACAGACAGACGGACAGACAGACAGACGACATGCGATCGCAATACCGCGCTTTGCACTAAAGTGCATCGCGCGGTAAAAACTGCAGAACAATTTCTCATGTATATGGCGACTCACGTTTACACCGACAAAATGAGATCACGTTTTTCTTGTAACAATTTTGTGGCACCGTGCGTGACCTCTTATGTCATGATGTACCACAGAGTACAAAAACTAACCCATTCACAAGATTGCAGATGTAAAATTTTAATTTAAGTAAAATTATTGCTTTATTAATCTGACTATTTAGTTTTGTTATTTTAAGAAGTTATTTATGAAATGCTTCACTTTTAACCATAAACAACTTTATGAAACTACATTTTAATACAAAATTACAACACTAAACTGACTTGGTGGACATTTTTGGAGCATCAATGATATAAAATACAATGTAACTGATATAATAATCGTGACGCCGACCACTCATCAGATCAAACGACGGCGGCCTGACTCGACGATGGCGGGCGTCAGGTGGAGTGAAGACTGCAGTAGTCGTCTCGTCTGTCTGAACGGTAATCATTAGATCAATAATAGAGCATGTCCAGCAGTCTGGCGCCACGAAATCATCTCGCTGTTAGCCACCATTAGAGCACATTTTTATCGGCAGGTAAATATGACGCCGTCGTTGTCATGGCAACAAGGCTGCAGTGCGCGTCACTGGTCCAAGTAAGCCACGCTATTGGTTACACATGGCGTTTGTGTGATGTCATGAGCCATGACTAATTAAGAACTCCATGTCTCTCCATAATAACAATATACACTGTGATTTCTGCAGAGCTTTTTATTCACTGTTACAAGTAAGTAGCTCTCAAGCCATTTCTAAAGTTTGTCTGTACTCTGCGCTGCAGTACCGTCGATAGATATACAGTATGGGTAACAAACTGTTGTGATGAACAATATCAAAGGCATTTTTGAAATCTAAACATATAAAAGTTATAGTTTCTATTTTTTATTTAAATTTCGATACATTTACAGTCGTCATCAGTCAGACATTCGTCAGCGATTATTGCCGGCGAATCATCCTTTTTACTATGCTCATCACGAACAACATGTGACATCAAAAATAAATAAGTTTTGACTAAAAAATTACGAGAACGTAAGGACGTCACGGTCACGTAGTAAATAACCTACATACTTTTGTCAAGTATTTGTCACAGACAGAAAGAGTGAGCTAGCAGCGAGTTGATGGTTGTCCTGATTGCTCGCCTGTGTCGCTGTCCGTCGTGCTTAATGTTTGTTTTATTACTCGGCTGAGTGATAATGGAACAGTGGCGCAGTGGAATCCATTGCGCTCGGACGCCTCGGCACGCCGCATCAGTCTCGTCTAGATGTCGTTCATTCCATTCGCCTCGTCACTTTCTGCTCTGTCCGGTGGAACGCGATGTCAGTCAGTCACACCGCGTTTTACGTCTCGATTCAACTGTCAGACATAAACCACGCCAACTGAAGCGTCTCGCACGCTTTGATAGTAACTTTCTGCACGAAATTGGACATTGTCGACTTACAATATTGTGACTTCAATTTATTTTGTATCAAAAGGTGGGCACTTTGCGTGCTCTAATATATCTACACTGTGTCCCATAAAAACATGTGACTACATTTTCTACAATAACTTTAACAATAAGTGTCTGATTACAATAATTTTTGGCATAGTCAGTAGTCAGTCTAACCGTCATCGGAAGATGGTTTCATTTCCCACCTCACCTCACATTATTGAGAGGTTAACTTAAATGGAAGAGAGATCTCCAAAATAGACAATTTTATATGAAGACATCTCGGAAATCGTAAAACTACAGGCGAAATTACTATAAATCACTCACTATGGAGTTGTAGCCTATCAGTCTTTCAGTCAGTCCTCCTAGCAATGTTTTCGAATGACTTTTAGTGTCCATTGTAGTTGTTGCTGTCACTCATAGCATTCAACTGCCTCATCAACAGCCGAGCTGCTTTTGTGTTAGGCGTGGCCCATAGTGGTACAGCGTAGAACAGTGCATATCTAATGAACTGCGCGAGCGAAACGTGACGCTTGTGAGTGAATGGTAGAGGAATACGTATGTGTTGTCGGCTTTGACGTCAACGCACCGGGCGGGCGCGCTGCCGTATATCCGTCACGGGTCGTGTAATAATTGAATCTCGATCCGCTGCTAACAGATGTGCCACCGGACTGTACTGGAAGTGTCGCGTCGCGACGGCCGATGGATGGATGGATGGATGGATGGCGCGCGCCACTGGAACACGTAGAGCTGTGCTGTGCAAGACGCGAACTGATGCCAGTTTATTGAATGTGGCTGCGCAGTTTGCGCCACTCACGCCCCGCTCCAGGCCGTCGTGAATTATTGATGCCTGTAGGACGGCGTGTGATGGTCAGCTACACGGCGACGAATTACTGCCCAACATGTACATATACGCACCGTAGTCTGAGTGCCGCCTAGATGAACTTGTCAACAAGACCGCGTGGGTTGAGCCGATAAGCCCCGCCCCCAGCAAGAGATTGTTGAATCACTGGCATCCTCGACGAATGATTGGAGATGATGATGTTTAAACTGCAACTTGTGCTGAAAAGCTGACAGTTAGCCCAGCCGGTGACAGAGAAGACATTTTCACAGGCAGCGGCGTAAGATGTATGTGATTTTGACTATTTTGATCGTTAATTGCACGAATATGAAAAACTTTTTATTTGCAAAAAGTTGTGCAACTTCTTTGAACCTCCGTCTACACAACTGTGCAAACGCCGATCACGCGCAATTTGCAGCAGAAGTTGAGCGATATTTTAAACAGATCCCCTATCAAAATCTTCAGCGCTCTCTAGTGGAAAATGTTCATTGACAACCCGCAGTTTTGTCGCCATCGTGCAATTGAATACATCAAGTACTATCGATCTGCCAGGTAGAAATGAAAAGGGGCTCCGTTTCTGGCCTGTTCGCAAAAACTATTTTTTAAACTGATGTTGTGCCCTCGAAGCTTTGGCCTCGGCCTGGCCTCGATCTCGTTGTCTTATTATGTAATCGGGCATTTTTCGTGCAAAATCGTGTAAAATTTGGGAATTTTGTTAATTTTTCCGGCAATAATCTTAAATCATATGTTGTTAATCATTATTTGGTACTTTTTCATAATTATTTTGGCCTCGGTCTCGGCCTCGACCTCATAGTCCTGGCCTCGGCCTCGTAGCTCTGGCCTCGGCGTCGGCCTCGGCCTCGAGGTTTTGGCCTCGTTTAACATCACTGTTTAAAAATTGCATTTTCTCGAAAATACCAGCGTGTGACGGATAGACGGAGAGACGGACTTGTTATGTCAATGTCGCGCGTTGCATTTGTAAACGATGGACATGCGATAAAACTGAAGGACTATTCAAGATCACAGGCAGTCTTGTGCGCTGTGGAAGTCCTAATATATCGGAAATTGTACGAGATGGCGTCATAGTCACAACGGACAACGCATAGTAAATTGTATGTGGATTGTCAAGCGGTGGGCTTAAATGACGTTATTTACAATTGCTTGACCCTTAATTGGACTGTACCAGTGAACGCGCGATCTGTTTGCTGCAATATTTGGCGTCCGTCCTTGTAGCTGATTTTGTTACATGCGAGTGTCTAGTTTTGCTAACGCTGTCCTTATGAACTGTTATAAACTGTCAATAGGCGATATCGCTGAAAGCGATTTCGTTTTTTGTTATCGATGTTACCGTTCCGTGGTCTGACTGCCTGTCTGTTTGGTATATTCGTGCATTGTGCTCAAACAGCAGAAGATACAGACACGATTTTTTTTGCATACGACAGCCCCATGTCTTTCCCAGATCGCGTTAAAAATTTGGCTCACATCGGTTGATCTCTTCCTCCTCAAATTATGCCCCAAAGTGACCCACCCCCTGTTGATTTGAATGTAGAAGACATTCGATGGTTAATTATTGCGGCAGTGTGGTTAGATATAGCACAATTGTCACAATGGAGAGCTTATAGGAAACGACCATTGCTCTTTCGAATGGTTGGTACCATCGCTGCCCACCTATGACCTCCCCTGTACCCCTTCCCCAAATTGGGGGTCCCAAATGCACCCAAGACCAACCTCGTGACGCGTGCTACCACCTGGCGAATATGATAAACGATACCGACAAGCTCTGTGCTGTGCCGGATGTCATTATGAGCCGAGCAATGTCGCCTTTTGCCGAATTACTTTGGCCCTTGTTTCATTTATCACATTAGTGGCTGACGGGTAAAGAGGCGTTAATTACAGCTGCGAAGGAGACGTTTCCACGGCTGCGCAGCGCAGCTATATCGATCATAGTCGCGCGATTGATTGATCTGCGTAGATCATACAGAGAGATCTTGGTAGACATCTCAGTTCTTTCTATACGACGCCCGAGAGGCGCATGACGTAGGCTTGTCTCGCAGACCCTAGCTGTAAGACTCGGTCGCAAATATCGACTGCAAAATGCACAGCAACCGAACATGCACGACCAGGCGATGTGGTCATTTGAACCGAAGCCTACTTAGTCTGAAGTGGCTGATAGCAGAATGATACAATATAATTGTATTAAAGTCGATAAAAGTCTAATGAAAGGATATTTATTCTTATTTTATTTTTGCGGTATTTTGTGTTTGTTTCAGTTCACCAAGTTTTAATATGTGTCTGTACAATTGATTTTTTCTTGTAATGTTTCAGTAATTTCATTGTTAACATTGTTGAAGAAATTTCTGAAAATAGTTCTGTATAGCTCTTATGTTGATCAGTTTTTTTGGCTTATAGTGACACTAATTAGTCTGTTTACTGTTGATTTGCTGAATGACTTTCGCTTAGAACTAAAGACTAAAATGCAACTTTCATCTACAAGTTTTTATATTTACATTTATTTTATAGATACATTGAAACTGCGTCTCGTCTTGACCTTGCCGGTTTTTGCGTCTCCGAATTCCATGTCGTTAACGTCATTCAAATTTTATAAAACGTTTTTGTAATATGAATGCAACGGCGAACGAATTGCAACGTAATGAGTAATCTTATCCGCAGCCATAACCACATCTCTGCTCTGACGCTTCCACTCTTTTCATCATTTGATATCGTTCGGTATCTTCAGCGTTGCATCTTCCCATGTCAGCGTCCACAGCTGTGAACGATCTCACGCGCGACTCCCGTTTGACAAAGAGCGTTTCCCTAATGTACTTAGCACACACACAGGCTTGAATCGAAATCGTGGCCGATCTGAGCCAAATGAAGCCAACCGCTTGGTTCGCAGAACGTGCAGTCCACCCGGACGGACGGCATCTTTCACGTCCTAATTGGGTCGATATCGACGCTATCGATTCGGAGGAACTAGTAGGGGTCGTGACCAACCGATAGACACACAGACGGACAGCTACGTCTATTGCTCCTGCAATCTGCTTTTATTCACGGCTTCGGCGTTGTGTACGATACGAAACAATATTTTGTTAAACTGAGGACAGACTTTGTTTGACGACTGTAATTTGGTGCCATTCCAAAATAGACTTGTTACACTTGCAGGAATACATTTCGAGACACAGTGTACAGTTGTAAACATCGGGAGTTGTTTGGTTGCGTTTTGACAACTGAAAATAAACGAATATGAATGAATGAATGACAATGCCTCACATTGCTTGATTTCACAATATTCGCAGCTTGTGTTAGTCGCCCTAATCATCCAACTGTAAATGTAAGAAAATAATAGTGTTGGAATTGCCGGGGTTGTGAGGAGGTTCAACCCTCCCCCCCAGTTCATGTCTACAGACGCTCATTTTTGAGTGCAAATCAGTTTTAGATTTCAGTCCCATCCCTGTGCAAAATTTCAAACATTTCGACATCTGATCCCCCAGTTCTTTTAGGCCAATTCCAACACTGGATAACTCCAACGTTACGCACGGGCCTGCAGCTTACGCTACGACTAAATGACTGGAACAAGTAACTACTGATAATTGTGTTGTGTACGTTATTGCAGCGACAAGTGCTGCTAGTTGTCGTAAAAGCCTCGGAATGCATTCTGGAGCTATCCCAGATGAAGCAATCAGTGCTAGTTCGTCTTACGACAGCGTCAGCGTCGGACCGGCTTTCGGCAGGTAAATCTTCGTCTAATAACAATATCTTTCGCTCTCTCAGATATTTTTTTTATAACAGTTAATCTTTAGAAACTAAAAAGTCGCCTATTGCCTTATATGCACACTTAAGCTATGTTGATTTTTTTGAACAGAAGTCGAAGTCATATTTAATTGATTACTTGTAGATAACACATGAGCAAAAAACTAATGTGGTTTAAATTACCTGCAGCATCGAGTAGACAAACGTCACTGATGATTTCGTTGATAATACTTAAAAGCATATTTTGACTGTACGGTCACATACATGGCATAACTTTTGTGGTGCTAAAAGGCTGCTGAATATTGTCCCTGTCACATATCCGCGAGATTAGTTATTGGCTGCTTGTAACTCTTGCAGTGCACGTGCTCACAGACTTTTAGTTTTTAGTTCTTGCGAGTTGACGTCCATAACGACAGCGAGAAGTACTGTAGTTGCATTCAACGAGCGAAGATTTACTTCAGGTTTGCGCCAGTTTAGGCGCAGTGCAATGTCGAAGTAATATCTACTATCTGAGCCTATCTGTCATCAAAAAATAAGCCAACTTGCGGAGTAGGTCCACGATGATTATTTCTTCGCATGCAGTCAGCAGTGGCTGCCATACGTGACGGCGAACAGTGCGTCTTGTCCAGATTACGATTTCCTTGAAATACTGTCGGTCGCCGGAGATGAGTCGGCGTGTACGACGTTGTACGTTATAACGAGACAACGGCATAATTACATGGCTTCCTGCGGTAGCAGCAGCAGCGCCGACAGAAGCCAACAGGAAGAGACAGAGGGAGAGAGTAGAAGATATGATTTCCGCAGCTACGAGCTGAACGAAAGGAGCATTCATACACAGACGACGTCGATGATGTCGCGAACGTCCGTCATATCGACGACGACGACGACTTGGCTGTCGCAGTTTATCACAGCAGCCAGCCATATCCGTCAGTGTCCGGCCCCTGCCAAGTCGAGTCCGCGGGAATAAATAGCGACTGCTGGCGCCATTAAAGTCAACACGCGCAGATACGGACAGCTGCTAGCGAAGTACGAACGTTTATCTACACTAAACAGACTGTCCTAGTACTTTCTTGGAAAGAAAACTACGATATTTTCTCTAAATAGCTTTTTACTGCTTTTGGTTGTCTGACATACCAATATTCACATACATGTTTGTACGTACAATGATATGCATGGCGTGACATTTTGTTGTTAAAAATGTCCGTCTCTCAGTCACGATCCGGTATTATGTCGAAACGGCTGAACATGTTGTCAGAATTATTTCACGATTTACATTTTGAAATTTTGAGATCATTCTCAACGAGGACGTTGGCGTTCAGACACGTTCACGTCGTTTAGTATAAAATAATTTGCGATTTTCGACAAATAACGTGCTGTACTGTACCTCGGAAACGTTGCAAAATGAGGACATAGTTACAAATGAACACTAGCTAATACAGGAATTCGTGAATTCTTTGTCGAACTGAGTGATATCTGATGACCTTAAGGGACCTTGAAAGGTCATTCTTGCTCATTCATTCATTCATTTCTGTCAAGCACTACTAGGAGTGCGTAGCGCCAAACGCACAGATATCACTGTCTACAGTAGACGATTCTGAGCCACGCCAGTTGCTTCATTCAGGGAGAGGATATTGCATTTCAGGTCTAGATAATCTTCATCCATATAGGCTAGTATGATGATGTACTGGTGGTCTCCTCAAGTTCTCAGGTGGGAAACTGTTAATATATTCTTGACATCTGTTTCATCTAGCATTCATGTAGTGTGGCCGAACAGAGACAAACGCTCTGCTTGGACAATAGCCGAAAGGTTTTGTTGCATGGTTGTCCATCTCACTTCGTATTTCCATACTTGGTGGTACCATTTGATTTCTGTTAGCTTTTGCAGACACCATTGATCGAGAGCATCAATATTGTGCGGATCTCTCTGGATCTCTCTTGGTAACTGCCCAGCATTTAGAGCTATTTAAGACTAGAAATAAATGATTTTTATTACACCATGAACATCTTGATAACGATTAAAAGTTGCTTGCAAGCTGACTGTGCTTTCACTTTGCGCTGTATTTCAATCAACTCCTACATCAGCTACCGGTACATAAATCGGACAAAAAAATTGGTATAGGAACTGCGAAGCGTCTTCGGTTGAAACCTTGATACCAGTGGAAAGACATGTCTCATTAATTTTACTGTCCATCGCCATGCTGGAAGGCGGGCAGAGATGGATCGGTTGCCATGGCAGCCATCGTCTGCGTTTGAAGTCAGGTTCAGCAGCTGACAAATGACAATGAAGCCGTGTTTTTCGTGATCAATTGTCAACACTGACCAACAATTTTACTGCGATTTCTCATTTCCCGCTCATGATTGCCACGCCTTTGTCCAAGGCTTTTTATTTAGCCAGAAACTTATTTATTTCTTTAATGATGAGGTATGTTCGCCACAAAGGTATAATTAATACAGTTCATGCAATGAAATGTAAAGTATAACGAAGCCTTTCTAATTCTTCGTGTATAACCTGACGTATAGTTCGTTTTCCCGTTCGAGATAACATTCGAGTTAATAGTGGATATGATGTTTATTTCCTCGCATTTTTATTTGAAGTTGTCTTCAGTTTCTGAGATAATTTAATTGTAGTAATAGCGTTACATGCAGCGTCATGTTTGCTTTGTGTACGGCATATACGTGAGTAGCAACCATCATACTAAGATACTGTAGTAAGGTAGCTTGGTTAAGTCTTGAAGCTTGACAGTCTCTGGAACACTTGTGACAGGCCTCATAGCTGCTATGCAGTTTCAGCAATTGTACGGCCCTAATGTTTACGCTCTGATTCATTTTGTTATTTGTCCATCTACTGTGCTAATCAGTTTGCACGAAATTCTGTGTAAGTGAAAAAATATTGTTTCACACATTGTCCTTAAATATATATCGGTAGAGATCTTGACATTTAACCCGGACAATTTCCCTGATTATTATTCCCAGTGTTGCATACCGACCGTTGTCTGCAATATCGAGATCGATCACGTAACCACGAGGCCGACATAGTCTGATGCATTTGCGATAACTGACGCTCTTGTTGTGGTTAATATAAATAATGTAATATGTCATCAATGTTTTAATTATGCTTCAACTAAGTAGAAATAAGAAACACGACAAAAAGTCGCGCTAATTTGCTACTTATATCACTTTTTCGTATCGTTGCGTTGCTTAGTTATTTTTACGCCGAATATTGGCGCTTTGTAGACACTTTCATCTTTCTGTTTCGGAAAAGAGAAATGTTTTGTTTAATATTATGCCGAATTCTTGGCACATATAGACTGTGCGATGTTTATGACAGGATTCGTACGGAGCGTAACGGCGGTGCGTGGTGTCCAAAGCAGCAGATATCTCGTGACATCTACGAGTGGCTTGAGGTCGACCTAGGTCAGCTAAAGGTAGTCACACAGGTCGAGACGCAGGGACGCTTTGGTAACGGACAGGTGTGTACGTGTCATCAGTATGATCGAGTGACGTGAACGGCATCAACTGTTCAATCAATCAAAAACGTTTAACGATAGCAGCATATACGAAACGTTACTTTTAACTGTGTATGCTCTACCGAGAAATAAAATTATTTTTCAACCATTTAGAATTTTCTTGCAGTGAAATCGTTCTTGGCGTTCTTCTTCTAAAATGGATCGATTTTTTCTTTCTTTATTTATTTGTTTGAAAGCAAGCAACGTAAATAAATCACATAATCATAGACAGTAATAAACATTCAAACAGGACAACCAGGTAAAAGTCCTTACGCTGACGGTTGCCCCAGCTAAACCTAACATAAGTCTAATCTAGTACGACAAGCATAATATACACAAGACATAAAAGCAAAATATCAAACCAAAACCAAAGCTATCCCAGTTTTTTTCTGTAAAGTAAAAAAGTAAAGTCCTTTCCCGAGCCTTAAGGCCCATGGGCCGGCGCTGATCTCCGTTTCCTTAGCCCTCAGCTGAACACCAGCCGAAGCCGCAAGACCACGGATACGGGGCCAGTGCATCGCGTGGTATGCCCGTTTACTCCCCAGCTTTCGCTGGTACTCATTAACCGACCCGGAGGGATGGCACGCTGAGTTGGCGTTGGTACACAGCAGCCAAGGGCGGGATTCGAACCGGCGACCTCGCGATCGCAAGTCCGGCACCGTACCACTCGGCCACATGTACTTATTGTAAAATACATTTCAGCAGAAATGCCTACTTTTCGAGATATATCTGCCGCCATTTTGATCCGCCAATGCGGCGTGCGAGTCTCTCTTTGATCACTGCAGCCGGATCCGACGTAGCTGTCTGTGTCTCGTGGCTCGCTGCTGTTCGTTGTCGACGGCAGGCAGCACAAATCAGATGCAAATAATTGCCTTGTCCTGAAACAATGTCATGCTCTGCCTGGCATAAAAATAATGGAAGCAATAAAGAAGCTGGGCCGAGAACTGATAGCAAATTACTGAACATATTGTAGGCATACCTCTTGCATAGCAGACAAAGACAGTAGAGCACTGTTTCGATACAGTGAGTTAGTGTAACAGCGAATCGTGACGTTGCAGCTTCTGTATTCTGTACCTACGCAGCGTCTAATTTGAGAGCAGAATTGTTGAATTTTGGCGACAACGATGGAATTTATTGTTTTCAGTCTTCAGAAAGTCTCAGCTTTTATGTCGGCTCGACCGGCTTGTCTTGTCTTTGTCTGTTTATGACGGACCACCAACCGTTTGGTTCTAAACAGACTAACAGACCGCCGGTTTATGGTTGCCAGGCCTAGTTAGTTGGCTGAGTCAAAGTGGGCGGGTGGCGCCCACCACCCAGTTATATCCAGTCGATGGTGACTGTTATGACAAGATGGACTCGCCCACAGGAATAATGATGGACACTTTCCGCTAACGGTGAGACCACCGTGCACATACCCGTCCATAGGCAGTGCTACGGTAAAAACAAGTGACTGTATGTACGGCTATACGCCTACAAGTCTGTGAAACCCCGTGTATGAATCACCGATAGATGTTTGAATTCTGTGGACTCTAGTTCTGAAAAAGGCGAGGTAGCGATTTTGTCTCTTTACATGCAGTGTTTCAGTTTTCCCATGTTGACGTATATTCACTGTTAATCAGACTGCTAGTTATAGTAAATATGGTTTTGCAGAAAATTACTGAAAAATCTGAATTATCCTTTTAAAATGATATTTTACGTTGAATTTTTTCACTCAAGTGACTGTTAGGGGTCATTTTTAGTTCACTGCAGAATTCAGTGCTAAGTTTCTGTGGTAAAACTGTGGTTAGAGTGTCGGTCAATGTCGTTTTTGCAGCATGATAACTTTATTTACATTTGCACGTTTCTGTCTTGAGTTTAATTTGGTACCGACGGAAAGGCGATGTATTGTTATGAGCCTACCTATCAGTCAATGGAGAGGGAAGAGTTGCGGCGACAAATCCACCTTCACTTCACAAGAGTCTTGCGAGTGTGTCTTCTAGTGTAATGAGGAATGCAATCTAATGAGTTTGTCGCTGCCGATGATGTCCAGGGACAGGAGTTCGCCGAGGCGTACCTGCTTGAGTATCGACGGGTCGACACAGGGCCGTGGATACGATTTCGTGACCGCAACAACAGTCAGGTAAACACGCCACCTGTGTCCAATGTCATTCTTGAAAGTACTTAGGTTTTATAGCCGCGTTCAGTTTGGACACTTTTCTACGATTTTCTCGGACTGGAAGAACATTGTAAACACTTTATCCTCTACAACGTAGGTTGGCAGGGATTTTGTGAGCTGTTTGACAGCAGGATTTTGATAAACTCAACATGATTGTAGCTGTTATGCCTTCTCGACTGGTTTAACTTGGAACCCTGATCCGCTACAAGGAGCAAGGAGGTCCCTGATAAGTCGAAATGTTCAATAAAAAAATCGAACCATGGGTTGGTATCAAATTTAGCGTAATAACGCATTTGAACAAAGCGTATTGCGATTACCGTTACACAACAGCTGAAGAGTGAACAGTAAGTCTTGTATGAGGCGTCGTTAGTATAACGATGTGGGTCTGTCTCTGACAAGGCTATGAATTAATAATATGTCTGCTATATATATGCAATACAAATGATACAGCGGCAGGTGTTGTGACTTGTGAGTGATGATGATCGGAGATGAGTCATCCGTCTATACTCCGGTCTATTCTCGTTTGTGGCTCGTGATGGTCTCTTTTCTCGGTTGGATCAAAATACTCCTGTGCTTTTTCGTCAGATTAGTAGGGATATTAACGAGGCCACGGATGAGTGAGGCCGAGGTCGAGGCCGAGGCCAGAGATGTCGCATAAGTTATAAAAACACCGTACACGAACGCTTGAGCTCCGACGTCAATATCAAGAAATCACACCCAGTATGGCAGTCACAACAATGTCAGTGCATCAGCAGTCTAGCAATCATTACACTTCAGCAACACAAAAACCTCGAATAAAGTGTCGGAGAAGAATGTAACGTAATACGTAAATGACGTGATTTCGATGACTGACAACGAGGCCACGAGGTCAACCTTCGTAAGAACGAGGCCAGCATTGCATGAGGACGAGGACAAGGCCGAGGCCGGATGCTACGAGGGCGAGGCAAAGGCCGAAAATTTTGGCCTCGAGGCAACGTTGGCCTCGAGGACTAACTTTGTCTATGATACAATAGGCCTACTTGTCCAGAAATGAGGTGAATCTTTTCTGAGTTCGTAAACTGAATGCGTGAGCAATGCTATTGCTATTTGATGCCGTCGCCTGTGAATTTGAGGCGTAGTTAGTGTTTTTTTTTCCAAATCACGTTCGTTATAGGGTTTTTAATACTATTTGGACTGCACATTTTCTTATCGGTTTGTCACTTACGATACGATAGAAGAGTTTAACGTGGACTGGAAAGCTGAGTAATCAGCTTTATCTAGCACACGTAGCCAGAAAAA
>Ga0056114_1000644_pt1 | contig 13095 bp, 11 predicted proteins | sample WorMetHERISLAND1_FD_77005 | JGI IMG/M metagenome (GOLD analysis project Ga0056114, IMG submission 77005) | Marine gutless worms symbiont microbial communities from Max Planck institute for Marine Microbiology, Germany - Olavius loisae HERON... ...
TTAAACGCATGAAGATAGGCCAGTATTGTCAACGACAACGTTGTAGGCACGCCGAATTGAAGCAATTTCGGCAGGCTTTCGCGTCGCGCGGGTTTGTCAGCGATAGCTGGGCTTTCTTGTAGTTATTACACACAGTACAGCACCAGAATTTCGTTTATACTTGGCTCACTGGTCGGTTAGGTTTAGGCACATTGCTGGTTCATATAGGGTTAGCAAATAAGGTTATTGTTAGTTTTAGTTTTCGACCAGGTGCTACGGCAGCTGATGATGGTGGAAAGATGGCTGCTGTGTAGGTAGTCTCGAACCTAGCCACATGGCCATTTTTTTGCTTGAGTTCTGCTACGTTCAAAGCGCAGAAATGCATTAAAAACGCCAAAATTGGTGCTACACAACAAATCTAAAGTCGTCATACTGTAACATATCTCCGTGTCGATGCGAAATTAATAAATTATTTCCTTAAGTGACTGTTTCACATGATGATTTTCGCCTCCTTTCACGGTCCAATTGTTTTGCACTAATTCTACCAGCTCAAGTACCCTAATAGCTCGTGTATAATTTTGGCTTTAAAGTTGAAGTTGGGGTTCACATTATACATGCTGGGACGATATAACTCGCCGTCGGTTCGATCTGCATCATCGGAAGAAGGAGGAATACTTATAAGCAAGTAAGTTGTTGTTGTTATGCCCTCTATACATGGCACCGGACTGGGAATGCAAATAACAAAAGTTTTAAAAACAGATAGTCATTAAAACATAAAGAAAACAGGTGTGTTTTGAGCTTGCACTTAAACCCATACAATCTGCCAGCTTCGCGAACTGCTACTCATAGACTGGTAATAACAATACAAAAATGGTTACAATCACAGTTAAAAAACGGGTACCTAAAGCAGCTATACAGTTTGTGCTTTTGTATGTGCTTTACTATAGAAACTAATACATGTTTTCTGTGCTGATACCTAGCAGACATAATCAGGAAACACTGGTGAGTACCTAAAAAGAAATGAGCCTGTGGCGTCTGTTGACTTACACTGTTGATACTGTTCAGTGCCGTGGAATTTTGCTGCGATTGATTTCGTGTGGGCCAAACTTGAATCGTATCCACATGAAATTGCAATTTTGGGCTAAAATTGAAACCAGTCGATAATCAAAATTTGCAAATCTTAACGTCACGGTATCTGGACGTTTCGCCCCTTCGTGAGTTCGCACCTGGACGTTTTCCCCAAGACGTTTCGCCCCATGGACGTATTCAGCGATTCCTGATTATTCAGTTTAAACCCAAGTACCATCGTTTGGATGTTTTAATTACTCACGTCGCAGTGTGTGTATGTCATGCTGAATTAAAAAGCTGCTTACTTACTAACTTACTGGGAGCGAAATGTCCAGGGGGCGAACTGACAAAGGGGTGAAACGTCCATAAACCAACGTCACTGTGTTTACAGACTTTTCATGCAAACCCAAAGCACTCAAATGTTAGTGAAAGTAACCACTGCATATCTGGCATTGCAAACCGTTCGGCTATAAAGTGATTTAGGGTAACTTTGCACCAGACTGCGACAACGGTCTGCATGCTAAAGTATAAAAAAGGATGTTGTACATCATTTCTGTATTTTTTGTAGGAGAAAGATCATTTGGAATGCACTGAATGTGAGATGAATGTGATTCTTTTATGAGGAAAATGTGTGAAGTTGAATGCATTGACATCAAGCAAGTAAGTTTTGTTTTTACTGTTGTGGTATATATGTTGAACAGATAGCCACGATGTAGTATTGCCTGCTATAACTTCTTGTTTTGATAGTAGCTGTGATAGCATTCTCGAAGATGGTCATATGTTTCAAATTACGTTTTTTGGCAATTGATTACACTGTGGGTAACCAATGAATTCTGTCTGGTTACTTGTTCAATATGAATCCCTCTAGTGGAGGCTTGAGTGAACTGTCAGTCATCATCTTGACAGTTGTCAAGACTAAAACATTGCTTATTCTCTGCTCTGGTGTGTTAAGTTCTGTGCTGAATACTTATTTTTTCCTTTTTCACTATATGGGCTGTGCTGCCTGAAATAAATGAGTGAATGAATATGCTATCTTATTTGTCCAGTATTCCACGTAGCTAATTAAAAGTTCTCAATAGGAATATGGAGCCGTTACCTTAGTTCACATAGTGTTTGCATTAAGTGATTGGTTGACATTTTGTGGCTTATTACCAGCACAGCACATCTGCCTGAAGCGCACACATGCAAATAGTACATGTACTCAGCTTGGTTTTTGTCAGCTTTTGCCCTGCATTTTACCGACCTGGATGAAATTTAGCAGCATAGCAGCTTGCTAAATATGATATCAGTCAGTGCGTGACTGTTCAAAATTCTCAAACTTAACAATCAGCGACTTCAGAGTTCAGCATTGTCGTGAATGAAACAGATGTAGTTTTTTGTTTGTGTGGTTGGACTGCTGGAGGCATGAGCTCCGGCTGTTCATCATAGGCCTGTTATTGAAAACATCGACTCTCTTAGGCCCACAAGTCATTGTTACACTTCAAGAAAACGAGCTGGCAAGGTAGCTTCTTTCCGAGCCTAGCTCTGTTTGGGCACATAATCAAGCCACTCTGGCTGAAGACGCACTCGACAGGAGCAGACGTTGCCGGAACGGACAGTACAACAGGTGTGCAGCGACTTGTACGCCTCCAGTGTTCCAACCGGTCCGTTGAGCAGTTCAGGAATATCGACATCTCATCAGCTGTCATATGGGAGACTTTGATCCTTTACCGGTCTCCTTACTTGGCGAATGTCCGAGCTCAACTTTGCCATTTCAAACAGGAGCCTCCATTTGAACATTTCTTCAACAGCCACAATCGACATTTATATTTACACATAATGCATTCGTGTAATATAATTACCACGTTATATCTTTTTCACAACATCCAACTTGAATGGCACTGTATAGCCTAATTGTGCTGATGTGCCGTTAAGAAACTACTCACTCACCCTTACCACGTCATATACATCGTGCATAGCAGTGGTTATTCCATGTGAGCCGAAAGACAGTCCAAATTCACTGCAGTGTATGCAATTTTTCCATCATCTCTTTGAGTCACAGCATTATTTCTGGAAAACAGCCGGAACTGTCTCGGATTGCTACGCAGACAATATACATACAATAAACAGAAAAGGAAATTGCAGTCTCTGCTTGCAACTGTATAAATACCATGAAACTAATTGTCTGGGACTGTTTGTTGTGAAATTTTGCCCAACGAGACTGAACGGACAGCCGTAATGTGTCTCCTTCCACTTTCTTGTATGGATCATCACACCGGCCTGACAGATTGGGCATGGTTTACCGTCGTGTCAGTCACAGACGGTCGATCTGAGGATAATTATGATAACTAGTAAACTCAGTATCTGCAAACTTTGGATGTTTACTCCACATGCAGCGAAATAATTTGTCAGACACTCAGTAAACACAGAAAATATAAACGATTGCAGCAAGATAAGCACACAACAGATATTTACTTGAATTGTCGTGTTCACAGCTGCACACAACGTGGCTACAGCTGCTGAAAGGATATGTTTGCCTTCTCCCAGTCTGTAATGCTGATCGCTGTGACAGGTAATCTCTGATAAAGGTAAGTAAAAGAAAGTAATAAAAACTTTATAAATATATACTGCAATAGTAAAAAGTAAAGTAAACTCCTTTCCCGAGCCTCAAGGGCCCATGGGGCAGCGCTGATCTCCGTTTACTAGCCCTCAGCCGGACACCAGCCAAAGCCGCAGGACCACGGATACGGGGCTAATGCATCACGTGGTATGCCCGTTTACTCTGCAGCTTTTGCTGGTACTCGTTAACCGACCCCGAAGGAATGGCACACTGAGTTGGCGTTGGTACACAGCAGCCACGGGTGGGATTCGAACCTCGCAAGTCTGGCACCACTCGGCCACCATGCACCGTACAGCCATACATACAAAAATTACAGAGGCTCATGTAATACTGCAGCCTCTGTCTCTAGTAGCTTTGTCGCCAGCTTTGACTCATGTAACCCTTCTGTCTGGGGACAGTTTTTACAGGCAACACACAGCCCAACCAACAGTGTTAAAGCATTAATGTAGAAAACAGTCTTGGCTGTGGATGAAGGCAGGATACAAGATTCACTTGACTCGTCTGCTGAAGTGATCGTGTTGGCGATTGTTGCTTAACTGTGACCTGGCAACATGCGCTTCACCTTCTCAGCTACAGTGTTAGTTGCAGCTGGCAGAAACATATTGCCATGATCTGTGGACTTGCCACGAATTTCTGACCTCAGTTTATCATACACTTGTCGACAGCTGAAATGTGACAGTTCATCAATTCCATCGAGCCTTTCATGAACAGAGTCGAAAGTAACTGTTCCGGCTGTAATGTCAGACTGAAAGTGAGTATTCAGTGCCAACAGCTTCTGACTGTCCCATATGAATCAGTCAGCTGAAGGATATACCGTTTGTGATTCACTGACTGATGTAGACAGGACCAGTGCAGCAAGCACAGAATTCTCTGTTCATTGGACGATGTTGATGCCATTGCTTCTCTTAGTCAATCAATGTCACCACAGATGACTTTTCTCACTCCGCAACGCTGTAGCATTTCTGTGCAGTTGTCAGACGGTGACACATAAGATCTGCGAGTTGTGAGCTTATTTCAGGTCCTTTTTTGACGCACACTTGATGCATCAGACTTTCTCATTATGTTTATGCTGATTCCATCGACGAGTCCTGCTTTCTTCCAAACTGACCGTAGTGTATACATTTTGTTATCTGCCAACTGCTCATAGATTCCCCCCGTTCCAAGTGACAAACACTTCGCCATTTTGTGAGTTAATTGACAACAGTAGAATTCACAAACAGAAGCAGTCAGCTGTGGAGGGATGGACTGGTCCATATATTGCTGAAGTTTTGTGATCAACAACAAACACTACGAACTGGTCTTCAAGCTTCCGACCAGCATTAAACTGTTTAGTATCATATTTGATAATACGCCTGAGCGATGTTCGCATTCGTCAAAGCAATGTCTGTTAAACTGTTGAACAAACAGAGCTAAAACTTTAAAAGTCATGACTGGTTAAAAGTTGTGAAACAAAAAAAATGTAATGTAAGTTTCATAACAAATCATTGACAGTTGTGGAACAGCACATCACAGCATGTGTTCAAAATGCTTTCCTTTGGTTCTGACACATGCATTGAGGCAAACTCGCCATTGGTCAGTTGCCTGATCAGCGACACTTTGCTGGATGCCAAACCACGCTTTTGACATCCAGGCACTCTGACGCTCAGGGCTGAGAGAAAGAGGGTAGGCGGACTTACTTTGTTTCGTGACGGCATCTGATAGCAGTCTCTTTTGATACTGTGCTGGTTCGCAGGAAATTTGTCGAAGCTGAGTTTGAAGAGTTGCTTGGTCGTTAGCTGAGTCGTGTAGTTCGCAAACATCATCATCTCCACCAGTCTCTTCTTCAGCACCGTTGACTACTGGATGTGCCGTAGTCAGAGCCGATTCACTTCCATCTTGTTCAGCAGCAGTCGTGATATCCACGCTGCTCACAGACTGGGATGTGGTTACCAACAACATTCCAGCTGCAGCAGTAGCAGCGTGGTTGTCTATTGATGGTGATCCATCGTTCTGTTGTTCAGCAGCGGCATCAGAACTGAGTAGAGTTGAATCACTGACAGACTGAGCTACAACAGAAAGACAATACGAGTTTATAAGACAACGAAAATACCCGATCGGCTTAAGCCGGCATTTGTAATTTTTGACTTTCGGGCACTCAGTAGTGCCGAATACTGCTAAATGACGCGTAAGTAGTACCGAATACAGCTAGAATGTCGCGTATATTACCGCTGTCGTCCTGATTGCAGTCGTAGCCAGTGACAAAGTCGTAGAAGCTGGTATATACGTCTTCTGGCCGGTAATCTACACATACACACACAAAGAGAGACGTTGTAGAAATAAAGTACGAATATTTCTAGTTGGTAGCCCAAACAGAAATGCCCTTGTACGAGAACGCTATGCCGTCGTGACGCTCGCTGTGGAATGCTGACGAGTGCCAGACAACGAGATACTGAGCGGTAGCTGCTTGGATAGACCGCAATGACGTAAGCAGATGAGTAGGTGGTGGGGGGGGGCTGTATGCTGGACTGCCACGCATGATGACAGAAGGTGCATGTGCAGCTTGGCGAGCTAGACAGATGAAAATTATGCTGAGGTTATTTTGATTATTTTTGTGATAAGAGTGAAAGAAGGTGGGGGTATAGCTTGAAGTACATGGGGGAGAAAGCAAGTTGAGGTAAATGCTATAAGAAGGTGGGCTAGTGCAGTGGCAAGATGGTTATGTAGTGTGCTGCAAGAAAAGAGGGGCGAGTGCGGAAAAGGTATAGCTTGAAGTATGGGAAAGAAGGCAAGAAGAGGTGGATGCTATAAGAAGAAGACAGGCCAGTGGGGTGGGTAAAATGACTAGAGGGGGTTAGCATAAATTTACTTTATGACGTACCGAATAGGTGATGTTGGTGGCTTTGTGGAATGACAGTGTCTGTTTCTGAGTCGTACAGTGATACATCGTGGAAATCTACAACACTGCACATACAAACATTATAATAATGCCTGGCTAATGCTATATGCCACTGCAATATTGCGAGATGGTGGGCGATAGAATGTGAAATTATTTTTACGAACAGATGACATACCATAGCAATAGCACGTTAATGGCATGGCAGGGCATACAAACTGATAGCTGACCGTAGCGCTTCATAGTAGAGCGACACAGTAACTTTTGCTGTAGGACGCACTGTTTTTAGCCACAATACAGACGGACGAAAGACGACGACACTATACCAATGTGTGGGTAGCGATTATTATATAATATAGTATAGGCCGACAACTTACCCTTTTGTTGATTAAACATGTCGACGATATTCTGCAGTTCTCGTAAATCGTCATCGGTGATTTCATTCATTTCCGATTGTAGCGGCATCACTGTAACACGTCGGTGTGATGACGACTTGGTATAGCAGTTGATGCTGGAACGATTGGCAGTGTACACTGACTTGTAGACAACGAGGATGAGACGCAATGTGAATGCTTGCACGTGACATAGTAGCTTTGATGCCGGCGGCAAAGATAATTGTTAGCAGAGTGGGAGCGAGCGCCGGTCTTTGGATGCAGTTATTGGCGAATATTCTTGCAGCTTAATGATTGCGTGGGTGCCGGATGGCGAGGAAGAGGATAGCGTAGCCGAGCAATTATTGGTCTTTGACAGCAGATACAATGTAATGCTGGAGTACGACCTGATCACCGTGTCGCTTTGAGGACTGAACCACTGTCTGCTGACTGTTCTTCTCTCGATGACTGGTGCCACTAGGATGCTGGTACTCCGAGGAGGTCTGTGGAGACAGTGGCTGTCCACACACCATCTGATCACCGCGACTCTTCGAGGACTGAACTGCATTTGACTGAGTGCGCTTCTGTCGAGCATTTCTGCTGTGAGGATGTGCTCGGTTCTCTGACTGGTGATCATTATGACCCTTCATGGCTTGTGACCATGCTGTCGCTTGAGTGGGGTTGGTAATGCCACTTCCAGAGGTGGTGCCTCACCTGTCAGACGTAACCTTTTAATAAACAATATGATGTATGTAATTGATCCGTTTGTACCAAAATATCACGGCGCATATATTAAGAATACAAAAACTACACTGAAAGCAGTGAGATTGATGAAGTCCAGGAAAGCCAGAGCTTTTAATGCTACAAAACTGAATGAGATTCAAGCATTACAATAGGAGAATTTATATGAGTCAAACAATTCTGTGAGTTTCAAGACCATATTAGCAACGAATTAGCTCTCGACCCACTGAGATCAGCAGAAGTCCATGCAGGAAAGTCCCTGACGCAACAGTATCGACGTGCTACTTCCATGCTAAGACATCCTTGTACTGAGAAGTCTGTGACGATATTGTATGTCACGATCATACGACTGAGCTCTACAATATATCTATTGCTAGACATGCTACAGACATAGATGGCCAGTTTCTTTCTCGGAAAACAAACAAGCAGCAAGAGTGTTCTGTTATAACAGGCTAACAACTTAACAAGGTTCAGGCTTCGCATTCCAACCCTGTACGCCCTCTCAGGCAGATCCTATCTCCACTGACATTTTAGCGTATCCAGAACGTCCAGTGTGAATGGTCTAATTGTGCTGATGTGCCTGTAAGAAACTTATCACTCACTCACTCACTGAGGCAGCTACAGACAGCGGCTTGCCTGTCATTCGCCGCTTCTGAAATCGCCGCAAAAAATCAGCTGCCAATGCAAAGGGCCGAAAAGGAGCTATACGGGTGATGTGGCAGTTGCAGCACTAGAATACTGTTATCTTGGAAGTTTACAACAATCACAAATCATTGTTAGGCTGACGTCCTTATGATGTACTGACATCAAGAACAGATCTTCCTGGTTGTCATCTTTGATGACTGTTTCAGAGTACGGCTTGCACATAACGACTTGTCATCTTGGAAGTCAACGTATGCGATCTTTTTTTGATGTGTTCTTCAAATACAGGCTCAGTAACTGGTACGCAGATCCTCACGCCACCTGCCTGTATCACACCCAGTGCATTGTCAGCAGCATACTTGGAAATACTAAGTTTCTCTTCATTGGTCTTTATCACCTCACGGTTCATAAAATTCTGCGTATGACTGGCATGTATTGTCACGTATATCCGCGTCTTCATTGCGTCATGGAAGCTCCAGAAGCAGCTTGCTGTAGTAGTGCTTATCTTCCTCCTTGTCGAGGCGATATCTGTGCATTCGTAGAACTGCCACCTGCTGTCTTTTCCACAGAAAACCAAGGTTAGTCCTCAGTCTGATGACTGAACCGGCTTCGCTGCTGAAATCTTCCTCATCATTATCCGCATCTTCATGAAGATGATCGATATCGACTTTGCTGCCTGTACCTAGTGACCGGTAAGTTTTTGCGAATTCCGCCAGACACATTGATTCCAGACTGTCAGGTCGAGCACTGTGCTTGTCATGTACCGACATCAAGAACAGGTCTGCATCATCGTCGTCTTTGTTGACTATTTTAGAGTACGGATTGCACATAACCACTCTGTCATCTTTGCAGTTTGAGTCAACGTATAAGACCTTGACAGTTTCTTCAAGTACCAGCTCTTGATACTTCTTGGTGATTCAAGATCGTTGCAACAACCTTCTTCATCTGGTCTCTAAAATGCACATCAGCCATCTCCTTCACAACACCTTTCAGCAGATCTTCCATAGACCGTTCTCCCTTGGAAATGGTGCTGATGTGCCGTTAAGGACCTACTCAACCAACCAACCAACATCTCCCTTGCACACATAAGAAATGATGTACATTGCTTATGCAAAGGCATCAGTTACAAACTGCAGATACATGTTCCCTCTCCATGCTTTGAACACATCTCCATTTTAATTATTGGTCCACATCTTGGCTACGTCGAGTTTCATGACCATTGTTGCGCTGTCATTTGATCAGCTCACATGTTTAGTCTGCCAGATTTCCAACAGTTTTCTGCATCGTTAAGCGCATCATGCTCACGCAAGATGGCAACAAGTTCGGTTTTCGTAAACCGGTACAATAAGTGTTATGCTGCTCACATAATTCACGTAATTGCACGACAGTTAATCTTTCGTACGATGACATGGCTCTCTTTAGCTCATGAACTCATGAATACATAACAATATCAACTTAAAATACGCAATCGTCTCAGAGTCTTACCAAGTCTTACTGCTGCTCTCACAAATTACAATACAACCTTATAAAAATAAATCAAACAAATGCTCAGCTTATAATCTTCTGTTGTAGTCGTCCGTCGCCGCTGGTCTTCTGCAGCTACCGCGATCAAAGTAGGTTCGATGTACGTCGCTTCAGTCGATCCGTACAATCTTTTACGCCGCCCGTCACCCGTCTCTCTGGTCGTGATGGCTGTCGCGTTGTCGTCTGCCGGTGCGCTGGTCTGATACCTTTGTCGTAACAGCCAGTCGTCTACCGCGTTCAGTCATCGTTGTCGATCGACTGTCTCTGGTGCCGGTGGTCACTGGATAACGTACCACCGCTGCCACCAAGTAACACCACCCTGATGAGGCGTCGTCGGTCTTTATTGCCAGCCGCTTATCGGTACGAAGTTGATTATTCGTAATGTGTGTGAGTATGAACGGTAGTTCTGCTCGAGCAGTTATACAGTTATATTTACACACACTTTCTGGCAAGAGAGAACGACTGTGGTGTGGAACAGTTGCAACGTCGGCGTGAAGCCAAAATAATGTTATACTACCTGTTATTGAGTACACGCAACTGAACAACTTACTTCCCCATGCATCCTCTGAAATACCAACTCATCTCCAATCCGCTTCCGCGCCGCTCGCTGTTAGCTAGTGCTTCCACAGACCTGAGCCTGTGATACGCTAAGTTCAGTCTGACACCACATCCGTCTCTGCTATCGACGCCAAGTGCCGTTGTCCCGCTAAATATGCCATTAATAAAGTTTTTTTTTCTGTGCCCATAACAGTTACCATTGTCCTGTATTATTACAGATATGTGCATGCATGTTGTATTACTTTAACACGGTGAAGTGAGCCTGGTGAGATTGAGAGCTATCTGGATGACTAACCACCCTCCTTCAGTGCTTTAACACTGGTGGTTGGGTCAACAGACCTGTAAAACATCGTCCCCGAAATGACCTAAACTGTGTCGAGTGGGACGCTAAACCTTGCTCAACTCAACTCAACCCCACCTTTGGTGCTGGTCCTTTCGGTAATGATTATAGTAATCATGACCTTGCAGTGTGTCTAGCAGTGCTTCCATTGTTAGATCCAGATCATCATTCTGTTCAACAGTGTACAAGCACATGAAAATTAGTCGGTTTACATGCAGATGAATGACAGTGACATCCCTTTTCAGTTCCTGATCATCTTGCTGAGCTGCGCACGTGACATACCGGTGCTATCATGTCTTTCTTTTCAGTTGTAGGCACAAGAACACTCTTGTCATGGTTCCTTGGTGGGACCGGTGTGGATTCTATTGTTAAGCGGTCGCATAAGTATGGCCAGTGAACCTTATAAGAATAAAAGTTTAATATAATGCGTAAAACTATGCAAAATGCCAATTCCATACACTGGCGTAGCCACAAGTGGCAGAGTGACATGAGTAGCCAACGACACAGCACTGTCACTGAAGAGTTTTGTGGGTTGGGTGGGGTGGTGCTGTAAATGTGTAAGGTTAACATTAAGGCTATAAAGTGTGTCATTTAATGAACATTCTCTGCTGCTTGTAAAATGCTTTTTGCATCTGGTTTTTGTGTGCTATGCACCATATCCTCAGTGGGGCTCTGCATGCCTCTGGATCCGGCAAAAGTGCCCCAGATCCACGTAGCCCACCCTACCTTGAAACCCTTGACAACATTATCAAGGAGCTTTAATTCTGATCTGCCATGTTTCAGTCCATGACCAACATAGTTCATTCGTCTGGCAACTGCATTCGTCATCAGGAAGCGAAGGACTCGGCCAGTGCTGTATGCGATGTATGTCTTTTCCTCCGATTGCACAAAAATACTGCACCTTTAGAACACAACAGTTAAATATGTGTGAGACAGAGATTAATTAAATTGCTGTTTCTGGACAAATACACTACAAAAAGTAACTCAGCAGAAGCTTGGTGCCACTGTAGAACTGAAACAATGTGAGCATCTGATCCGGATACACTAATGCCATCGTTTTTTTTGCAGCTCATATGTATCTGGGCATTCCAACATTAACTGCAACAACTGCTCAAAGTACAGTGGCAAGAATCGAGCATAATTCACACGGTTTGCATTGGACACAACAGTCGTAGACAGCTGACATATACCGGAAGGTTGTTTTCTTTGATGGACTGCAAGAATGTTGGCAGAACAGCAAATACAATCATGACAACGCATCCAGAATTGGCAAGTGCGACTGAATGCCCTGTGTCAGCAGGAGCTATAAATGGCCTAGCAGGGTATACACAAGCGTCAACATTATCACAGCACTTTGCTTTATGTGCCCTTTACCATCCCACTGATGGTTGTCGATAGGCTGAGGATTGGCTTTGCTGCGAAGGTAAGAATATAATGAAATCCTGCTAGTCCAGAGTTGAACCGTTTTAGTGAGAATAATTTCTTTGTGACAATCAAATTAAATAAAATCTGGCTTAATTCATGTTGCAATACATCTTTCAGAAGAACATGCATGGGATATTGGACCAGTCCTTTAATTAAATTAACACCATTGATATCATGTAAGCAACTCGATCCATTAATGTGGCTCCACTACCGATGTGCTCATGGAGTCCTCTACAATGCAGTCCAAGGAACAACGATCGTTTCCAGGTGTTGAATATGATTACTGATTACCTGCATGGCATTTAATCTTCTTTAATGGATACTTCTTCCAGTCAACAGCTGGGACAGCATGCATGGAAACTGCATTCTTCCTGGGCCAATGCACACTGTTGCCTTGATTCCATGTCGACGACAATACATCTTCCACTTAGTTAGCCCCCCACTCCAAATTTTTCTCTTCCTTCTGGTTGCCTTCACATATGTTGCTTTGCTTTGTGTGTTTGCTGACATTTCTTGCTGATTTTGTCGGTACATTTCCACGTCTACTACGGTTTGCACCAGACGATGCTACTTCTTGACAAAGTATAATTCTGTAAACCACGCGCTGGATAACATACAGGAGAGTTACTTTGTGACTTTGACGAAACAGCTGCAGTTTGGACTATGAATTCACCATTCAGTTTACATCTCAGGGTTCCCACGCCTCCTGGATAGTCCTGGATTTTTTTCTTGAAAATTCCAGGACCTGGAAAGTCCTGGAAAAATATCCTTGAAAATTACGCATTTTTTACCGCGCGATGCACTTTAGTGCAAAGCGCGGTATTGCGATCGCATGTCGTCTGTCCGTCCGTCAGTCTGTAACGTTGGTGAATTGTGATCACATAGGTTGGAATTCTTCGAAAATAATTTCACGGTCAGTTAGCCTGGGATGTTCGCTCTTTGCAACCCAAACGTCACGGGTCTACTCCAAGGGGAA
>Ga0056114_1000645_pt1 | contig 13094 bp, 15 predicted proteins | sample WorMetHERISLAND1_FD_77005 | JGI IMG/M metagenome (GOLD analysis project Ga0056114, IMG submission 77005) | Marine gutless worms symbiont microbial communities from Max Planck institute for Marine Microbiology, Germany - Olavius loisae HERON... ...
AGATCGAGGCCGATGGTGGTAACTTGCATGGCGGATGGCTCCTCTTGCTCGTGGTCCTTGATGGAATCCACACTTTGGCACATTGCGATGCCGGGAGCGGGAGCCATCCACTCCATCTGCCATAGACATCCTTAGAGTCTTGGGTTGAAAAAGGAAAAGGAGGCCTACAGCTTATTTGAAAAGAGCCTTTCCAGGCAATGTTTCGCCCCGTGGCAGGGTGCTATCCACCCGATGGTCACACTTTTTTGCCGATACTGATGAACTTCGTTATGGCGAGCGCCCCACGCTCGTTTCGGGCCTTGCTGCCCGGCTTGGTGAGCGCCGCTTCTATCGGTTCCCGACCCGCCTCGTACATGGCGTAGGGTTCGAAGAGCTCATTCATGAGCACGAGCACCACCGTGTCCCATTCATGCTCCAGCCGAATTGAGCCGAGGCGCTGTCCGGTCAGCCTCTTCTCTTCCGGTATGGCGCGGGACTTGACCTGGACGAGGCGTTTGTCCGGGCCGTAGGCATCGAATCCCGGCGTTCTTGCGTCCGCCAACTCAAGCCCAAGATGCTTAGCGGCAAGATACTCTCCGATTTCCCCCGTAATCCCCAAGGGCTTGCCGGTCAGCCGGTAGTAGTCGTGGCTGTGTGAAAACGTTCGCTGGAAGGTTGAGTGCGCAACATTCGAATCAAAGGTAATCCCTCTTTGGTTCAATGTTTCTTCGGCGTCGGGCCCGGTGAATTAATGTTTCGCGATATCGGTCGGAATTGGGTTTTCACACAGCCACAGTCGATAGCGGCCTGCTTCGCCGCTTCCAGGATCGGCGCGATTTCCTTCAGTTTAGGCATGGTCAGAACATCTTCTCGTTCACCGACTGCACAAGTTCCTTCACATGGCTGTCGGACAGGTGGCTGTATCGCTTGACCATCTGGAAGGTTTTATGGCCGAGCACTTCGGCAATCTCCAGCGGGTTCGCGCCGTTCATGGCGAGATAGCTCGCCGTGGTGTGCCGCAGATCATGGAAGCGGAAATCCCGAATGCCGGCGGTATCGCGGGCGTTCTCCCAAGCCTTGCGAATGTCAATAGGGGCCAGACCATCACGACGGGGGAACAGCCAGCGGGACGGCGGCGCGTCTTCCATCTCATCGTAGAAGGTTTTGACCTCTTTGATGTGGTCTTGAAGCAGGTCCTTCAGGTGGTGAACAATGGGAGCAGGGCGGGTCTCGCCGTTCTTGGTATCGCGCAGAATCGCCGCGCCGCGTTTCAGGTCCACGTCCTCGACGGTCAGGCCGAGGATTTCCCCTTTCCGGGCGCCGGTGGACAGGGCGAAGACAACGATCGGGTAGAGCTGGTCGTTGTCGCTGGCCTTGCAGGCATCGAGCAGGCCTTTGCGTTCGTTCTCATCCAAATAGCGCACCCGCTCCACATTGGCCTTGGTGATGCGGTTCACGCCGTCCAGCGGATTAAACGAAGTCCAGCCCCATTTGAGCGCGAACCCAAACAGCACGTTCAGGGTATCGCGATAGTGCTTCAGCGTCTTGCGGCTCTTGGGGCGGTTGGGCTTCTGACCCTCTTCAAGTTTCCGCCGCGCATCGCCCGCCTTGGATAAAGCATCGATCTTCTCGGTCACCAGGTCCGGCGTGATGTAGGAGAGGGCATACTTGCCGAGTTCCCGCTCCCAGAAGTTCAGGTAACTTTTTTCGGCGCGCTGTGTCGTCTCCGCCTTGTGCGGCGAAACCTCATCGCGATACCGATCGATCACGTCTTGCAGGGTTTTGGTGTTCGCTGTCTTGATGACGTTCTTGAACTCTCCCTTGCGGATCGCCGCTTCGGTCTGTTGCGCCCACATTTTGGCATCGGTCAAGCGCGAGAAAGTCTTCTGCTGCTCGGGAAAGCCTTTAATGCGAACCATCACACGGTAGACCGTGCCGTTCGCGCGCTTGCGTTTTTGAATGGTCGCCATGAGGGCCTCGGGGTAAATCCTGAAGGGATGTCACCACAGCCTGTTGGCGCAGGCGACCGCAGACGCCGTCTCCGACCAGGTCTTCGCCACCATTCCGCTGTTCGCCCTGATGGGCCTGCTTGTCGGACAGGCCGGTCTGGGCAAGGACGTTTACGACGTCGCCAACGTACTGTTCCGCAAGATCCGAGGCGGCTTGGGAATCGCCACGGTGGCGGCCAACGCGGTCTTTGCCGCCATTACCGGATCCTCGATCGCATCGGCCTCCGTGTTCACCCGCATCTCGGTGCCGGAAATGCGGCGCTACGCCTATACGGCGCGGTTCGCCGTCGGGGTCGTCGCCGGCTCCTCGGTGCTCGGCATGCTGATCCCGCCGTCGGCCATGCTGATCATCTATGCCATCGTCACCGAACAGTCGGTCGGCCACATGTTCATCGCCGGCATCATTCCCGGCCTCATCCTGGCCGTCGCCTATATCGTGCTGATCATGATCATGGCCCGCGCCGCACCCGGCTTCGTCGGCGGTGACGACGCGGCCGCCGCCGGATCCGAAGACGACGACGAACGGGGTTTGGGCTGGATCGTCATGAAGCTGACACCGGTGGTCGCCCTGGTCCTGGTCGTGCTGGGCGGAATCTACGGCGGCGTGGTGACCGCCGTCGAGGCCGGCGCTGCGGGATCGGCCGTCGCCATCGTCATTGCGTTACTCAAGCGCTCGCTCACCTGGCGCAGCTTCTGGCAGGTGCTGACCGAGACCGGCCACATCACCGCGGCCATTCTGTTCCTGATCATCACCGCTTCCATGTACAGCCGCATGCTCGGTGTCGCGGCACTCCCGACCATGTTCGGTGAATGGATGCAGGGCCTCGACATGGGCTTCGTCGCCGTCATGGCGCTCTATGTGGTGATGCTGATCTTCCTCGGCACAATCCTCGATACGGCGTCGATCATCCTGATCGTGGTGCCGCTGTTCCTGCCCATTGTCGAGGAACTGGGCCTGGACCTGGTGTGGTTCGGGATCGTCACCGTGGTCGGCGCCGAGATCGGGCTTTTGACGCCGCCGCTCGGCATATCGTGCTTCGCCATTAAGGGCACCATCAACGATCCGTCCATATCGCTTGCCGATATCTTCATCGGCGCGTTTCCGTTTGCTCTCACCATGTTGCTTGTCCTGATCCCATTGATCATGTTCCCGCAACTGAGCCTGATGCTCCTCTAGTATAGGGAGGGAAAGAGCCGCCCCATGCGCAATATCACCTACGATACCATCACCGAAGCCGTCATCGCCTCCATCGACGGCACGACCGATCCGCGCCTCAAGGAGATCCTCTGCGCCTTCATCCGCAAGACCCACGAATGGGTCAAGGAGGTCGGCCTCAGCCATGAGGAGTGGGAGGCAGCCATGAACTTCCTGTTGCGCACGGGCGCCATCTCGGACGAAAAACGCAACGAGTTCGTGCTGCTCTCCGACCTCATCGGCGTCTCGTCCCTGGTCGACATGATCGCCAGCAACGCCGAGCCCGGCGCCTCGGAACGGAGCGTCCTGGGCCCCTTCTACGTGCCGAATGCGCCGTTCCTGGAGATCGGCGGTGACCTCGCCAAAGACAACGAAGGCGACCGCGTCATTTTCCAGGGTTACGTGCGTTCGACCAGTGGCGCGCCCATCGCCGGTGCCGTGCTTGACGTCTGGCAGAACGCCGCCAACGGTCTCTACTCCAACGTCGATCCGGGCCAGGACGACGATAACCTGCGCTGCCGTATGCGGACGGACGAGAACGGGTTCTATTGTTTCTCCTCGATCCGGCCAATCGCCTACGAGGTGCCAGATGACGGCCCCGGCGGCGAGTTCATGCGGGCGACCGGGCGCCATTGCTGGCGGCCGGCCCACCTGCACGTGCGCGTAGGTGCCGAGGGCCATAGCGAACTGGTGACCGAGGTCTTCAATACGCTGGACAAATACATCGACGAGGACGCCACCTTCGGGGTTCGTGAGAGCCTGGCCATCCCTTTCGACCGTGAACCGACCGAAGAGGAACTGGCCCGCCATGCCAACCTGGAGCATCCCTTCAAGATGGTCGACTTCGACTTCACGCTGAGGCCCGTCGGATGACCCGTCGATCCACCAAAGGAGTTCCGTGATGGCTCCCATCGAATGGCAAGACAGTTTCTGCGTCGGCGAACCGGTCATCGATGAGCAGCATCGGGGTTTGGTCAACCTGATCAACGCCCTCGATGACGATGTCCAGGTCGGTTTCGTTCTCGACCAGTTGACCCTCTATGTCGCCGAGCATTTCCGGTTCGAAGAGGCTCTGATGGCGGAAAAGGAAATGGCCGGGCTGGATGCGCATAAGCGCCAGCACCGCGAGTTCGAGGAATGGCTCGCCGCGTCCAAGCAAGCCTACCGCACCGGCGGCACCGGCGGCATCACGCTCCGCGACAACATCCGGACCTATCTGAACGCCTGGCTGATCGGGCACATCAAGGGCACCGACCAGGTCACCTTCGGCGAGCCTTCGGAAACGTGAGCTCGGTGCCTGGGGAAAGGCCCGGCGGCTGGCGCCAGATCTCCGATTTGTTCAGACGAACGCCTGCATGGAGAAGTATTTGCTGTCGTCAACTCACGGGACGAGAACGGTCGCGCCCAGCGTGGTGCCGCTCTCGATGGCCTGGTGGGCCTTGACCGCATCCTTGAGCGGATACTCGTAATTGATGTTGGCGTCCAAGATGCCGTCGCCGATGGCCTTGAACAGGTCCCGGGCCGTCCATTCGAGATCCTCGCGCTTGGCAACGTAATGCATGATCGCGGGCCGCGTGATGAACAACGACCCGCGGCGTCCCAGGTCCTGGATGATGTCGACCGGGTCGGGCGGTCCCGAGACGTGGCCGTAGGCGGCACAAACCCCCATCGGACGCAGGCTATCGAGCGAGTCCTGCAAGGTATCCTTGCCGATCGCCTCGTAGACCACGGCCGCCCCCTCGCCGTCGGAGATTTCCCGAACCTTGTCGACGAAGCTCTCCTGGGAGCGGACGACGGGATGATGACACCCGGCGGCGCGGGCCGCCTCGGCCTTTTCCTCGGTGCTTACCGTGCCGATGGTGGTGGCGCCGAGCGCCTTCGCCCATTGACAGAGAATCAGCCCCATGCCGCCGGCCGCCGCATGGACGAGGATGACGTCCCCGGGTTCGACCTTGTAGGTCCGGTGCAGGAGATAATGGGCCGTCATGCCCTTCATCAGCAGCGCCGCCACCTGGCGGTCGTCGAGCCCGTCGGGCAGGTGCAGGAGCTTGTCGGCCGGATAGTTGCGCACTTCCGAGTAGCTGCCGAGCGGTGGAATACCGTAGGCGACCCGGTCGCCTGCCGCGAAATCACTGACGCCGTCGCCGACTCCTTCGACGATGCCGACCCCCTCGAAACCGATGACCACCGGACAGGGCGGCACTGGCCAGGGATGGGAAATGCCGCCGCGATGGTAGGTATCGGCGAAATTAACCCCGACCGCCGTATGCCGCAGACGCACTTCCCCCGGCGCCGGATTGGGAACCGCCCATTCCTGCCACTGCATGGCACTGGGCGGGCCCAGTTCGTGAATGACCTGTGCTTTCGGCATCTTTCCCTCCCCTCGATCGCTCCTAGGCGGCGAGATGTTCGGCGACCTGGTTGAGGATCGACGTGTAGTTGGCGACGCCCTGGGCACCACTCACCAGGTATTTCTCGTCGAAGATCATGGCCGGCACACCGCTGATCCCCCTCGACATCCAAAAGGTTTCCTCTTCGCGGACCGCTTCGGCAAACTCGCCGGCCACCAGCACGGCAGCGGCGTCATTACGGTCGAGACCGATCCCGCCGGCGACGTCCGCCAGTATATGGGGATCGTCGATGTTCTTGCGATCGGTAAAAAACGCGCCGAACAGAGCCATCTTGAGGTCGTGTTGACGCCCCTGTTGGCCGGCCCAGTGTAACAGCTGGTGGGCCCGGAAGGTGTTGTAGATGCGCATGTCGTCGGCGTAGTTGAAGGCAAAGTCCAATTCCGCCCCCATGGCCGTCAGTTTCGCCCGGGCCCTGATGGAACCCTCGAGGGTCGTACCGTATTTGGCGGCCAGATGTGCCCTCAGGTTCTCGCCCGCCGCGGCCATCCGTGGATTGAGTTCGAACGGATGCCAGTGGATGTCCGCATCGATGCCTGTCTCGGCCATCGCTGATTCCAGCTGTTTGTAGCCGATGATGCACCAGGGGCAGACGACGTCGGAAACGATATCGATACGCAGGCTCCCGGTTTCCGTGGTCGTGGTCATGATATCGTTCCTCAATCCTTGAACCGCGCCGCATTGGCCGCGGCGGCGGCCTCAACATCGCCCTTGCCGAAGGCCGACGGGCGCGGTTCGGGCAGTTGCAGGGCGGCTTGCGTCTTGGGCCGGGCGTCGATGCGCTCGAACCAGGCGCCCAGATTGTCCAGACCGTCGACGGAGACCGTCGCCCAGAAATAGGAGCGGGCCCAGGGATAGGTCGCCATGTCAGCGATGGAATAGTCGTCACCGACCAGCCATTGGCGCCCCTCGAGCCGCGTGTCCAGCACTTCGAGCAGGCGGCGGCTCTCGTCGACGTAACGCGTGATGGCGTAGGGCACATCGTCGCCGTTGGGTTTGGCGATGCGCTGAAAGTACATGGCCTGGCCCATCATCGGGCCGACACCGGCCATCTGGAACATCAGCCATTGCAGAGTTTCCGATTTGAGATCGGGATCGTCTGACAGGAATTTCCCGTACTTCTCGGCCAGGTACCATAGGATGGCGCCCGACTCGAAGACGGCGAAATCGTCGTTGCCGCGGTCGACGATGGTCGGGATGCGGCCATTGGGGTTGAGTTTCATGTAGTCGGGGGCCTTCTGTTCCTTTTTCGAGAAGCTTATCGCCGTCATCTCGTAGTCGATCTCGCCCTCGTGCAGGAAGATCAGCGGCTTCCAGCCGTTCATGGTGTTGGCCGTATAGAGGTGAATGTCGGGCCGCGGCATAGTGTCTTTCCTTTCGCTTGCGTCCGAAGACTTTTTTGCATGGGCTTGCTGAAAACAGATGTTAGTTTTAAAGTTACGGAAAACAACTAGTTGAATTTTGGTAACCTAGGTTGGACGGATGAAAGCACGAATTGATGAAGGCAAGAGGGGCCGCAAGACGGTTCACGACGCCTGTGCCCAACCCTGCGCCATCGAGCGCGGCATGCGGATCCTCGGCGGCAAGTGGACCGGCTCCATTTTGTGGCATCTGCAGGACGAGCCGGTGCGGTTCAACGACCTCGCACGGTTGGTCGGCGGTGCCAGCAAGAAGATGATCGCCGAAAGGCTCCGCCAACTGGAGGACCAGGGCCTCGTCGAAAGGCGGGTCCTCGATACGTCGCCAGTCGCCGTCGAATACAGCCTCACCGAATTCGGGGCGACAGCGCTCGGGTTCCTCGATCAATTGCGCCTGTGGTCGGAGGGTCTGCCCAAGGCACTGTCGGACAGCGTCGTCACCAATGACTGAGGGCCTGGCGCACCTCAAACCGGCGCCGCTGCCGGCCATCCATCCGGTTCCCGAGTATTTGGCGGACGAGGCGTTGAGCGCCGTCTACGCGGATACCAAGTCGGTGCTCCAGGTTCCCTGGATGGGCGTGGTGACCATGGCCTTCGCCCACTATCCGGCCTTCTTTCGCACCCTGTGGGGTGGGCTGAGGGAACTGGCCGGCAGCCGGGAATTCGTCGAGGCCTGCCGCGATTTGCGGGCATTCGCCGAAGCGGCGGCATCACGGCTTGGCCCCGAACCCGTCACCCGTGACTTGGTGGAAATCGGTTATGCCGAACGGGAACTCGAAGACATCCGCGCCCTCAACGAAGTCTTTTCGCACGGCAACATGCCGTACCTCCTGATCGCGACCGCCGCCCGCCTGCTTCTCGAAGACCGCCCCCTGGACGAGCGGACTTCGATCACGCCTTACGATGGACGGCATGGCCCATCGTCCGCGAACCGTTTGCTGTTGATAAAGGCCCATCACGTCGACGCACCGACCGCCGCCGTCTACGAGTCCATCAAAACGACGCTCGGCCTGCCCTTCGTGAACACGGACTACCGGGCCTTCGCCCGCTGGCCCAGTTATCTTGCTCGGGCATGGCGGGGACTGTCGGAAACGGTGCCGACGACAGCATACGAGACCCAGGTCGCCGCGGTCCATGATTTCGCTGTCGAGAGGATGCTCATGCTTCCCAACCCGGGGAAATTGACGCCGGAGCGGCTTCAACAAGCAACCGAAGAAGACGCGTCTTTAGAAGAGATCCGAAACGTCGTCCGACTGTTCCAGTGGCTGCTGCCAGGCCTCGTCACCAATGTCGCGTTCTTCCGGGCCCAGTTGACCTGAGCCCTTTGCGCTGCCGAGTCAGACGAACGCCTGCATGGAGAAGTATTTGCTGTCGTCGTCGGCGTCGGCGAAGCTGAATTGGAAGCCGTGGGTGGCGCGGCGCGCGATCTCGATGAAACCGACGCCGGCGCCCTTGCTGCCTTCCGGCGCCTCGCCGCGGAGCGTCTCCTTGTACAGCGTCTTCAGGCCGTCGGGATCGAGGGTGCGGATATGTTCGAGCGACTTCTCGAGCCTGGCCACGTCCTCGTTGCGGATCAGGTTGCCGCAGGCGACGAAATGATGGCCCTCCTGCTCGCCGACCGTGAGCACGCCGTAACGCAGTTCGGCCGGTCCGTCGTCCAGCTCCCCCTCCTCGTAGTGGGCGGAATAGCGGATCACGTTCTGCACGGCCTCGACGAAGATCGAGAACACCCGTTTGACCTTCTGACGCTCCACGTCCTCGATGGCGAGCTTGGTCTTGATGGCGTTGCCGACGCCGACCAGGACCTCTTCCGTCATGTAGCCGCTGTAACAGAAGATGATCCCGTGTTCGCGCAGGTAGGAATTGAAGGTCTTCATTTCGGAGGCTTGCATAGGGCCTCTCCCCGCCGTGGCAACGTCGTCGATGCCAGTTAATCAAAGCCGGGGGATTCATAGCAAGAGAAATGGGGTTTTTTTCCGTCGGCGTGCGGCCGGTCGATGCCGGCCCGGCGGGGTGATCCCGGCCTAGTTTTCGCCTTTTTCGTCCAGGTAGGCCTCGATCAATCGGTATATCTGTTCCGCATCGCTTTCATCGGTGAAGGCCAGATTGCTCTTCTCACCGTAGATATTGAGCACGTAGCCGCGCGCCCCGCAGACGGTCTCGAGGGCCGCGATGAACGGCACGATGACATTGTCGTTGAGCGATTCGGCGTCTTTCTGGCGTTCCATTTCGTTCGCCAGGTAACGCATCAGCTGTTCGGGAGCTCGCGGCCCGGCACCGCCTTTTGACTTTTTTCGGGACATGTCTGAGTCAGCCGGCGCGGATCAGGCGTGCCCGGCCTCGTCGGACAGCATGCGCGGGTCGATGCCGATCTTCTGCATGGCTTTTTCCCACTTGCCGTCGAGGTCCGTTCCAAAGACGAGGTCGCTGTCCGCCGTTACGCTGAGCCAGCCGTTGCTCAGGATCTCCGAGTCCAATTGGCCCGGCCCCCAGCCGGCATAACCCAAGGCCAGCAGGCAGCGACTCGGTCCCTCGCCGTCGGCGATGGCCTTGAGGATGTCGATGGTCGCGGTGAGCGCCACGTCCTGGTCGACCTCCATAGTCGCATCCTGGAAGTAGTCGTGGGTGTGCAGCACGAAACCGCGGGCCGACTCGACGGGACCGCCGAACAGAACCTTGATCTGCTGGTCCGGATGCGGCGGATCGATTTCCAGTTGTTCGAGAAGGTCCGGAAAGGTCAGCGACTCGAGGGAGCGGTTGACGACGAGCCCCATGGCCCCGTCCGCATTGTGGGCACACATGTAGATCACCGTCTTGGCGAACCGCGGATCCGGCATGCCGGGCATGGCGACCACCAGTTGACCGACCAGATATTCGGTATTTTCAGTCATCGTTCTTCTTATTTAAGGAGCCGCAGTTATGACAACAACGGGTATATGGATATTATTACACGGCTTCCAGACCCGCGGAAGCTCAACCCGGTTTCCATACGTTTCAAGACGTTTCACGTGATCTCAACTGTACGTGAAGGGCGGAATCCGGCGTGAAATTGCCGTGTTTGCCGTCTATATTCCGGGGCGAGACGGCCAGCGGAACGATCGCGACTCCGTGGTCGAGATTTTGGCAGGTAAAAAGCCGCAAACAACCATGAACAAGCTTCGCCCGCTCCTGACCGCATTCGTTACCATCCTGCTTCTGGCGGCAACGGCGACACGCGACGTCCACGCGGCGGCGGAACCGGCGGCGTCGAATTGGGATGGCATCGAACAGACCTCGGTGCGCCTGGTTGCCGCCTCCGAAATGCTCGGCGATGACGGCAAGCTGCACCTCGGCCTGCATTTCAAGATGAAACCGGGCTGGAAGATCTACTGGCGCTCGCCCGGCGACGCCGGTTTCCCGCCGAGCGCCGACTGGGACGGCTCGCGCAACCTGATGAGCGCCAACATCGTGTGGCCGGCACCGGGCCGGTTTTCCGTACTCGGATTCGAGACGCTCGGCTACAAGGAAGAAGTGGTGCTGCCGATCCACGCGCGGACCATCGCGCCGGGCCAGGCCGCCGACCTCAAGGCGGCCGTCAAGTTCCTGACCTGTGACGACATCTGCATCCCCTACGAGGCCAAACTGGCCATGACCATCCCGGCGGGCCCGGAGAAGCCGAGCGCCTTCGCCCATGCCATCGCCCGATTCCAGTCCCAGGTGCCGGGTTCGGGCGACGAGAGCGGTGTCTTCGTAGAGCGGGTAGCGGCGCCGGCGGCAAGCCCAGGCACGCTGCTCCGGGTCACGGCGACGGCGAGCGAAGCGTTCCGCAACCCGGACGTCTATTTCGAGGGCGAGCGCGAACTGGCCTTCGCCAAGCCGGCGGTCAGCCTCAGCCCGGACGGTAAAAAAGCCGTATTCGACGTCGCCGTCAGCGGCCTCGAACACATCGGCGACGGCTCCCAGAAGACCCTGGCCGGTAAGGAGCTGATGGTGACCCTGGTCGACGGCAACAGGAGCTCGGAAACACGGCTCAGCGTCGTCCCGGGGACGGCCCAGGCGGCACCGCCACCCTCGGCAGCCGAAAACGGATCGCTCGCCGTCATCCTGATCCTCGCCCTCATCGGCGGCCTCATCCTCAACCTGATGCCCTGCGTCTTGCCGGTGCTGTCGATCAAGCTCCTCGGCGTCGTCGGCCACGGCGGCGGCGAGGCGCGGATGGTACGCATGAGCTTCCTGGCCTCGTCGGCCGGCATCCTGGCCGCCTTCCTGGTCTTGGCCGGGGCGCTGGCGGCGCTGAAGGCGGGCGGGGCGCTGGTCGGCTGGGGTATCCAGTTCCAGCAGCCCTGGTTCCTCATCGCCATGACCCTGATCGTCGTCGTTTTCGCCTGTAACCTGTGGGGCTGGTTCGAGGTGCGCCTGCCGATGGCGGTATCGGACCTCGGCGAACACGCGACCCATGTTCACGGTCTCGGCGGACACTTCCTGCAGGGCGTTTTCGCGACCCTGCTGGCGACGCCGTGCTCCGCGCCATTCCTCGGCACCGCCGTCGGCTTCGCCCTGTCCCGCGGCACGGTCGAGATCTTCGCCGTCTTCACGGCGCTCGCCGTCGGTCTGGCCCTGCCCTATCTCGCTGTCGCCCTCTACCCGGCGCTGGCTACGCGGCTGCCGAAGCCGGGTCAATGGATGGTCCGCCTGCGCCAGGTCCTCGGTTTCGCGCTCGCCGCCACGGCCCTGTGGCTTTTGTCGGTGCTGGCCGTACCCTTGGGTATCACTGGAGCCGGGTTGATCGGCGCCTTGATGGTGGCCGTCACCGGGGTCCTCTATTGGGCCCATCGCGGCGACCGGCAGCCCGGCCGCGCCGCCGCCGCCGCGGTGCTGACGCTGGCCATCGTTTCCTTCCTGGTCCCCGCCCTTCCCGCGCCCTTGGGCGCCGTCACCGCCGACAACACGGCCCCCGCCGAGGGCCGGCTCGACGGTGTCTGGCAGCCCTTCGACGAGGCCGCCATCGGGCGCATGGTCGCCGCCGGGCAGACGGTGCTGGTCGACGTGACGGCCGACTGGTGCATCACCTGCCAGGTCAACAAGAAGGTGGTGCTCGCCCGCGACCCCGTGTTGAGCGCGCTGAAGACCGGCGAGGCGGTCGCCATGCAGGCCGACTGGACTCTGCCCAGCGACGCCATCGCACGCTACCTGGCCGGCTTCGGTCGCTACGGCATCCCCTTCAACGCCGTTTACGGACCCAAGGCGCCGGCGGGCATACCGCTGCCCGAACTGCTGACGACGGAGGTCGTCATGAAGGCCATCAGCGAGGCTGCCGGCGACTAGCAGTTGTTCTAGAAAAAGCTCTGAACCGGGGTGGACACGCCACCGGGAATGACTATCTTTCAGTGAGAATTTCAACTTTGGGCCGCACCGCCGGCCCGCGCCGTCAAACGATCTCATCGAAAAGGGGGGACCCAACATGACCATTCAAGCTGGAGACACCATTCCGTCCATCGACCTCGCCACCATGGGCGCCGAAGGACCGGAAGGCATTTCGAGCGACGACATCTTCAAGGGCAAAACGGTCGCCATGTTCGGCGTGCCGGGCGCCTTCACGCCGACCTGTTCGGCCCGCCACCTGCCCGGCTTCGTCGACAACGCCGAGGCGCTCAAGGCCAAAGGCGTCGACACCATCGTTTGCATCGCCGTCAACGACCCCTTCGTCATGGGCGCCTGGGGCAAGGAACACAGCACCGGCGACAAGGTCATGATGGTGGCCGACGGCAGCGCCGTTTTCGCCAAGGCCACCGGCCTCGAGCTCGACCTCACGGACCGCGGCTTCGGCATGCGCTGCCAGCGCTTCGCCTTGGTCGCCGAAGACGGCGTCGTCAAGTCGGTCGCCATCGACCCGGCCGGCGAGTTCGGTGCCACCAACGCCGAGACCCTGCTGGGTCAGCTCTGACCATAGAGCCAATCGGAATTGAAAAGGGCCGCCCAAAAGGCGGCTCAGACCGCTGACAAACCCCATCATTTTTTGGTGGGGTTTGTTGTTTAGGGCTTTTGAGCGATGTGTTGGGCGATTTGCCGGAATATCGGGAAGTCCGGTTTAATGCCGCTCCTGGGC
>Ga0056114_1000646_pt1 | contig 13091 bp, 11 predicted proteins | sample WorMetHERISLAND1_FD_77005 | JGI IMG/M metagenome (GOLD analysis project Ga0056114, IMG submission 77005) | Marine gutless worms symbiont microbial communities from Max Planck institute for Marine Microbiology, Germany - Olavius loisae HERON... ...
CACCTGTTCCTAAAGGAGTGCGAATGGCGGTTCAATGGAGGTGATCACCGGGAACTGCTTAACCAATTAAAGACATGGGTGAATTCGAGACAAAAACGTCCTTAGCTAGGACAGCCCCTAAAAATAAGCGCGTGTTGCCTCGACTCTTTGAAGTTGAGTTTCCAGACGTCATAACAACAAAGGCCAACGTCTGATCGCGCCATGATTTAAGGCCGTGAGCCGCCAGCAAGCGGCCTATCGCGAGCCGAATGAAATCTTGACCCGCGTTTCCTACCCATCCTCTGCCGGTAGCGCTGCCCGCAGACGACCGGCCAGCTTGACGACCGGCAGGCTCTGCAGCCACACTTTGCCGTCGCCCTCGAGGGACTGCATGATGAACCCTTCACCGCCGAAGAACCCGGCCGACAGTTTGCGTTGCAGGTGGACGCCGATGCTGACCCCTTTTGCGGCGGCCAGGAAACAATCCTTCTGGCAGATCACCTTGCCGCCGTAGTGATCGAGCTTCAGAGGCACGATGGTGCCGGGGTAGGGCGCGGCGAAGGCAACGCGGGCCTTGCGTTTCTCGTCATTGTTGGTGAACAGCGTCAGAAACAGGTTCTCACCGGTAAGTACCCGTTTCCCGGCGGCGCCGATCTTGCCGAGGATGCCGGTCTCCGGCGCGGCGCCGTCGCCCAGGATCACCTCCATGCGCACGAGGGTATCTTTGTACATCAGGGCGCCGGCTTCACCGATGGCGCATTCGCCGGGATCGAGCTCGACCTCGACGAACTGGGTCTCGTCACCGAAGATGTTGAAGTCGATCTCCTCGTCAGAGCGCTCCTTGCCGGTATAGCGGAAGACCGGTTGGTCGGCGATGTCGAGTTCCGGTGCCTGTGAAATGGGAACCCAGGACTCGAAGCCGGCCCGCCAGCAGCGGGCCTGCGGGTTGAGCTTGGCGAAACGGCTGGCCAGCAGCAGGTGCATGGGCCCCTCGCGTCGGCCGTCGACGGCGAAGTACCACTCGTTCATGGAACTCGCCGGTTTGTCGACGGCGTCGCCTGCGAGGCCGGCGTTGGCGAAACGCGCATGCAGGTCGGTCACCGTTTCGGCGTCCAGCTCCAGGAGCTCGGCCAGGTCCGCGAGGTAACGTTCCTCCTCCTCGGTGTCGATGTCGATGGCCAGCAACGTCGCGATATAGAGCTCGGTTCCGATACCTTCGGCCCTCGTCTCGGCGGCCAGCGCCTGGATGTCGAGCGGTTTTTTCAGTTCCTCCTTGACGAAGGCAACATCGTCGCCGTCGAGGTCGTGGAAGCGATCGAGGATGGCGGACCGCTCGAAATCGTCGAGCACGCCGTCGGCCTTCGCGGCGGCGATCATGCCGCGGACCATGAGCCGGGCCTGATCGTCGTTGGGCAGGGAGAATCCCTCCCCGCCCGTCCCGTCACCCCCGACGGGTCGATCGCCGCCCACCTTGAATCCGGCCACCGCGTCGGCGAAACGTTCGGCTTCCGCCTTGGCGGCGGTCTGCTTGGCAGCCGCTTCGGCAGCCGCCGCTTCCGCCTCGGCGACTCCCTTGCGCCCGAACGACCGGGCCGGGCGGACGCCCTGGTGCAGGAACGCATCCAGCATTCTGTGGGAATCGCTCACGCCGAACCCTCCGTCGATGCCCGTCGAACCTGACTGAAACTATAGACGGATCGGAACGGCCCGGCCATGGCCGGCACCCCAACCGCTCTAGACCCGCTCCCACGAGGCCAGGGACACAATGTGGTTGACGCGATCACCATCGTCGCTCAGCGGCAGGCGGACCAACGTCTGGCGGAAGGGCGGTTTGCCGACGGTGTCGAGCAAATTGACGGCGTCGCGCGATGCGAAGGGTTGTCTGTTTTCAACCACCCATTTGTATTCCGAAAAAGCAGTCGGCCCTCGGATCGTCGGTGTCCCGGCGATCGATTTTCCGGTCTTGTCGAAACCCTTGCGTTGGACGTGCCCTGTTCCCCAGAAGCGGACGACGACATCGAGGGGATCGCGGTGAACGTCGACGACGACGACCCGGGGGATCGACTTGGGGTCCAGGGCCAGCAAGTCGAATTGCTCCCAGGATGGCGCAAAGGCGCCGCCCCTTAGCGAGTTCCAGTAATCCATGAAGTCTTCGAACTCGGGCGTCAGGATATCGGAGATCGCAACCTGTGTCGGCAATGTGTCGTTCCTGTCCGGCAAAATACAATCGCCTCCCAACGGTGAACGGGTGTTCTCGGATCTAACCCATCCGGAAACTATAGACGGATCGACGGTTTCGGACCACGAAAGGCCATCAGACACGCTCCCAGACAGCAAGGGAAATAACGTGGTCGACGGTTTCACCGTCGCTGGAAAGCGGTAGGCGGACCAACATCTGACGGAACGGCAGGCTACCGGTGACATCCTGCAAGTTGACGATGTCTCGCGACGCCAGCGGCCGGCGGTTGTCGACCACCCATCGGTATTCCTCAAAGGCGGCTTGGCCGCGAAACTCCGGGGCGTAGTTGACCGACTTGCCGGTCTTGTCGGCGCCTTTGCGTGCCACATGGGCCGTTCCCCAGAAACGGACGACGAAGTCGAGAGGCTCGCGGACGACGTCGACGACGACGATATTGGGGATCGATTTGGGGGCGAGGGCGACCAGATCGAACCGCTGCCACGACGGTGCAAAGGCTCCGTCTTTGAGGGACTCCCAATAGCCGACAAAGGCTTCGATTTCAGGCGCCAGGATCTCGGTTAGCGGGACCTGGGTCGGTAATAGCGCGTCGAAATCGGACACCGCGGATATGCCTCCCGGCGATGCTGTGGTCGCCGTAAGCATACCATTGAATGCAGCCGCTTTTCAAAAGCCTGTCAAAACCGTCCGGTGCCGGATCTATGCCCGCCGCCAGGTCGTACCGTCCGGCCCGTCCTCGAGCACGATCCCCTGTTCGGCCAGTTCATCTCGAATGCGGTCCGAGGTGGCAAAGTCCTTGGCGCTACGGGCCGCCTTGCGTTCGCCGATGAGCGCTTCGATGGTGCCGTCATCGAGGCCGCCCTCGGTTCCTTTCGGCGGCTGCCATTTGAACCAGTCTTCCGGGTCCTGATAAAGCAGGCCCAGATACTGGGCGCCGGCCAGAAGCTCGCCCTTGCGGATCGCCACGTCGTCGGGTCCTTCGACCTTGTTGAGCGCAGTCAATACCTCGTGAAGACGGGCCAGGGCCCGTGGCGTGTTGAGGTCGTCCTTGAGGGCCTCTTCGACCGGCGCATGTTCCTTGGCGTCGGGCGCTTCCACGTCCTCGACCTGGCGCAGCGCCTGGTAGAACCGGTCGAGTTCGGCCTTGGCCTCGGCGAGCCCGTCACGGGTGAAGTCCAACGGCTGGCGGTAATGGGTCTTGAGCAGCAGCAGGCGGATGGCCTCGCCAGGAAATTCCTCGAGGAGATCATGTACGGTATAGAAGTTGCCCAAGGACTTGGACATCTTCTCGCCCTCGCTCATCAGGTAGCCGTTGTGCATCCAGTACTTGGCGAAGGCATCGTCACCGAGCGAGCACTTGGACTGGGCGATCTCGTTCTCATGATGGGGGAAGATCAGGTCCTGGCCGCCGCCGTGGATGTCGAACTGCCGTCCCAGGAGCTTGCCGCTCATGGCCGAGCATTCGATGTGCCAGCCCGGCCGTCCCCGTCCCCAGGGGCTGTCCCAGCCCGGCAGTTCCGGCGACGACGGTTTCCACAAGACGAAATCCTGGGCGTCGCGTTTGTAGGGCGCCACGTCGACCCGGGCGCCGGCGACGATCTCGCGCTTGTCGAGCTTGGAGAGCGCGCCGTAATTCTCCATCGACGGCACGTCGAACAGCACGTGGCCTTCCGCCTCGTAGGCGTGGCCCTTGTCGATCAGGGCCTGGATCATCTCGATCATCTCGGGGATGTGCCCGGTGGCGCGCGGTTCCGCGTCGGGTTCGAGAGCGCCAAGCGCCGCCATGTCCGAGTGGAAGGCGGCCGTGGTCTCGGCGGTGATGTCACCGATGGGCCGCCCCGTCTCCAGGGCCCGCGTGTTGATCTTGTCGTCGATGTCGGTGATGTTCCGCGCGTAGGTCACCTTCGGATAGAGGTGCCTCAAGAACCGGGCGAGGACGTCGAAGACGACGACAGGCCGGGCGTTGCCGATATGCGCAAAGTCGTAGACGGTCGGCCCGCAGACGTAGAGGCGCACATGGTCCGGGTCGATCGGCTCGAAGTCGACTTTGGCGCGGCTCAGGGTGTTGTGGATGCGAAGGGTCATGGCTCGTCTGCGATTCTCTTTTCAGGCCCTCCGGTTTTTAGAGCCCCACGGCGGTCCGTAAAAGAGAAAAGCCCGATCAGATGTGGCCGCGGAAGCGGTTGGTGATCGGGTAACGCCGGTCGCGGCCGAAGGCGCGCCGTGTCGTCTTGACGCCGGGCGGGGCCTGGCGGCGCTTGTACTCGGCGAGATCGAGCATGCGCCAGATGCGGCGCACGGTGTCGGCTTCGAAGCCGCGCTCGACGGCGGCGGCGACCGACATCTCGTCCTCGACCAGGCATTTGAGGATGCCGTCGAGGACTTCGTAGGGCGGCAGGCTGTCCTCGTCCTTCTGGTCGGGCTTGAGCTCGGCCGACGGCGGCTTGGTGATGATGCGCTCCGGGATGACCCGGCCCTCGGGACCCTGAACGTCGGCCGGGCGGTTCTGGTTGCGCCAGTGCGACAGCTTGAAGACGTCGGTTTTGTAGATGTCCTTCAACACCGAATAGCCGCCGCACATGTCGCCGTAGAGGGTCGCGTAGCCGACCGACATCTCGGACTTGTTGCCGGTGGTCAGCAGCATGTGGCCCATCTTGTTGGAGATGGCCATGAGAAAATTGCCCCGGGCCCGGGATTGGATGTTCTCTTCGGTGACGTCCGCCTCCATGCCTTCGAACAGGGGCGCCAGCATTTGATCGAAGGCCTTCATCGCCGGCTCGATGGAGACCTCGTCCAGTTGCACGCCCAGCATCTCGGCGCACTGGGCGGCGTCTTCCAGGCTCTCGGTCGACGTGTAGGGCGACGGCATCATGACGGCGTGGACATTGGCCGCGCCCAGGGCGTCGACGGCGACGGCCATGGACAGCGCACTGTCGATGCCGCCCGAGAGGCCGAGGACGACGCCTGGGAAGCCGTTCTTATGGACGTAATCGCGCAAGCCCACGACCATCGCCCGGTAGACGGCCTCGGTGAGGTCGGCGGCCGGCGCCCTGGTGCCGGCCCGACAAGACCAAGTGCCGTTTGCCTTGCCCCATTCGGTATTGACCACGGCGCGTTCCCAGGCCGGCGCACGAACATCTGTTTCGCCGTTCGCGCCCAGCACGAACGACGCGCCGTCGAAAACCAGTTCGTCCTGGCCGCCGATGAGGTTCACGTAGATAAGCGAGAGGCCGGTGTCGGCGACCCGCGCCTTGGCGTAGTCGAGGCGTTCGTCGAGCTTGTCGGTCTCGAAGGGCGAGCCGTTGAGCACGATCAGCATCTCGGCGCCGGCGCGGGCCAGCGCCGTCGCCGGATGCGGGAACCACATGTCCTCGCAGACCATGACCCCGAGGCTGTGTCCTCGGCAGATCATTGGTTGCGGCAGCGGTCCCGCCTCGAACACGCGTTTCTCGTCGAAGACGCCATAGTTGGGCAGGCAGTGCTTGTAGGTGACGGCCGCGATGGCGCCGCCGTCCAGGAGCAGGGCGGCATTGTGGAGGTGTGCGCCGTCGCGCCAAGGGGCGCCGACCAAAAGCGCCGGGCCATCCGCCGTTTCGCCGGCCAACTCACCAATGGCGGCTTCCACGGTGTCCTGGAAGGCGCTCTTCAGCACCAGGTCCTCCGGCGGGTAGCCGCTGATCGCCAGTTCGCCGGTCACCACCAGATCGGCGCCGACGGCCTGGTCCCGCGTTTCGCGGATCAGTTTGGCGTTGCCGGCAATGTCGCCGACAGTCGGATTGACCTGGGCCAGCGCAATGGCTAGCCGTTCGGCGGCGGTTGTCTTCGTGTCCGGGCTCATGCAACGGATGTAGACGGGGCCTCCGGCCCTGTCAACGGGGGCCTCCGGCCCTGTCAAGGGCGCCTCGGCGCCGGCCCGGTGAGCGGTGGACATCCAGCGGAGTCGGCCAATGCGGCTCTGGCCAGGACAAGTCGGAACGCTTATGTTTGACGGACCATGGCAAGGCGTTCACGCAAGACATCGGAAGTCCTGATTACAGGCGATAAAATCGATCCGCGTTATCGCGGCAGGATCGCCAAGGACGAGCCCGTCCAGCAGGCGGCCGAGAACATAGCGCGGCGTCCACGCAAGATTCCCAAAGTCATCGACGTCACCGGCCAGAACCGCGGGAGCGCGGTATCGTCGGCGGAATCGGAACTGGCGGCACTGGAGATGGAATTCGGCATGCGCCCGACGGCGCCGCTGCCGAAAACGGAAGAGGCCGGCGGATCGGCGCCGATGATGGAGCCGATAGAACCCGAGAAGCCGGACAAAAAAGCCCTCAACTGGACCGATATCGAGCACGACAGCTTGCAGGCCGACGGCCGTCTCGTCGTCGACGAGCCCATGTCCCGTGACAAGGGTGAGCCCGATCTCGTTTACGACCAGACGACCAAGGGCAACGACCCGGATTTGGTTTACGACGAGCGCTCGGGCCCGCTCAGCCCGGATATGGTCCCGGGCGAGGCGCCGGCGAAACCGGTTCCGGACCTAGCCCCGCCGCCCGCCAAACCGCTGGCGCCATCGGAACCGAAAGCGCAAGCCAAGCCGAAGCCAGCGCCGAAACCAAAGGCGAAACCCAAGGCGCGGGCGCGCAAGAAGAGCCTGCCCAACCCGGCGCTGCAAAGTCGGGCCCTGGCGGAAACGGTGGTCACGTCCATGGTCGGGCGCATGAAGGCGGAGGCGACCAAGAAGGGCGGCATATTGACGATCGCCGATATCAACGCCTTGGATACCGAGTTCAAATCCGAAACCCAGGCCCTGAGCCAAGCCTTCGAGAAATCCTTCGAGGCCTATGTCCGCGCCCGGGAACGGGCGATTTCCGGTGAGAAACGCGACTTCCCGTTCGACCGCCTGATCGTCAGGAAATTCTCGCACCTGTTCGACGAGGACAAGGAAGGCCATTTCGATACCGTATCGCGCCGCATGCTGCCCGGTTTCTTCATGGCGCTCAACATGATGCTGGGCGCGGAAGTGGTCGAGAATTACCAGGAAAAGTGCCGGCGCATGGTCGAGGTCAGCCGTGAAGACGGCAAGGACGACGTCAACTGGAACGCCATCTATGATTCCGATGAAGGCTCGCTGGCCGGACTCGATGCTCTGGTCGCCATCGCCGCCCATTTTGATGATTTCGAACGGCGTCGCGAATGGTTCATCACGCTCGTCAACGGCCACCTGACGCCGATCTCGGACGCCAACAAGGATGAAGCGGGCTGGGAATTGACCGAGTCCGGGTTCCACCGCTTCCTGACGGCGCTGCTCGCCGACCTGAACGTCCTTGTCGACACCGATGACGGCAAGGCCCAAATCCGCAAGCGCTACGGCGGTGACATCAGCAATTCCGTGGTGCGCCTGCTCAGGCGCCTGGCATCCATAGGGAAATAGGGGCGCGGTTCGTCATTGCGGCCGATGCGGATGGCTGCCGGGACCGACCAATGCGCGGCGGATGACGGGGTTCAGCCTTTCCCGCTCAGCAGTGAATTGAACTTGAGGGGGTCGGGTTCGGGGCGGCCGAAGTAGTAGCCCTGGCCAAGGTGGATGCCGCATTCCATGAGGAAATTGGCCAGCGGCTCGTCCTCGACCATCTCGGCGATTGTCTCGACGCCTGTGTTGTTGCAAAGCGCCGCCATGGAGGCGAGGAAGGCCTTGCCCTTATCCGTGGCGTAGGCGCGTTTGACCACCGGCCCGTCGAACTTGACCGTGTCGACGTCGAAGGAGTTCAGGTAGTCGAAGCTGGCGGCACCGGCACCGAAGTCGTCGAGCGCGAAATGGAAGCCGCGGGTCCGGAACTCCTGGATCGTCGCATTGACAGCGTCGAGGTCTCGGATCTCGGACGATTCGGTGATCTCGAACATGATGCCCTTGTTGATGTTCTGCGCCTGGCGCAAGAGCTCATGCAGATCCTTGATGAAATCCGCGTTCTGGATCGAATGTCCGGAAACGTTGACCGCCAGCGGTTTGAGATTGCCTTTGACAGCGTGCTGGACGACGACCTGTACGGCCTTCTGGGTGACCGCCAAGTCGAAATCGGCGATGACGCCGATCTCCTCGGCGAGAGTGATCAACTGGAACGGCGAACTGTCGCTCTTGTTGCCGCGGAACCGGGTCAGCGCCTCGAAGTGGTGCAGCTTGCGCATCTTCAGCTCGCAGATCGGCATGTAGACGAGGTCGAAGTTGCGGGTCGCGCAGATCTTCTTGAAGGCGTCGACCTGTTTCATGGTCTCGGCCATCATATCCTGGAACATGCCGCCCAGGTTGGCCGGCGTGGCGACGCCCTTGCCGCTCGAGAAGTTCTGCATGGTGTAGGCGATGGCCTTGGCCACCTGTTCTTCCGACAAGCCCTTGGCGTTGGCGTCGACGGTCGTCGTGTCGCTCGACAACTTGGCGGCGCTCGGGTCGACCTCGGTCGCGGCGCGTTGGATCTTCTGGCCGACTTCAGAAACGTCCGTGTTCTTGTCGTGGATGATCGAGAAGTGTTCCTCGTCGATGCGCCCGGCCGTGTCGCCGCCCAGTGACTGGGAATTGAGCACGTCGCCGATGGCGCTCATCAGCTTCTGTTGGTCGCTGCCCGACAGCCCGCCCTTGACCTCTTCCAGATTGTCGATCTTGACCAAGGTCATCTGGGCTTCGCCGCCGGCGTTCTCGAAATTCTTCACCCGTTCGGCGGCGACCGACTGGAAGGCATCTTTGTTGAGGACCTTGGCTTCGGTGTCGCGATCGGCCTCGCGGCGGTGCGGTTGGGTGCGACGCCGGGGCGCGATCTTAATGGCGAGGAAGAAATGGTTGTTGAAATCCGGTACCCGGTAGCCGGCGAAGGCGGCATCGGCGGCCGGGTCTTTTTGCGTGACGAGGCGCACCGCAACATCGTCGAAGCGCCCGTCGATACCGGTCGTCGACAGCAGTTGGGAGACCATCTCCTTGTCCTTGCCATAAACAAGGTCCAGGAAACTGACGCCAATCAGTTCGTTGGTGTTCTTGCCGAACAGCGGCGGCGTAGCACCGGCTGAAAACCGGATGATGAAGTCGTCGTCAAGTTCGAACAGGAGATCAGCCCGGCAGAAAGCCAGCGCCACGAAACGGCGGGCGAGAACGGCGCTCTCCTGAAGAGCCGTCGCCTCCGTCGGCGTACCGGTCGCTGTCGTGTTCTGCATCGAGGTTCGGTTCTATTCCGTACGGTTGGTCACGAACATTCTTAGCGGTTTCGCACGTGGGCCGCAATTAAACTAGGGCTATCGTAATTTTTTGGTGTTGTGAACGCTGGTGATAAATCACCGCCAACGGTTGTGCCGTCGGAATGTCTCCCTTTCCTCATCCGCCATCCTGGTTCAATTGCGCCCAGGGGTCATCCGAATAGGGGATACGAACATAAAGTGAACAATAAATGCGCCCGGATGGCGGCCAACGGGCCTATCGCCCGATCCACAATAGCGTACGGTCGTCATCGGCGGGTACCGGGATATGGGCGAAAAATCGAGCCAGAAGCTCTTCCAGCGGGGCTGTATTCGCCGGGTCGACGGTCACATGCCCGATCAGGTCGCAGAGTCCTTCGATGCCGAGGAGCTGGCCCTCCGAGTCCCTGGATTCAGTAACCGCGTCGCTGGTCAACACGAGAAACGAACCTTTCGGAAATTCCAACTGCCGGTTTTCATATACGGTGCCTGCGTCGATGCTGAGCGGCAGGCCGCTGCCGTCACCGAGAGCAAGTTGCGGCGGGTTGCCTCTACCGACGATGGGATGCGGTGCGCCGGCTGCCGAATAGGTAATGACGCCGGCATCGATGTCGACGATGGCGAACAAGGCGGTCGCAAATTCACTGACACTGAGGATTTCCGCCAGGCCTTTGTTGATTTCCGCCAGGAATTCACCGGGCGTGCGGTCTGCAGAGCTGACACCACGTAAAATTGTGGACAGCCGAAAGGTATTTATCGCCGCACTGATGCCGTGGCCGGAAAAATCGATCATCAAGACCCCGAATCGATGCTCGTCCATGGGCCACAGATCAAAGTAGTCACCGCCCAGTTCCGATGAAGGCTGGAAATGGCGGTTGACGATGAGCCCGTAACGCGACCGGATTTCCTCAACGCGGGCGTCCGCCGGCAGCAGTTGCAACTGCATTTTCTGGGCCGAAGCCAGTTCCTTGGCGACACGCTGGCGATAGGTCTTGAGACTCTTGACCATCAACCCGTGTTCCAGGTGGATACGGACACGCGCCGCCAGGAGATCGTGATTGATCGGCTTGACGATGACATTGGTGGCGCCGAGTTCCAGCAGATCGTCACGTTTGTCCGTGTCGTCGATGGCCGTCGAGACGATGACATCGAGATCCGCGTATTTCGGCTTGGCGCGAACCAAGCGCAGGAACTCGATTCCGTCCATCACCGGCATATCCACATCGAGGATGACGAGATCGGGCCGGAAGGAATCGATCTTCAGGAGGCCGTCGTGACCATTTTCGGCCACTTCGATGTGCTCGATACCCTCCATTTCGAGCCGTGTCCTCACCAGCTTCTGGATCAATCGGTCGTCGTCGACGACGAGGATGCGGCAATTCGTGATCGGCGGAACACCGTCGTCGCTGGTCCACTCATTGCCGGCGCCGAGATTACTCATCGCTTGAAACTCATGATGATTGTCCGCCCGCCGTTCGCCACCGTCACGTCCTCGGCGAAGCGGCGGATGATTTCGAGGCCCCGGCCGCTTCGCCGGCGATCCTTCCCGGTCACCGGCGACCCAGCGTCCTTTTGTTTTCGCCTTTCGACGGTCTCATACCCGGCGCCCTGGTCGCCGACGGCGATGGCCAGATGCCGATCGTCCCACCACCCGATGACGTCGATGGGTTTGCGCGCTTGGGGATCGTTTGCCAAACGATCACGGATCATTTGGTGATAGTGGGTGAGGTCGTCCGCCGTCTCCTTGTAGGCCGAACCAAGGCCGAGATTGCCGTGAACGACGGCGTTGATTATGGCTTCCTGCAGCGAAAGCTCGATGGTCGTCAGATTGATGCTGGAAACATCCGTATGGGCGCGGATTCCTTCACAAAATTTGCGCGCCATCCCGGACTCCATGATGATCTGCCCGGGAAGAGAAACGACGAGCGAATTCAGTTTGACCGCGAACACGATCCTGTCGACGGCGGCTTGCACGTCTCCGCCGACGGAAAGACATCCCGTGCCGGGCCGACGAAGGAAGACATCGAGCGGCAGGGGGGTGGCGCAGTCGGTGCCGAGCATGGTGATTGAACCTGCGGGCGGCATTCCGTCGCGTTTCGCGGGTTGCAGGGATTGCGGGATTCCGAGGTCCGGTATTTCACCGGCGTCCAATGCAGCCGAGCTGCCTTCGATGACCTGGGTGCGGGTACCGAACTCGCCAGAATAATCGTCGTTCAGAATGGTGGTAATGACTTCGTCGGCCATGGGGATGCAATCTACACCGTATGGCGAAAAGGTCACCCCCCGAAGAAACCCTTGTTTCCCGGCGGCGGCAGGTTTCATAATTGGTTTTGGTAACATTATGGTATTGTTCGCGGCCATGAGCGGTCTTACCGCCGTTGACCGACAACGAAATCGAGGAACCGATGGAGCTCGCAAGCTATAAAGACCAGGGAACACAAGTATTCGCTCTCAAGGGCCGGCTGGAATTCGGCGATTTTCCCGATTCCCGGGACATTACCGGGGCCATCGAAAGCGGCGAAGAGACCAAGATCATCCTCGATCTAACGGAATTGGATTTCATCGATTCGGCCGGCATCGGCATGCTGCTCGGAATGAACGAGACGGCGGCGGAAAAAGGCGTGACGATGGCCATACGCGGCGCTCATGGCTACGTCGAGGAACTTTTCAACGTCTTCCAACTGAATACGAAGTTCGTCATGGAGTGAACGGCGCTTGCGCCGCTGATTCGAACGTGTTCCGTGCAGCAATGGCAATGGTTTCGCCTTTGAAGCGGCGGCTGACAATCGTATTGGTTCTGGCGTTTCAAATCTTCGCGGCGCCCAGCGAAGCTGATGACCGCCTTCCCATCTTCGACCTTCACATGCACTACAACCAGGGAGCCTGGTCAGGGCTGACCCCGGAACACGTCGTCGAATGGATGGACCGCGCCGGTGTTTCCCGCGCTCTGGTCTCGAGTACGCCGGACGACGGTACGTTGGCCCTTCACCGGTATGACCCAGAGCGTTTCATTGCCGAACTGAGGCCTTATGGCGGGCCCATCAATTCGGTGAACTGGTATCGCCATCCCGACGTCGTCCCCTATCTCGAGAGCCGACTGATCAACGGCATATACCGCGGCATTGGCGAGATTCACTTTTATGCGGGAAAAGAAGTGAAAACGCCGGAAGTCAAGGCCGTCGTCGCCCAGGCCCGTTCGCGCGGTATTTTCCTTCACGTCCATTCGAATGCGGAGGCCATTACCGCCTTATATGCCATCGACCCCGAAGTCAGGATTCTATGGGCCCATGCCGGCATGACCGAGCCAGCGGACGTGGTCGCCGAGACGATGAAGCGCTATCCGACCCTATCGGCCGAGCTATCGTACCGAGCGGAGGACATTCTGCCGGACCGTGAGCTGGATCCGGAATGGCGCGATCTTCTCGTCACGTTTTCCGATCGTTTCGTCATCGGTACCGACACCCACGTCAACGCGCGTTGGGTCGAATACGAGGACCTCGTCGATGTCCACCGGGCCTGGCTTTCGAAGTTACCGACCGATGTGGCGCGGTCGATCGCCTCCGAGAACGCGGAAAGATTGTTCAGGCAAAATTAATGGGAATTATATATTTAATTTGACACCCCAAAATGTGCTTGAATTAGCACATTTTACCAGTATATATAATTAGGGGCTGTCCTAGCTAAGGACGTTTTTGTCTCGAATTCACCC
>Ga0056114_1000647_pt1 | contig 13079 bp, 8 predicted proteins | sample WorMetHERISLAND1_FD_77005 | JGI IMG/M metagenome (GOLD analysis project Ga0056114, IMG submission 77005) | Marine gutless worms symbiont microbial communities from Max Planck institute for Marine Microbiology, Germany - Olavius loisae HERON... ...
ACGCTCAAATCAACAGGGGGTGGGTGACTTTGGGCCCAAATTTAGGGGTGTTCCCCTTGGAGCAGACCCGTCATGTTGGGGTTGCAAAGAGCGAACGTCCCAGGCTAACTAATGGTGAAATTAGTTTCGAAGAATTCCAACCTATGTGATCACAATTCACCAACGTCACAGACTGACGGACAGACGACATGCGATCGCAATACCGCGCTTTGCACTAAAGTGCATCGCGCGGTAAAAACCGTGCGAGGTAGAGGTGGATTGGTTACAAACTTCACCCTCCACCTTCTGGATACCACCTACTTCCTGTTCCGTCCGCTTATAAACTTTCGCATCTAATCACGTGGATACAGTCTTTGCGAGGTGTTCTGTGCACTAGCAGTTTATACCGCGCGGTGCTACGCAAAGCGCGGTATTGCTACTGCAAGTCGCCTGTCTGTCCGCCCGTAACGTTGAGGTATCGTGATCACATAGGTCGGAATTCTTCGAAAATAATTACATGCGGACCACAGGTCCTATACGTGCTTTCGATTGGTGCCAAAATCAGTGACCTTGGATGACCTTGAAAGGTCATTATGCACACTATGTGAAAACACGTACGTGCACTATGGTGTTGTTACGTATTTATTTTTTAAGTTTCACATTCAGTCTGCTTTAGTCGACTGTCGATAAATGACTGCCGGTATAGGCTAACGGTCTTGCCTCTTGACAGAGCCATGAGCTATTTAGAAAATATATGGCTTTGGGTCTTGACTAGGGTTATAGTAAAAACCTTCAGGTAAATACCCAAAGGTAAATACTCTGGGTATTTACCAGTTTTAACTTTCGGTCAAATTTTTAAGGTTAATACCTACTATGGTAAATGCCCGGTAAATACCTTACTGGGTATTTACCAGGTATTTACCTGGGTATTTAGCAGTTTTGCCTCCCAATTCGGTATTTACCTGGGTATTTACCTAGGTAAATACCCAGGTAAAATACCTGGAGTGTATTTACTTGAGGGTTTTTACGTTCTCCCTACTCGCAAATCTGCGAAATTTAACGAAATTTTGAGAAAATTCGAACCAAAATGGGTAATAACCCTGTTGGTAAAAAGGTAAATATCCCCAAATGTATGTACCTGGGTAAATACCTTTTTACGTAAATACCTAGGTATTTACCTTTTTACGTAAATACTCAGGGTGCTTGTTGCAGGTAAATACCTTTTTACTTTTGGCATTAGGTTTTTACTTCAACCCTAGTCTTGACCTTTCGTAACTGAAGCAATTACTATCAGTCATTGGGCGTAGGAAAAACACGCTGCATCGCGCGGTTTCCTTGCGATAGCACGGCTCCTGTCTTCACTAGCACAGTTTTAGTTCCACTAAAATTATTGTATGAAGATTTAAACAAGGAGCCAAGCTATGGCTAGGATAGCCGACCGTAGGACTACTGCCATCCAGCAGACTAACTAATTAGCGATTGTTGCTAAATAGCATCTGCAGCTGTTTTCGAGATATTCGGTCCTAAACCAAGATGTGCTGCATTTATGCGTAATAAACGATGATGATAAAGCGTGTTGCGTTTAGCCTACATTATTTATATTCTTTGATGTACGCCTCAACCTTTCATGGTCACGTGACGTTGCCCACGTCGATCACATAACCATACGATCCCCATACGCCATTTCCTATTTGCTTCTTCAGACACATTTTCGGCAAGAAGCACCGTTTAGCCAAGTTACAGAGGACAGACGGACGCAACAGTAGCAGAAGCGCGACCGTTAGTACGGTCGGCTAAAAATCTTTTTGCGCATATCTTCCGTCAAAAGTGGATCAATTGACATCAAACCGAAACCAAAATGGTCATCATTCTACACACAGACGCATGGTCAAATGCATTTTACCAGTGAAAAATGGAAATGCTTAGTTTTTGTGATATTATACAGGAGGGCAGCATATCGCAGAGGCTGCTTGGCGCTTGGTCGTGCACCCACTTGTTTTATGCGCGGTGTATATGACGCTCTACTTCAGGCTACTTTTATTGCCTAGAAAATGACAAGAGGACACGAGAAGTCCACCCACATGACGTCTGTTACTAGTAGGTCTGTGATGTATTGACAATGACCTTACTCATGGGACTCACGTGGCTATCCTGGAAATGTTAAGCATACGTATAGGCCTAATGCACGTCGTATATCGTATTCTCAGTGAACTACGCCAAGCCATCGTTGCGTACATCAAAGAATATAAATAATGTAGGCTAAACGCAGCGATGTGTTTGGCCATTGAGTAGCTTAGTGCAACAGTGCAATATGGTCATAGAACATCAAGGCTACTTTGGTGAATAAAATATGACAATTTCAATTCAGATAAAAAGGTGTGCATATCTGTAACGATAGGCCTACGGTACATACATTTTCACTCTACTGACAGTGACACTTGCATACTCGGCATTGTCTTGTCAAGTCCATACATAATAGGCCTTACCTACACCATTCAACCAATGCTAGTCAATCAGTGACTTAACTACAGGGCGCGCAAAAAGTAACCCCCTAGGAAAAATTCGATATCTCTGGAATTGTAGTAAATTTTATCGACAAATTAACAGAGCTTACAGAGGAGAATTCAGACCACATATTCTGCAAATTTCATTGCAATATTTGCTTGCATTCCAAAATTATAACTGTTTGAACATAAATGTGCATTTTTCAAAGTGAACAAGTAATTAAACTGCATGCGATTCTGACTTAAAAAATAACCTCACTGATATTTAAGTCGCCAAATCTCTATCCGTTGGATTATCATGTGACGTGCAATACTGGGACGCTATACGCCAAAACCAACTAACATTGCCGAGCTGAGAGCTGCCTGGCTTCAATATGGAATGATTTGCCAAAGGAGTTCACTGATAAGACAAAGACAACCCTGTGCTTTCGAAAAAGACTTCGATTTTGTGTTGCAGCAGCTGGCGGACACTTTGAACACTCAGTTTAAATACTGAGAGGGCAGCTGACATTCATTGCTGAAGCTCGAAAATAGCTTGTTTTCCCACCTCACCCTTGTTTGACCCCCAGCGGAGGAAAGCCTTGCGATATCAACGTAATCTATACACCGCTACATTTAATGGGCCACAATTCCGTAGCTGACAGTACGGGATTATCTTCATTCGTTTAGCTGCCGTTAGCTCCCAATCCTAAATCTACGAAATCTCGCGAAATTCCGAGAGAATTCGAGCTTATATAGCAGTTCAATGTCATCCAAATTGATCGATCTTGTTGTCACTCGAAAGCGCATATGCGACTTCCTATAAATAGTAAGGTTTGGCTGTTTTGAAATTTTCATAATCCTAACTTCAACCGTTTTTGACTGATCCACCCGTGTGACGGACGGAAAGAGAGACAGACGGACGGGCGATAGCGTAGCGCGCTAAGCATATGCTATATGCTGTCGCGCGATAAAAAATCTATCAAAAATGATGTAACTGTACGCCGTACTAGGAATACTAATTAGGCCTATCGTAACAGTGATAGGCTCTACTGTGAGCATAACACTAGTTGAATTTCATTGTCTAGCTGTCTAGATGCGATTCTTGTATATTAAAAGTGCTGCAAATTTTGAATCAAATGGTAGATCTAATGTTGAGAATAGTGGGACATGTCCCACGTGACTGGTATCTTCACTCAACTTTGGGGGGTGGGCAATGCAATTGATATCCCCTAGTGCAAACTTTGGGGGGACGTGTCCCCCCTGTCCCTCACGGGATTTACGCTCCTGTGTAGACTCCGCAAATTTGGTAAATATATCTGCTACAATTCCAGAGATATAAAATTTTTCCTAGTGGGTTACTTTTTGGCGCGCCCTGTACAATATTCAGGGTTGATTGATTGAGCAGTGTTTTACGTCCCCGCCAACACAGTATAGGTTATATGGGACACGGTTTTTACAGGTCAAAAGATCCAACCAACAGTATCAAAGTACTGAAGGAACAAAGGAAAACGCAGAAAACGCAAAAACAAAATACACAAATACGAAATAGTCACGCTGAAAAGATACACACAACACACAAAAGTCCCCTAGTCTACACTAATATGAAGTGACTAGGGGGCAGCTCCCACCTCCCATAGAGGGCAGGGTCGCTAAATCTGAACGGCGATGGGACTGCCGCCGCGGTAGCCTACCATCGCAATATTCAGGGTAATGGATTAATTAAACGAATTGTGCACCAGGTAAGCGATTTCTTCCACAAGAAATTTCCTCAGTTTGGTTGCCATAGGACAGCACAGTGGTGTGACGATTGCGACAGACTGCAGTTTTGACAGGCTTGGTAAACGTCTGCAAGTCGTGTTCCTTCTGGCTTCGTCATCTGAGACGTGTTCGTCGATCACTGCACGTTGAGTCAGTTAAGACGCGGCATGGTTCACGCTCTGTCGCACTGAGTGTCGATTACTGCAACACATTTTTGCTTCTGCGCCGAAGTCACAGACAATTGGCAGTCATTTCTGAATGCCGAATACAGTACGCAGTTTCCCGGATACAGTAGGCGGCGCCAGCGTGGTCGGAAATGTGTTCGGCTGCCGACCCCACGCGTCTCGACTCGCTACAACTGCGTCGTGGCAAACGGCTCGGGTACTGCGCAGACTGGCCGTTGTCGGGACACGGCACCGTTATCACATTAGAGTTGTTTTACGATATCGAGTTCTACACAAGCGACAGCGACTACTTTAATGTGATATGGCGGAGCAAAGGCAGCTTAACTATTCACCAATATTCTCATCTCCATGCTACCAGATCGTGTGCCATCCCGTCACTGTAGCTTCTCGTAGCCCGAGTTGAATGCAGTATGTCACGAGACACCGTTTCCAGTCACCTCTTGTTTGTTTTCTGTCACATCTTTATAACAGAATTATCTAAATAATGCTATTTGTGTGTTATCTTTCGTCTCTTTCGCTATAGCATTCTCTGCTGATGAATTGAGCAGTGTTTAACGTCTCCACCAACACAGTATAGGTTATCTGGGAGACAGTTTTACAGGTCAACAGACGCAACCAACAGTACCAAAGTGCTGAAGTAAACTCAAAAAAGCAAACAACACAAAATACAGCACAACAATAAACACATACACATAGAATCCGCTAGTCTACAATAATACTATGAGGTGACTAGGGTATGGCTCCCACAGAGGGCAGGGTTGCCAAGTCTGAATGGCGGTGGGGCTGCCGCTGCGGTACCCCCGCATTCTCTGCTTCACTCGATTCACTAGCTCTACAGGCTCGACCCAGCAATCTACATTTTCAGAAACAATTGTGCACAAGACCTTCACATGACTGACTAAAACAAAATGAATTGCTTCTGTTGAAAGAGCAAGCAAGCAAATAAACATTTCGTTTATGGCTCTTTTAGCAGGAAAACCCGGCAACACAGTCAATATGTTTGCATCCGATTAGCTTTCTCTGTTTCCTACTATCCAGTACATCATAATTTATACAATATCATGCTCTACATAGTTTCACGTGCAGGCATGCGATAATACAATTAGCACAAAATGTCATAAAAAACTTAGCCTACATGCAACGCAGCCGACAAACTGTGAATTGAAAGTGAAACTCGAATCAGCCGTTTTTGCACGATCTGAAATCAAGCAGATATTTGCACTCTGTCAGTTTTCACTGAGTTTTGCAGTACTCATCCCCCGAACTGGTTGTACCTTGAATGTTAATCACCTTCGGTTTACGTTTTTCACGAGATTCTTGTCTTCTGGTTGCAGTGTCTCCATCACCGTGAGACTTGTGGTCGATCTGTGCTCCGGTGTCAACCGCATCCTTCAAGGTAGGTACAGAGTTCAGTGACGGTTCATCAGTAACGACCGCTGCACGACTCTCCTCAAAGTCACTGTTCAAGGCACACAAAATCTGCAAAGATTTTCCTTCTTTGCGTTCATCACACTCAAGACCCTCGACGTCACCGGCAAGACTGACTGAAACGTCCCTCTCCATCTTACCAGTACCAGGCTGGATCACATCCTGCGCCTTTGTCGATGTATCTCCTGTCTGTGGTGGTTTACTGGAATGTGAAGCAGGCAGCGGAATATCGGATGAAAGAGACGTCTCTCCACCATTCTTCCTAGCATCAACATCACCACTATTCACAGTCTCCAATGACTCATTGTCCTTCATACGTGTAGCCTTCAAACTGTCTGCATCACTGACTGATCCCGGAATCAATGGAATCTTCTCGAATTTCACTCGGCGACGAGTCCCAGTTACGACAGCACCTGTCAGTCACATCAATGATTTCATAATACGACATTAATCATTAGAATATGTCAACAGCTTGTACATTACACAATTTCAGTTTATTACATCATGATACACTGGACTATTTGTTAATAACTCTTGACAATTAAGGTATAATTCTACAATATTTCACCCGGTTAAATTTAAAATAATTTTCTGTAAATGCACAAAATATCAAACCAATCGAGCTTCATTTCTTAATTCCACAGCATTTTAAAAATACCAATTGAAAATGTAAAATTTCAAAGCTGGTGTTAATCAGGTTTTTACCAATAAGTGTTATGTTCTGACAGTTTACTCAAGTGACATGGCGGTACAGAGTCATCAGCCAAAAACACCTTTTCAACATTTGTTTCATAAAGTAGCAGTAAGACAATAAGATGGTACCTGGTTCATATTTCATACGAAGTTCGTCAACACAGATCTGCAGTTTGACGTTGGCTGACTGCAGTGCTGCCACCTGCTGTTCAGCGCTGTAAGCTCGCTGTTCACAGCGGCGAAGGTTTTCTGTCTCGGCAAACATCCGCAGCTGTCGCGTCTGTAGGTCTTTCTGGACGGCCAAAAGCTCCTTACTACAGCATGCATACATTAACAACTTCAGCAATTAAACAAAAAATCTTCTAAAATAAATTTCAAACTGTGTTTTCTGTGTTTTTTTGATTGTCAGGAGCAGATTTATTTGAGTTCAGTAGGGTTCAGTGTCCTGCTCGACATATGATCAACGTTCATGACTGCAGAGCTATCACTTGTCGCTGGGAGGAAAAATTCATTAGGCCTATGTGTTCCACGGGAAATTTTTGTGGCAGAACCTTAGGGACATTTACGAAAACTACCAACTGCTATGATGCATTTTTAGACACTTATTTGGTAGATGACACTATAATGATTAGCAGCTGAGCTGAGCTGAGCCTGGCAATCTTGTGATCACTGGCGAAAAGACAAGACTGACATCACAGAACGGCAACAAAGCAAATGTATTAAAACAGCGTAACTTATTCCACGGAAAACTCAATATCTTTACTCACGTCATGATTTACGCACAAACATTTCCATTACATGGCATTTCCTGATATTATTATTATTATTATTAAAAATTCATATCAACGGATGCAGCTCACGATACTGTGACCCGAGACTACACAGAAGAATGAAAGAACAATGCCGCTCACTCTTTCTTTTCCAGCATGGACTCCAGATACTGCACATAATGATCACCGCTGCCGTCTGACGAGAGATGTGCTATCTGCTTCTTCAGTGATTCCTAACCACCACCACAACAATTACAGTTATAACTAGAAAAAATAAAGACATTCTGTGGTGACACGATCACGGAATAGCATTACACTGTTGATTGACTGAGCAGTGTTTAATGTCTCCACCAACACAGTATAGGTTATATGGGAGTCCTGAAGGAAGAAGCTACAAAAGAAAACCCAGAAAACGGAAACAACACAAAATACAGAGACACACATACAATCCCCTAGTCTACAATAATACTATAGGGTGACTAGGGGATGGCTCCCACAGAGGGCAGGGTCGCCAAGCCTGAAGGATGGTGGGGCTGCCACAGTGTATCACGTGTAGTGCCTTTGGGTGCGTAGCATGCATGTTTTAACGCAGCGTTGTTTTCAAGTTTTTTTAAGGTCTGCTCTCGATTTCAGAGAATGACTAGATTTACTGTGTACATGTAATTGTCTTCAACTGGAGTTACAGATGGCATCTTGTTTGTCATCGTATTGCACTCATTGTATAGGGCAGCTGTTAATGCTTTATTTAGCCTTGTTGTCCTGCTCATTATGCTATGTGAAGTTGCATGTTGTACTATTGTTTGAGCAAATAAAAAAGGAAGGAAGGAAGGGAACCTAGGTTAACCCAACCTTCCATCCCTCCAGGGTAAATAAATCGGTTATCGGCCTTCATCGGCTGCAGTTAAGGTGGGGTGCATTCACTTGTGTCAGGTGACAGGTAATACTGTGTGATTCCATATGGCAAGTGACACCCTGTAGTTCTGTCATCAGCTTACCCAGTACGAAATTATCGTGATATTTAACCTTTTAACCTTTAACAAAAACATATAGAAGCATTTAAGCAAACAAACAATTATATACATATACAACTGTGACAATTAAGACGTTAAACAAAACCGTTATGCTTTATTATACTCAACTAAACTACAGCTAAAAACAAATCCCGTATGGGACTGCCGGTCGACTCCTCATAAGAGGCGAACTTCGTTGGAACACTCTAAAGTTTAAGATCACGTGATGCCGAACCAGTACAAATATCAAAAATCAGTCCAGTTAGAATTTACATATTGTCTTGGAGTATCATAAATCGTAATTCACCAATAGTCTTTTGATTACATGCATACCAGCAGAGGAGACAAGACTTTGAAATTGAGCATTTTTGCAACCTTTGAACCTCTGCTACCTTGACCTTAGATCTGGTCATACGGCATACCACTGGGTATCACTCATCGATCTCTATCTACAGTGTGAATCAAAAAATCCCCCCCCCCTGCGGTTTTCTGATATTTTTCTCAAACGGTTGGAAATTTTTAATCAATTTTTTACACACCTAATATATGATCCTTTATACACTAGACTACAAATTTTTATTCAGTTATTTCCAACTATGACGAAGTTATACCATACTAAGCGTGACCACCTGGCGAATTTTTACATTTCACTATAACTTTAACTTCTAAGTTTGTTTACTCGGCAAATGACGTCATTGGTGACGTCATGCCATATCAGACATGTTTATTGACATTATAAAATTGTTTATTTTACAGTGACTTGCCACAGACAATGATTAACAAAGCTATCAACAACTTATGCTAACGTCGAAACACGTGCGTTTCTGCCGATGATGGACATTTTGAGCATATTATGTGAACTGGGTAGTCGCGCTTAATATTGCATAACTTCGTCAAAGTTGGAGATAACTGAATACAAATTTGTGATCTAGTGTACATAGGAACGTATAATAGGTGTGCAAAAAATGAATTAAAAATTCGCAACCGTTTGTGAAAAAAATGAAAAAATGTCAGGTCCCTCAGGGGGGATTTTTTGACTCACACTGTACATAACAAATTTTGTTAAATTTGGAAAAACTTTTTGTGGACGGACAGACGGATATGGAGACCAACTTTACTAGGTCAACTCGGATGAGTCAACCTAAAGATTATGCTTTCACGCAATGACAGTAGCAAATTTCATCAAGTCCCTTAATAGATGAGACAATAACTGTGAGAATGGCTGTGACACAGACACTCATGTAAGGAACCCAAAGATAGAAACAGTACAGCAATGTCCTATGAACTACGTTATCACTCAAAAATTTGTAATAATAATTATCATTCTACTAGAAATCAGCAAGAAAGATGATAAGCGGCAGCAACTTACAGTTTCCAGCTGTGACGCATGGAGCTGAGTGGCCAGCGTCTGTATCTCACCGGTGGCTTGTGATAACTGTTGAGTAACTGACTGGAGATGACGAGCATCGACTTTCACAGTAGTCAGCTGCAGCAGCGAAGCTATCTGCATCTGGATTAAGAACAGACATCACATTATCACTGACGTCATCATCATTATCATCGTCATAAAAATGATGCAATGAAACAGAAGGACTTTTCTAAATCACTTAACCCTTTGATGACCACTGTTGCCATACAGGTACAGACAGCTATAAAGCATCATGCACCAGGTTAAGCAGTCATTTGTAATTTTTGACAACCGGGCACTCTGACGCTCAGTCCTGAGCGTCAGACTGCCCAGATGTCAAAAATTACAAATGGCGGCTTCACCTGGTCTGGTGCATGATGCTTTATAGCAGTACCCGTATGGCAACAGTGGGCATCAAAGGAAACTTATGAATGTATCTGCTTCTTAATGTCACCGTTTTCATACATCCTGCATATTCCATACAGCCATCACGTCATAGCTGCGGAGGTCCGATGGTTGCCTCCATCACTTTCTCAAATGGTGACAGATCAAAGACTGAGAATCGTTGAGCATACTATGTGAAAACCATCACTGTATCTCTGCAACAGCATGCAGAGGACCACCAGAAAGATCCAGTCACATCTGGCTCACAGCAGTCGAGGATGACCGGAAATTTATGAGAAATGCTATTTAGTATTTACACACTACAACTGCTGTATACAAGTGCAAGTGTGCTCGGACAGTGTTGGCAAAAACGTGTGAAACTGAACCAGTGACATCTGTTATGAACGTTGAACAGGCTTGCGTGCTAAGCTTGCAGCATTCAAACATTTGGATACAATTAAAAAACTCAAACGACAGAAGCAAACCAATAGTCAAATCCCTGTTTAGCACTCAACGAATACTGACATCATAATCTGTCGACAGCAGTCACCTTGAGCTGTTGTATTTTCTGTTTCTCCAACTCCAGTTGCCTCACTAGCGAGTCGTTCTTCACTTGAACTGACAGCAGTGCCTTCTCGGCTGCTACGCGACGATCCTCAACCTAGCAATGTACATCAGAACTTGTCAGAAATGATCAGCCATACATATACAGTGGTGAACAATGAATAACATGTAACTTCACAACGTGCAAAATCAAATGAAATAAAGCAAATAAGTTCTAAAAAATTATCCACACACAGAGAACTCCTTAAAACTGTGTCTCAAAAAAATCAAAACGAACTGTATTGAATTTAACTAAATTATTATCTTTAGTTGTTTCTATACCTGCTATATATACATCAGTGGTTTTTTAGTCAGCTGTTTTAATTTTAGTTTTAGTTTTAGTCTAGTCGACTAAAAATGTTGACTTTAAGTTATAGTTTTAGTCACCAGGACACTTTCAGTTTTAGTTTTAGTTTAGTCGGCGAAAATTAGCTGAATTTTAGTCGTAGTTTTAGTCACGCAAGTATCACACCAAAATGAATGCGATCATACCACATAGCTTTTACTCAAGTTAATCACACACTTAAATAACTGGTGTCAATATTGCTACAGCCTAGTCGGCCTATCTAATCTCAATAAAAGCAATCGTTTGTTACTACTTTAGCATTACCGTTTACATGTAGGCCTATTACTGTTCACTGTTCACTTTGTCGTTGTCCAGTGTTCACAAGTCACAACAGTTATTAGACGGTTCGGCCCCTATTGTCTGAAATAGCTTCCTGTTCATTTTCAGGAACACCGATCTCTCAAGGGTGACCTTCTTGCGATTGCGTTGCGTTTGCCTTTATTCAGGTCACCACAGTGACTAAAAGTCTGTTGATTCCTCAGCTCAGAGCACGTCCTATGCCAGTGACGCCAGCAAATGAAAGCGCTTGCCTGTTGACGCAATCACACAGAACGCAGTACGCACTGCTGTTGGCTGAGCAGCACGCGAAGTTACGGCCGGCTGACGAAAAGTAGCGACGAAATGTCGACGAAAACTTCACGCATTTTAGTTTTAGTTTCCATCATGTGGTCGAATTTTCGTCATAGTTTTAGTTTCGTCGACGAAAATTAGCGATTTTTAGTTATAGTTCTCGGCAGCATGACGAAAATTAATTTATTTTCGTTGACGAAGTTTTACTTTTAGTTTTAGTCGACGAAAAAAAACACTGATATACATATAATAGTGCTGCTAAGTTCTCACATTGTGAATGTGGATGATAACTGTGCAGAGGTCAGCAATTTTTGTATTTTTAGCCTTAAATGTGGCTAATGAGAAGAATTTCAGTACAGGTAATACTGATGACTAAAATAACTATTGCTGGTGACTGTCATCATTTGGCGGGTGACAATTGACTTTGTGCACATTACCAGATGACAGGTCAAGATTCAGGTGTCATGCGCTCAATGCCAGTGACTTGGCAGGCCTGCATATAATTTCAGTAATTATGGAAAAGGTTTTAGTCAGCATAATAGAACAGCTATGGAGTTTATATTTGTCATAGGACATTGGAACTTGAACAAGAGTTTTGAGCCATGCATATCGTATTTAATGACTGTAAAACAACTGTGTATGTTGCAATTGCTTCTTGAGTTCAGAAACCCTCTTGGTGCCACAAACTGGCCCTGGGTTTGAACCTAAATAATTACAGCTGAGGCAGTTATGAGCGCGTACTGTTTGTGTAACAATCCAGCACCATAGTCAGGCCGACAACGACAGACAATGTTACAAGTTGAATGTGGCTGAACAACTACCACATGAAGTAAGAGTGTTTATGTAGCATGAACAAACATCTGTTGTCACACACCTCTGAAAACAATGAGTTTCCCTTCGGATTCAATGGATTTCCCTCCATCGTCAACACTTCCAATTCCGCCTTCAACTCATTCACTTCCTCCCGTGATTTCTGTAAAGTATTCACAAATATAACACGAAAACGTTTGTTCACAATAACATAACTCCTTCATACCAGTTCAACTTCATAACGAGTGATGCTATCAAACCAACCCATTTTCAGAACCATGTACAATGTCTGCTAGTGCTGTAAAATATAAGCACCGAGTTCGTCTTTTTACCATTGTTTTTTGTCATTTTCACACTTTTCTCAGTAATATTTCACTGCAATAAACACTGTGTTCTGTGCTTTAATGCACTATTCAGTCACTCACTCATGACCAATTTCCATACTACCGTATATCTTCCATTAATTCGGACGCTCTAATAATTCGAACACGCAAATTTTTTGAAAAAATAATTATTTTTTCTACTCTTAATAATTCGAACATGTGATTCCAATAATTCGATCACCTGAAGCTCAGACGTATTGCTATTGTATCGTATCGTATCGGCGGCTTTGGCGCTATGTATGTAAACAATAGAGATGTCCCAGAAC
>Ga0056114_1000648_pt1 | contig 13072 bp, 9 predicted proteins | sample WorMetHERISLAND1_FD_77005 | JGI IMG/M metagenome (GOLD analysis project Ga0056114, IMG submission 77005) | Marine gutless worms symbiont microbial communities from Max Planck institute for Marine Microbiology, Germany - Olavius loisae HERON... ...
CCGAGTGGATTCTAAGCCATGCCAATTGCTTCATTCGGAGAGAGGTTACTGGATTTCAGATCCTTCTGGATAGTCTTCATCTACAAGGACGTCCATACATGCTTATATCAAAACTGGCCAAAATTCCATGCGATGGATTCACCACAGCTTGCACAAATGTATATAAATTAACTTTAAAAGTATTTTACACACAGCTCTTTGCCCCATTTTGTTGAAATGCACAAGACTTCCATTAAAATTTCGTCAGATGGATGTTGGAGGACATTGGACAACAGAAAAAACAGCTCACTAGCAACCAACACAAAACAATGCATATACCACATTGTGTCCAAAGCAATTAACTACTAAGAATATTGTAATCTTCAGGATGGTTTCAATGTTGACTGCTTTCCAGTTTGTGAAAAATTGTATGCTGCAATTAGTTTTAGTCGCGTCAATACCTCGGAACATCCACAAGCACTGCGACTGATTCACCAGTGACCCACATCCCTCGCCTCGCACTTCACCACCGTCTGTAAACCACCATTCACTACCAACATAACCTACTGCACCACTCACATGCCATCATCATCACACATTGCTTACTATTACATTAACTGTTACCAATCCAATGTATTAGTCTACAGCAAGTTATTTAACAGCAGCACAGAATAATTTACAATTACTGTAAACTTATACAGAGAAGCTGATCTGACTTGCCTGAGTACAACATATCAGTGCTCTAAGCAGTGCATGCTCCAGTCTTCATAGTAACTCCCAGCCAACGATGATCAGTTATAACCACTATCAGAGTTATTTGATTAACATAGTATTCAAACAACTCGTTAGCACACATTTGGCTAAAAGTGCTCGACTACGTACCTAAAAGGCTGCATAACAAAGGCAAAGATATAAGCTAAGCACAATTCTTAAAGTTAGAAGATTTAACTGTGAAAACTAGAAACAGAATTACTGAAATAGCTTTACTGTCTATCTCAATTGAACATTGAAGAAATAGTATAGTTAAATACAGGTGAAAATAACTACATTTATTCCAGCAGCTACTTTCAACAGTTTAGTGCATTGACCAATGACCTAACTAACGACAAATTATTCACCTAATGGACGTTTTCCAGTTCACAGGTGAATGTTTTTCAGCAATCAAATCTCTTTTCTTATCAATTTCTTCTCCAGTTACCTACTTGTTACTTTCATGCAGGCTAGCCACTTCCAGACTTCAAACTATCCTGCTCTTGACATGACCAGTGGTTCAGATAAACTCAGCCTAATCTACCAGTAACATGGTCTATCTTCAATGAACTGACAATCCACAAGTAATGTTTTTAGTTAAATGGAACAGTTAAAAAGGACGAAATCCATTATTATCAAATAAAGTCCACAAAGGCAGTGTTAACTCACTGAGCCAAGGCACAGCTACATTACTTTAATGTATGGTCACACTAATAGTAAATCAAAACGGAGACTGATGAAGGCAATGACATCGCAAGTTCAACCTATTCTGCTAGTCCCTCTTTGGGTTGGTTCACGCTGGAAAATACAGGACGGAAGACAAATTTAAAATACAGACAATACATAAACTAAAAACCACCCAGAAAAAGCAAACAACGCAAAAACACAGCAAACAAAGCTACCCTGGCATAGTCGCCTTTTACGACACTCGTCCAGAAAACGAGGTGAACTTATTCTACAAAGCTCCCAAGCCAAGACGGGGCCCCAATAAGTAACAAAGCTAATACTAACAGCATTTATTTACTATTTACTACTTAATTTTTCAAACAAATTTTAAAATTAATAACATATCATTTTTACGTGCGACAGCATATATGTTATAGCGCGTATATGCTATCGCCCGCCCGCCCGTCAGACGGTGGATAGAAACGGTTGAAGTTAGGAGTATGAAATTTTCACCATACAGTAGTCCCATCCTTCTAGTTTTTGCGGGTAAGTCTCATCCAGAAATTCTAAGGGATTCCCCCGATCGGTGGCGTCAAGCAAGGGAGGGGTGGGTAAAATCAGCAGTTTTCTATCTTTAAGCCTGAATATCTCGAAAACAGTAGCAGATATGGCTAAAGTTACAATTAATGACTAATAGGAAGTCACATATGGGCTTTCCATTGACACCAGGATATGACCTTGGATGACCTTGAACTGCTGTAAGGTCAAGTTCTCTTGGAATTTCACTACATTTCTCGTGTTTCTGGGCCAATAACAGCTAAACGAATGAAGACAGACCCATATTGTCAGCGACAGAATGGTAGCCCATTAAATGCAGTTTTCAGCGATGTATAGATTACGTTGATATCGCAAGGCGTTCCTCAGCTATGGGACATCAAACAATGGTGAGATGGCAAAAACGAGTCTATACAGTACACACACGGCTGTCGCGCGCTTACCTGGCGTTAGCTGGGCTTTCTTGTAAATTATTAGGAAGAAATACATTTAATCAGCATCAACATTGTTTTCTGGTAGAGTTATTTAACAAAAACTTATAACACAACTATAATTGCTTCTAATTATTAGGAAGTAAAAACAAGTTCACTTTTCGATAAATTATAAACCAAATACGATGTAAATTCAGCATGCATTGAACACTGTCCACAGTTTCATCAAAAACATTGACAACTCAAAATTAAGTTAAAAAAACATTCAACTTCACAAAGAAACAAACTCTGTACACTACAGTACTTCGAATTACTGTGACGGCCAAAATGAGATCGACTTTAAGTCACAAATTTGGAATGATTAAAAAAGTTAAGCCCATTTGGCGTTAATTGAAATTTTATCCCCAAAATGCATTATAATAATTATAATGGATGCACTATGAACAAGTTTTGTCATGAATGCAGATTTTACAAAAACTACAAGCAGAACATCTAATCTAAGCTTTAGCAAACGTCTTAAGTCGATTAAGTCACAGACATTAAACCATCACTAAAACGACGATACAGTCAAATATTATCAGCGTTTTCTTCTACTCAGCAACACGACCACGGCACGATCACCATCAACAGTTATCAGCAAAAACAACAGAATAACCATGAACGATACTCGTCAATTTACTGATGATGAGAACTGGTATAGCGGCTGGCCAGGCGGCACCTCTTATCAAGGGCCTTATCACCAGCCAAACAGTCAATATTGGTTACTCGCCATCCTTGATATTTACTGAGAGCAGTCATTACTGTTTAGTTTGACATTCTTATCATTTTTACCTGTGCAAAACAAGCGAATATATTATAGTTACATGAAATAATATATCACAACATTATATTACTAATTATCATTAACAGTGGATTAAAATTACAATTAACATATCAATTGATTTATAGCAAATTACAAGTTATGTTTAATTAGTTAAGAAAATGTTAAAAAGCAATATTAAGTGATCCTGCTGGAGATGCCTGATATTAAACTAACATTCTACAAAACAGTCGGCTAAGTTTGATCACCCACAATCTCAGCTTACTAAATTTCTTTGCAGTTCGAATTGTGAAACTCATTTCCAGATGATATGCATGATGCAGCTGTTGACTCCAAATATTTTCAGCAGGATTTTAAAACACATCAATTCACAGGACATTATAGACCATCAGTGCATTGGGAGTGACCATGTTTTACATTGGGCGACTTTAACTTCTGACTTAGCCTTTCGCTAAGCCTTTCGCTGAGCTAAAGATCGGTCTAAGTACAGACTTAAGTCGAAAAGTAAAGTGATTTTGCTGAGCGAAAGTCTTAGACCCAAATTCGGTCTAAGTATGTCTAAGCACATACTTAGACCGAAGTTAAGCAGAACTTACTGACTTAAGTCGATCGAATTTGTATGGAAAAGATAGCTTAAGTCACTTTACTTTTTGACTTTTGCTCAGCGAAAGTCGAAGTCCAAAGTAAAGTTGAACTTTGGTCTAAGTCCGGACTTTAGCATTCGGCTTAAGGTTTCGCTCAGCGATTTGCTGAGCGAAAGGCTAAGTCAAAAGTTAAAGTGACCCATTATCTCGCTCTACAAATCGACATTATAACTTATTTTTACTTACGTACAGATCACTGCTGTTGAAAGTTACGGCAGCAGAATTACCACTGAACAGAGAGAGACATACACACCATTGAGATGTTGTATCTAGCGCTGTCCATAACCCATGCCAGGGCCACCGCCATAACCCCCACCGCCCTGTGAGAAAGGCTTAGCATTCCACCCAGCTTGTGTGTTTGCTGGAGCCCCACCTCCATAGCCAGGAGCTCCGCCTCCAGGTGCACCGCCGCGGCCGAAACCACCTGCAATCAACGTTCACATTCAATGAGACATTTTAGCAACTGTGACAACTGGTTTGAGAATGCCGAGTCTGTAATACACATAGTTCTTCAGTCAACTAATAGCTACTCACATCCTCATTAAATGATAACCGAGATTGGTCTGGTCTGCCACCACATAAGGGTCACGTAACCTGGAGTCAGGAAGATTGACAGACACACACAGCAGGGATGACCTGACAGCTAGGCTCAGGCTGCTAACTTCACAGGTAAAGTATACAAAGTGATATGAATACAAAAGAACAATGACTGCTCACATATACCACAGCTAAAAACAGCAAAAAATCGCATTGGAAACTGACTAAAAAAAATCAGAAATGTGGACTCCTAAATGCAGCGAGTGGCTTGGCTGTTGGTGTGTGATAACTTCTGATGCAGGTTTACAACAAATACTGCCAGATGTTGATGTCTCATGTACTGTCTGCAGTGCATGTCAATAAAATAACTGGCTGTTGTGTAAAGCCACAGAGAACAACAATTGTGAGCGTAATCCAATCTTGACTATACTTCCATTTTTTTAATCCCACAAACAACCCGGCTGTTGTAAGTCAGTTCTTACCTCCATACGGACCCGCCGCTCTCTGACCATATCCTGCTCCCTTCATAGCACCTCCGCTATAGCCGCCTCCGTAACCAGATCCAAAGTTACCACCAGGCGCACCTGTCGCAAATGCATCAAATGCCAGCTGCAATCACAGCACTCCGCAAGCCTTAAACAACAGTGCAAACTATACATCACATCAAATCCAATTCTCTCACCATAATTCCTGGACTGGATTGGATTGTGCAGTGATTTACGTCCCCGCCAACACAGTATAGGTTATATGGGAGACGTTTTTTACAGGACTAAGACACACTGGAGAACAGCCATTCAGTCTAATGAGATACAAACCATCACAGTTTCACAGAATGGTGGCTATGTACAAAACAGCTGGATGATAAAGTAAACAGTGTCACTGACATGGAGAAAAAGTATGACACTTAACTGTCTAAAGGTTTATCCATTCGGCTTCATATTCACTATATAGATCATAGAATTGTTGAAAATGACCGAAATTCTTGCCCAGTACTAAAGTGGACTAATACTTCACTATTCATTGTCTGTTTACAGAAGAATGTTTGCCGAGATGATCAAAGTGACAGATAATGACAGACTCCTATCTACGTCTTTTTTTAGATGCACTCTTAAGACGATACTATTCACGCAACATTAGTGCATCCAGTGCAATACAGACATGATATTGTGCTATATAAATTTCTGCTGTCTGCCTATCTATCTATTCATCTATCTGATATTACGTCTCGTCTGTTCATAGTAATAGCATACAAATCAACTCTCACCATATCCATCACCGCCACCATAGCCACCACTTGGGTTCCACGGACCACCACCGGGCCCTCCAGGACCGCCCCAGCCTCCAGCACCCTGGCTCCAGCCGTCTGAATATCCACCGTAGCCACCTACACAGTCACACCACTCAGTCTGCTTAGCACTCACTTCTTTATGACATCACAACAACTGAACATTTATCAACAGACAAACCTTCATTAGCGACAAACGACATTTCTCACAGGCACAACTAACAATCTAAGTACCAGACAGCATCGATGCACAGAACGGAGCAAAATCCTCCCATAGTTACTGAAACCACATGTAATGATAATTTCAAAAAATTAGTAAACACAACACAATCAAAAATGACAAAAAAATTAGAACTACAACATTATGACTGAAAAGTCTAAGGTAACGGACGTTTCGGACCTTTTGTCGGCTTTATTAGAAGTTTATTCAGAAATCTCAAAAGCTGGCATAACACCATCAATCGTCACTGATCAGACACTCAAAGCGACCGACAAGCTACAGTAAAAAACGACACGGACCTGGATACCCACCGGGAGCGCCATATCCAGCTCCGTTGTAGTAACCTGGTCCAGACGTCAGACCACCACCGCGACCGCCTCGACCACCTAACACAACACATGTAAATCAGTTATAACTCAGCTACACGGCACAGTATGACTGACCACAGCATCAGGACAACGTCTGTTCCGTCTACCACAGCTCAACAGAACACAGGCAAGAGAAATACAGCCACAAAACACACAAAAAACCCTCAATAGACGGCATATTCCTGACAAAAGACCCATCAACACCACACCCTTATGTAGGCATGAGGGTGACGCCTGGTTGGTGCCAATGAACCAGGCAAGTAATGTAGAACTCGGCTGAACAAATGGATTACACACTGTGTTCAGAAAAAAACACCCATCCACATTTTCTTTCGTATCTCCATGTGTGACAAGTAGATTTAAACAAAAATTGCAGGGAATATACCTAAGGAACAGTAAATTCTGACAATGTAGAAAGTAGATATTCATTGCGGCCGATGACGTCATTATGACATCACATTTGTAAATGTTTGTAAATAAGTATTTCCAGACAGAACACAGCCTCATTTCACAGCATAATCCAACGACTACTAAATAATAATAATTAGCTATTTAACATACGTTAACAAGAATATTACTGAGTCACTGATGAATGGAAATGTCATAACTTATGCTCAAAATATCCGCTTTTCTCTTTAACACAAATGTGGATTTTCACCCATGACATTCAGTTGCTGTAACAGAATCTTGCATTGGTGATCGAACTTAATCTGGTTTATGAATGAAAAGTAGTTTAATGTGAAATTGTCTTAAATTCCACCACATAATACACGTGTCTACACACCAGCAAGTACCCTGTACTCGCAAAAAAAGATATCCTGTAGGCTCATGGCTTATTGTGTGCTGTAATCTCGCACCAACTTTAGCCAGACAAATGTGATGCCATAATTACGTCATCGGTCGCAATGAATATATAATTTCTACTAGAGATGCACCGATAAGGGAATGGCCAATTATCGGCTAGCCGATAATCGGCATCTAACAATCGGCCGATTATCGGCCGATACCGATTAATACATAAACCTGACATTCTTACCTTAATACCAAAGACTTTATCGATCATACAAATATTTTATTACATAATGTCACAGATTATTGCATAACTAAACAATGCTATTAGCATGTTTGCCGAGTTTGCACTATATAACTATAAAACGAAAATTTGTGTGGTCCGTTCAAATTAAAAAAATATAATTTCAGTATCCAACGCCATCATAATACATAGTAAATAACAATCGGCCGATACCAGCATAGTAATCGGCCGATTCCGATTATCGGCAAAACGGCCAATTATCGGTCGATACCGATTATCGGTGCATCCCTAATTTCTACATTGTTAGAATCTACCATTCCTTATGTATATTCACTGCAATTTTTGTTTAAATCTACACATCATTCATGGAGATATGAAAGAAACTGTGAGTGGGTGTTTTTTTCTGAACACAGTGTAGATATTATGTGTGTTAAAAATTTGGGGCTATTGGGGCCCTGCCCCTTTCAGAGGGGGTGAACCATGCAAAGTCACAGTCTGGCCCTCAATGTCAAACTTACTGGTTTCTGCATGGTAATGCAATATACTTCAAAAGTTTACACTCTTGGGTGCCCTGCCCCTTTGGGTAACAGGAGATCTACGACTAAAATTCACTGACTAGAGATGGCACGTCACAGTGTCAAATATAGTAGTTCTAGCTATAACGGATGGAGCAGTAAGATCATGGTTTCTGGTATGAAAATTTTTTGAGTCTTGGGGACCTTTCCGTGGACATGCGTCATGCTCATGCAGTTTATCATAGATAAATTTCACCAGAATATGTCCACAGCTTTTTGACTTAAACGAACGGATAAATACACAAGCAAATAAGTAAGCAGAAATGATCCCATATATCATGTGATCTGCAAATTGAGCTTTGTGATACAGCAGTAGTTCAGTAGTGGCTACAAACGTTCTTTCAATTTCACTAAACAATGTCTTCATCGTCTCAACAACAAAGTGTCAAACCTCTGACTGGACCAGCTCCCCGCGGTGGCGCGGCTCCCCGACCTACACAACAAAAAACAGGCAGATATCTGCGGCATTCAAAAACTAAACAGCTCTATTATACCTCCCTCGGAACTTTGAGACACATTTTCAGCATCTTCTGAAACACAGCATGACCATTTTGAAGAAAAACCAACTACAAAACCATTATTAGCTGGTCAATGAGTACATGCTAGTTTGTTATTGCTATAATTAATCGCAGAGCGACCAGTACCTCCTCTTCCTCGAACTGTGCCACCCGCAGCAATGAGTTCTTTCTGTTCTCGTTCCAATGCCTTCTTCACAGCAATCGTGTGGCCGAGAATCTCATGGTTCCCCCACACTGTCACAAAGAGCATCAAGCTTTAAGGTCGAGAATCAAGCATCCAATAAACAAATATCATTGACGACAGATTAGCTGCTGACAGACAGTGCTCAAATCAATAGTGACAATTGGGCAGTTTTAACATTTGTTTCACAGACGACGGGCAGAAAAACCAATATGAAATTATGTAACTGCTAATAAGCCACCTTTGCTTTATGCATAGGCCAGGCCTAAAACAATGTCTCAAGAAATATTCCATAGATTACAGTACAGCAGAGTTGAGTTGAGCAGGGTTTCATTTTGGAGACGGTCTTCTTAGCCAATCTCTCGACTGGTACAAAACACCCAAAACTAAACACAATTACAACCAATGGAAAAATTTAAGCAACCATTCAAGAAGACCACTAACATACAGGACAACTAAAGCAAAATGAAACTAAAGCCTGGTTTGGAGGAATTTTATGCTATCCAACTTATTCTACAGCTCCCAAGGTCTGCACCCATGGTGATTATACTACAATAAAATAGCATTATTTTGATTAAAATTAAACTGAAATTAAGTTCACTCTAAAGCTCTTAACTGACATGAACCTAAATAATAATTGAAACAAAATATACAGAATGTAAAATTGTAAATATTAGAAGACTGCAACTGATTACAGATAACTTTGTCGACGGGGTCGTAGTCATCAAACGTGACGAAACCGAAGCCTCGTCGCTGGCCGGTGTTACGATCCTTTGTGATGTCGACCGACGCAACAGAACCGAACTGTGAGAAATACTCTCGCAGATGGTCCTCTGTCATCTCTTCTTTTATGCTTCCGACAAACAACTATACACATATCAAGAATCCAGTTAGTCTCACATTACCAAGCCCATACACTTCCACACATATACTGCTAGGCTCGGGGCTCTATGATAAATCCTCCTTATCTCTATCCATTGTGATTCGGCTTTGCCAAGAGGTCCCAGGCAACTGCGCCGACCGCTATGGGCCCGACAGTGAGATCGGCACGATTGACAACGAACACACATGATCAGACATTGTAATGACGACAGACATTGGAAGCGGACAGACATCCAATAGATATTGACTACACGATCAGTAGTTATTCTTGTCGTCCGCCATGGATCATAAACTCAGCACGACTGCGGCGGACGCGCAGCACGCATGCATCAAGTGATCACGTGACATGCACGTGCAACATGCATGATCAGTTTCCGAGAAAACACGCCCACGCAGTGACCTCAAAACATTACAATGGCCCAACAATACCACACGTGCAAACTATAAGAGGTGGCCAAAGAATATATGAACTACCACCGATTCCACAGACTAATTGAACAAGGTGAATTATATTCATTAACAACGTTATCTGCATACAATAACAAAAAGATGTACCCACAACTGACACATACAGACTGCACCTCACTGAAATTGCAAAATCCAGCGCTGTGCCGGTTTTCACTTTCAAAAACTCAGTTCAGTTGACGTCAGTATTTTGCAAAAAAAGTTTCAGTTTTGGAAAATGGCAGTTTCTGAGCATTTTATGAAAAATAGTGGGAATACAAGCCTATAAAAAATAAATAAAATGAAATTTTACAAAAACTGCTTTTGGCACATTTTTGAAATACACTACTTATAAAACATTTAATTTTGCCAAATACAGTGCAAAAATGGTTGTTTTGGCTGGGTGAGTTTACTGTTTACCTTCAGTAGTCACCTTGCATATTAACAAAAATTATATAAGTATATATCATTGGCACTGAATTACAATAAAAACTACTAGAAGACAGTGGTTCAGGTTTGGAACAGTTTTCTAACAAGAAGCTCAAATATCGCCAAAGGACCACATGTCAGCAGCACATTACTCTGGAGATTAAGTCCTACTGTTTCCTATTAGTGTCTGTGTCATATAGTAACTTTGTTTCTAAAATGCACCATTTTTGTGATATTCTACATTGAAAAGTACCATGATCTTGAAACTGTGGCTAGAGGTCATTGGAAATGACACAATCCGATATATCGTACATAACTTTCTATTAATGTAGTAACTATTGTTCTATCTTGCACCGTTTTTCAGATATCTGATTTTGAAGAATATTATGACGTTGAAATCCGGGTCACAGGTCAATCGGGTCATAAAAACTGGTACCATTCGATAGCCTGACTATGGTTTCCAATTAACGTCCTATAGTAACTTTTGTCTCTCCATTTTTAGATATTCACTTTTGAAAATACTGTAACTTTGAAACCAGGGTCACTCAAGGTAACTGGAAATGACACCATTCGATAGATTGCATAGGACTTCACGTTCACGTTGCTAGCTTGTACCATTTCTGAGATATAGCATGATATAGCTGCAAATTCACCAATTTTCTCACACCTTCCGGTGTTTTGCACTCTGCTGCATATTATAGGATGCCAGATTTCCGAACAACCTTTAATATGGTGAAACTAGAGTCCTTGGACTACTGTGTAGTGAAAGCCACGTGATTGTAGATCTGCTTTTGATGAAGTTCTATGTAGCACAATGTGAACGACTGTCAAGACGATACCTATTACCATGCTCAGCAGTGCTCACATGCGGTAAATCAGTTTTAAAACTGTCCAATCGCAAGTAAAATGAACCTTTTTGCTTGTGACATGAAGTTCCGGCAGTGGCTGCTGCATGCCTTCACGTGGGATTGCTCGCTTGCACTCCACTTCTTTATTGTCAATAATGTGTGGCCTCGCCGCTAGACATTCCTCGAGCATCGACGAAGCAGCAAATGTCACAAAACCAAAACCACGTGACCTGCAACAACAGTATTTACAACAGTTATCATCAATTAAATAAAAAAAGCCAATCACAGTTCTGACAACCAAAAATATCCAGTCAAGAAAACAACACGGTATAAAAATAGCTGTCGAGTTATGGTATATAAAACCAATAACATTAAAAGCATCCTGACCTTAAACATAGTACCTTAAGACATCAGAGACGTGGGACAAGTCGTAACATGTTCATTTCGCATTTTGTTTGCTTAAATCAGTATATAATTTATGCTATATGCTTTCACATTAACAACCAAGCACAGCAATGTCGACGCTAAGATAAATCACATCAAATAATCAAACATACATACAGACAGTTCAGCGGTAATTCAACATTAAATATCAGGTATGGCGCTTTACAAATTTGACTATTATTATTATTATTATTATTATTATTATTATTATTATTATTATTATTATTAGAAATACCGCTGTGTGTTCTGGTCTCGCATAACAACTACATGCGTCACATCGCCCCATTGCTGGTAAAATGTTTTCAGACTGTCCTCGGTCGTATTGAAATGAAGACCACCAACAAAAACCTTCCGAAAATTCTCATCCTGTAAATCGCACAATACACAACATGTAGCGGTTTGTAATATACCTTGTATAAATTAACACGTTATGTTAAATAACAGCGCATTATATGGGCGCAAACCTAACCAGCTTCTGTGCCCACATCGAAGATAGAAAAATAAAATTTAAACTCAACTGACTTAACAACAATTAACAACTGTAAAAGTTTCGGTAGGGCAAAGTTGGAAGGCTAGTGGGGCGACACCCCACCTGGGCGAGTTGGTCGGCCGAGCTGACGTTGGGGCGAAGTGACTGGTTACGGTTTGCACTAGTTAAGTACTGAAAAGTACTAAGCAACAACTTTCGGTGAGTTACGTGACGTTTTGAGAATCCAATTATTGTAGACTTTCGCCCAGTAATTAGCGGCAAAGTCTCAGGTGCTGAAATCCGGCGGTTGATACATTTCGGCACTTGAGAATTTGCCGCTAATTACTGTCTTGTCCCCACAGTTTGCATTTGAGCCTTGAGGATCATCCAAATAAAGTAAAAAAGTTGGTAAACATTCACTTTATGCTGATAAATTCACCAGACTGCTCTACCTGTTTATTCACTTTATACGGGCTGCTAATTATGGTCGGTTGTGTCGGTGGTGACTTCAGTCAGACCCCATAAGTGGTCCTATACGTCAAAATATAAGAAAAAAACATAGGGCATGGAATAGATACATTGAAACAAAAAATCCGGTTAAGTACGGCGAATATAGAAGAATATGTAATGCAGTTAGCGCGCAGATGACCAGCCTACGTGCCCAGGAACAATATGATATATCTGTATGCAGCAAAGATAATCCAAAAAAATTCTGGAGTTATATTAATAGTAGAAGAAAAACTGAGTCTGATATTGGTGATCTTATCCATGTTGATGATAGCGGTAATGCATCTGTTGCCAACACAGATGAACTTAAAGCTGAATTTTTATGTAAAGCCTTCAGTAATGTTTTCACTACTGAAGAAGATACCGTTACATGTCAACTACCTGATGACAACAGTGGTATACTTGGTATGGATGCCATCAAAATGGATGAAAGTATCATCATGTCCAAGTTAAGTAAATTAAATGTCAATAAATCTGCTGGACCAGA
>Ga0056114_1000649_pt1 | contig 13071 bp, 10 predicted proteins | sample WorMetHERISLAND1_FD_77005 | JGI IMG/M metagenome (GOLD analysis project Ga0056114, IMG submission 77005) | Marine gutless worms symbiont microbial communities from Max Planck institute for Marine Microbiology, Germany - Olavius loisae HERON... ...
ATCTTCATTTCCCTCGGAATGGGAATGAACTCCCCACTGAGGAGGGTCTACACGATATGATTGCAGGTACACTTGTTATCAAGGTCATAATAGGAAGACCTTAAACTAGGAAATTCCTTAAAATTTTCTTATATAACTAAATATTTCTGATGGACCAACCCGTATTCCAGGTACCCATCCTGGTCACAGGGAGAGTATGCATAGCGAGTAACCATTCAGGATCCCTTGCCAAACCGAGGGCTAGCTGTATAGCCTAACCTCATGTCTGAACCGCACGCCCCAACCAGTTCTCTGGGGAGCCTTACCCACAGAGCTTGAGCAGCAGCGCAGGCGCATCCGCAAGTTATAAGAGCGTATCCGAACACCCTAAGCACGCCTCGCCTAAGGTAGCTATAATTCCAGAGAGTAGGCTGGGTTGGGTGAGGAACGAAACCCAGCATTTACTGGACCAGCCAGGTTTGCATAGATCTCATTCCCCGACCCAGCCTACCAAATCTAAAATCAATAGTGTAGAAATCCCCTCGCCTCCATCAAGTGCCAATGCAGCCTGCTCCGTAGCCTCCTTGCATATCTTCGACTTCGGGGTCGGAGTGGGTACACTCCGCGCGCTGACGGGCTGCCAGTCGGCTGGTCGACAGCGTTCTGATGCCGAGAAAGGTAGGCATAGGGCGAGTTGAAGATCGGTTACTCGAAAAACGGATCGACCACGGAAACGCTCAGCGTACCTGGGCCAGTAACCCCTGCAGCATCCCCTCCGCCTGCCCCAGGTAGCCTGTGCCAAACAGGTTAAGGTGGTTGAGGATGTGGTACAGGTTGTAGAGGTCCTTGCGTATCCGGTAGCCTGGGTCCAAGGCCCAAGCCGCATTGTAGGCAGCATAGAAATCCTTGCCGAAGCCGCCGAAGAGCGCGGTCATGGCGATGTCCGCCTCGCGGTCGCCGTAGTAAACGGCCGGGTCGAAGACCACCGGAAGTCCATCCTCGTCGAAGCCCAGGTTGCCTCCCCACAAGTCACCGTGGAGCAGGGAGGGAATCGGGTCGTGGTCGATCAGAGCGGGTAGAACGGCAAGCAGTCGCTCACCCTGGTCCCGGAGGCGGTGGCCGTACCCGTTACGGGTCGCCAAGTCGAGTTGAAATCCCAGCCGGTGTCGTCCCCAGAAAGTCACCCAATCCGGTTCGGAGTGGTTCGATTGGTGGGTGGAGCCGACGGTGTTGTCGCGATCCCAGCCAAGGTCAGCCCGGGAGGCGTGGTGCATCGCGGCAAGTTGGCACCCTGCTTCGCCGGCTCCGTCCACGCCGGACTGACCGAGGGTAATATACTCCATGACGATATAGGACTCTCCGCTCGCGGTGCCAGTACATAGGGGGTGTGGGACCCGAATAGTACCGGTGTCTGCTATCGCCTTGAGCCCCATGGCCTCGGCTTCGAACATAGCGAGCCGATCCGGACGATTGAGTTTCACGAAATAAGCGTGTGGACCATTGCCCAGGCGATAGGTCCTGTTGATGCAGCCCCCGCCGACCGGGCACGGGGTGCTCGGATTGACCTGCCCTCCGCCGGCATTGCTGATTGCCGTAGCGATGGCTAACCAATCAGTCACCGTCAGTCACCAGCCGACGCAGCAAGGGGCTCAAGCGAGGGAAATGGACACGCAGAAACGACATTTGATCCGCCAGTACATTGCGACCCATTAAAGAGAAGATATACTCGGCATAGTTTGGGTGTGAAGGGTATGGCCAGCAGCCCCATCCTGACGGCCTCCGGGATGCGATCAGCCTTATGATTGTTACAGCGCATGCAGGCTGCCACTAAGTTGTTCCATTGATCTTCCCCGCCCTGGCTACAGGGCGCACATGGTCCTTCGACAGCTGGCGGGTAGGGAAGCGGCCACCGCATATAGCAGACGTAATCGTCGCATTGAAATAGGGTCCGATTGGACAAGGGGAACGCATAGCCGCTCTTCAGCTTGTTCGACGTGTGATGCATGCCATGGGTAGCGATGATGGAGTTAATTTTCAGGGTGCTGCGGCGCTTGGTGGCAGCATTGATCCAGCCATAGAGGAGAAACAGGCAGTCGCCGCACCCGTAAGGCGACCTAGCTGAGTAAGTATAGCCTAGCGACCGAGCGATAATCTACCCACTCCGGGGGCATTCTGGACAAGTCTGTTCGCAGTACCTATTGGCTCGAGTGTAACATCGAAGTGGTTACCCGGATCGTCCTTCCGATCATAGGAGGGTGTCGCAAGAATCTACCGCCGGGAGTGTCACCTTCCAGACAGCAGGCGTCAGTAAGGAGCTGATCTAAGGGTACCTCCTTTCCCTCCAAGTGGCCCGTACCCACGGATACCGACAAGAGGTCGGCGCTCCCAGGGAGGACTGCCGGTCCAGATCACCCGTTCCCCAAGCCCCTCGCTACGCGCTCGGGGCAGGCTCTCTCCTGGCAGGAAAATGGCTATTGCGACCTTCTTCCGGCAGGGAGTGCCGGAATCTCTAGTACTCCGAGTTTTTCAAAGTGCCCCTAACTCTAACCAACTGTTTTTTTAAGTGTTAAACGGCCATAACCTAAGCGATCCGCACAGCGGACCCCATGCCAACCGGTTGATTATTAGGTAGTGGTTGATATAGCTAAGTGGGATATTAGCCAACAGATGGCAACAATTCGGTATTATAGGGGTGCAGGAAGAATATTAGAAAAATTGAAAAAGATAAGGTCTTACGTACGAAACGTGCTAAATGCTGGCGTCGGGCATTATTCCATTGCTCAACATGGGAGGTTTCTCCCGTTTCTTTACTCACAGGGCGATGTTTCTCATCTGGAATCACGGCTTAATACGCTTTCCAATAGTCGCTGGATACCGTGGCCTTTTATACGCAGGTGGTCTGCGGTCCTAAAGTATCTGGCACGTCTCATCACTCCGACCACCGCAGGCATAAGCCACAGCTCCTTCGAGTTCCTCTATTCAACATAACCCAAATCCAAACTTTGATGACAGTGCTGAAGACAAACACGCATAATTAATCCACCTCCGACACTAGAGTCTGCTCAGGATCAACGGAGTTCAGCATGGTTTCGAGGAGTGGTAGCTGTTCTGCTTCCTAACTATGCGCTTAACTATAATGAGTTATCTTTCTTCCTCCGTATAGCGCTTATGGGGTTCAAGTACGCCGTGAGCACCACAGGTTTCACAATGACATTGTGGATTGCCATGCCCATTCCTGAGAATTTCTTTGCTGTGACATCTACGGCAAGTATATACCTATCGTTTTGATAATCATCGTTGGAAACCATTTGGTTGAATTAACATTGAAAATGGTTGTTTAAACCCTACCGAAATTTCTCTAGATAGGATTGTTGAAGTTCAGTACCAGGTAAATAGTGAAACGGAATTTCCTAGTTTAAGGTCTTGATATCTCACCCTGTATAGTTCATACTGATTCTCATCGTGAAGTAGTCTGTGTAAGAATAGGATTTCATGAACATCATGCGTGTTTTCGATCAGTTCCAGACCCAAGGGGATTGCCTTGCTCATCTTGAACAAGCTAGGTCCACCATACGCACCTACCACTTCAGAAGTGGTTCTTAGCAATCGTGCTCATGTTAAATGCCAAGAAAGGACTATCCGTACTACTCCGCACTACAGCTTTCCCGCAATTATATGAAGACCCTGAGCTTTAATCGCTACAAAAAACTAGGGTGAAATATCAAGACCTTGAACTAGGAAATTCCGGATTTAGATCACGACGTCGTACAACCATACCGCTTGAATTTAACCACTACTGGGGGGAGGGGAGGAACAGTTAAAGTGCTGCGTCTACGTCGAGGTGAAGTATTTAGCTGTGCCAACAGACAACTATTCACAGCGGAATGAAATCTGCTGAGCCGCTGTGCGAACTCGTGCTGCCATCCCTGCAGGAGATCCCTGAGATGATAATATACTATTGTTTCTATTAATAAATGTATGGTTATTAAAATGCAAATCCAATCAACTTGAACCTTAATAGCTATGGGGCCTTGGGACCTAAGTTAAAGGAGATTTCCACAAAGTTATCCACTGATTTCGTACACTCGGACTTAATCCCATGCAGACATGGGGTTGGCGGGCGTTCGAGGGGAAATTTGTTTTATAGATAGGCTTAACTTGCGCCATGTCTATCGACACACCGATCATTCTGCGCGTTGCCGTGGACGTGCCTGTCTCCGCAGTGTTCGATTATCTACCGGCCGTCGGTCAGGCTGAGAACCCTCCAGAACCTGGCATGCGGGTGCTGGTACCCTTTGGGCGCAGCCGACGCCTGGGTATGATCGTGGAGGTGACGGCGCGGACCGAACAGGACCCGGACCGGCTCAAACCGGTGGATTCCCTTCTCGACCCGGCCCCGCTGCTCGGTGCTGCGGATCTCGCCTTCGTGTTGTGGGCGGCTGGGTACTATCACCATGCCCCTGGGGAGGCCTTGTTCAGCGCCCTGCCGACCCGGCTGCGTCGACCCTTGTCACCACTGCTGGAAAGCGGAACGCCTGGCTGGTGTCTCACACCTGAAGGGCGCGCAGGTGTTGCCGGTCTGACGCGGGCTCCCAAGCAAGCGCTGGTGGCCCGCTTGCTCGCGACAAGCGACACGGGATTCAGCAGCGCCGAGCTCAAGCGACGTCTCGGTGACTGCCACGGTGCTCTGCACGCGCTGGCTGCCCGTGGTTGGGTCGAGCCTTGCCGGATTGCATCCGTGCCACAGGTCGAGGGGCGGACATCAGCCAGCGGACCCGCGCTCAATCCCCATCAACGCCGGGCCGTGGATTCAATCCGGGGCGCACTCGGGGGGTTCCACGCCTTCCTGCTAGAGGGGGTCACTGGCAGTGGTAAGACTGAGGTCTACATCCAACTTCTGCAAGGACTGCTCGTAGCTGGGCGACAGGCCCTGCTGTTGGTACCGGAGATCGGTCTGACGCCACAGCTGTCGCAATGCCTTATTGAGCGACTCGATGTCCCTATGGTCACACTGCACTCTGCCTTAAGCGCCAGTGAGCGGGAACGGGCCTGGCGATGTGCGGCCACTGGTGAGGCCGCGCTGGTACTGGGGACCCGCTCGGCGGTCTTTGTGCCCCTGCCGCGCTTGGGCCTGATCCTGGTGGACGAAGAACACGATCTCTCCTTCAAGCAGCAGGACGGGTTCCGCTATTCAGCACGGGACCTAGCCGTGCGTCGCGCCCAGCAGAGCCATTGCCCGGTAGTCTTAGGTTCTGCCACGCCGTCCCTGGAGACGCTGCACAATGCCCGCAGTGGACGTTACACCCGGCTCGAGCTCCCGAACCGGGCCGGAGATGCGTTGCCGCCAGCGTTCCTGACCTTGGACATCCGCGCCCAACCCCTGCGCGCAGGTCTGTCGCCAGTGCTGCTACGTCTGATGCGGGAAGAGCTGGAACAGGGGAATCAGATCCTGCTGTTCCTCAACCAGCGCGGCTTTGCCCCCGTGCTGATCTGTCATACCTGCGGGTGGGTCAGCGAGTGCCCCCAGTGTGATGCCAAGCTCACCCTGCACCTCGCCGCCGGGCGCCTCTGGTGCCACCATTGCGGATGTGCGCGTGCCCTGCCTAGAGCCTGCCCTGACTGCAAGGGGACCGACCTGCGTCCCTTGGGGCGGGGGACGGAACGCTTGGAGACCGAGCTGCAGGACCTCTTTCCCGGTACGCATTTGGCACGGATCGATCGTGATAGTACGCGCCGTAAGGACGAGCTGGAACGCCTGCTCGGGGCGGCCCGGCGCGGGGAGATCCACCTGTTGTTGGGGACCCAGATGTTGGCTAAGGGGCACCACTTCCCCGGCGTTACCCTGGTGGGGATGCTGGACCTGGACCAGGGGCTCTACGGAGCCGACTTCCGCGCCCCGGAGCGGATGGCCCAACTGGTCGTCCAAGTAGCGGGGCGGGCTGGTCGGGCCCGGCAACCTGGTCGGGTCGTCCTGCAAACTAGGCACCCAGACCATCCCTTGTTGCTCAGCCTACAACGACATGGTTACCCAGCTTTTGCCACCGCTGCCCTTGATGAACGCCGACAGGCTGCACTGCCTCCCTTTTCCCATCAAGCCCTGATGCGTGCCGAGTCACGGGCTGCGCAGGCAGCCTTGAAATTTCTGGAGCGGGCTGCAAGCGAGGCGACCGCTATCGCCGCCAGGGGAGCGGCGGTCTGGGGCCCTGTCCCAGCACCTATGGAACGGCGCGGTGGCCACTACCATGCCCATCTGTTGGCGCAATCAGATCTAAGGTCGGACCTACAGACATTCCTGACCGCTTGGCTGGCCAGGGTACGGGCCATGAAGGGCACCTCGAGAGTGCGCTGGTCGCTAGACACGGATCCCCAGGAAATGCTTTGAACCGGCAGCAATTCCGATCAGGACTCGCACAACACTTCAAGATAATTCCAGTGCGTTCGGTTTAGTTGTGCCTTTTATCCATGTTTACGTCTTAACACATGAGGGTACGCCATGGGTGGGGCAACTTTTACCTGCTCAGGTCGATGAAGCCCTGATAAACGAGTTCGCCAGGGCCCAAAAAGGCTCGTAACCGCACCCGGCGCGCAACTCCTACACGACTTCATGCGCAACTTTGTACATCAGCAGCAGTCAGTTTAAATTCGGCCTATGCCGGCAGCTTGGTTGATCATCGTGGCCTCAGCCAGCTCGGTCGTGTCACTGGCACTCGCGAGCTTCAGCAATTTTAGTATGAGATTAATAGAAAGATGGTTAACTTCTCTCGCTCTTTCAGAGCAGAAACTGGATTATTAATAAAATTGACTGATTCCTGGTTCAGTATGTCAAACAGTGAGAATGTTTCATTCTGCCAATGGTATGCTCGAAAGAAAATACATGTTTCTGCAAAGCTTCCGATTTCCTCTATTTTTGATCGCTCTTCAGGTTCGGACAGGGATCCTTTATTTGATTTTATCGGCTTCTTATGAGGTAACAGAATCGTCGATAAAGCCTCACAGTCTTTTCCGACACCAAAAAACCAAGACCAATTTGTACTGTTATGCTTCCGAACCAAGGTTAAAGCAGGAACGACTTCGCCATTGCGTTCAATAATTCCAATAATCGGTATTTTAGCTATGCTCCGACCTCTTTTATGAGTATTATCCCTATCCTCTGATTTGTTGCTCTTACGTGGCTTGCTGCCGACATAACACTCGTCAGCTCCTACGAATCCTCGCAATAAACAAACATCGGCTTCCATCATTCTTTTCCAATTCGAGTCTGTAGATACCAAGAAGATTCTTGGTCTATCTCAAGATCGCGGATTAACTGATAACTGGAAATACTTGTTTTGATATCCAGCACCAAGGCGATAGCGAGGGACCATTCTTACAGCGGGATTCTTGTCTTCTGAAAGATTGTGCCAGACAGCGCATTGAAGCTAGACTTGCAATCATCGCAATTCCAACGGCCTTGAAGCTCATTTTCCTGTTTACACGCTACGCATTCACTTCCACAATACAGGCAACTAGGATGATCCACCCAACGCACATTTCTCCAAATTTTCAAGACATCTTTCGTGGCCAGGATACCGTTGAAAGACCTGGAGCAAGGTTCATCTTGCTCCCCACTTGTCAATGTGGGGATATAATATCTAGTATAGGATTAGAGAATCAAGCCTGTGACTACTTATTCTGATTATTAATTTAGTTGAGAGAGCTCTTGGGGCATTTTAATCGCTGCTTTGGGGAGCACATCCAAATTGGCAGTGCACATTGCCAAGATATGCAAAGAGAACTTGGCATAATCATAAGCATATCCAGGGCTGAAACTGAAATGGAACCCGGGCACATTGAAGGTTGGATAGGTTTTGAGATAGGAATTGGGATCAAGTGGTAGAATTCTAATATTTTCCGCTCTATGGAGAGACCATTACTATGCTGTGGAATGTAATGGTATGTGCAATCCGAGTGATTACAGTGCACCGAGACGCCTAGTGTCGGCGCGTTACCGCACGATAGGGACAACCTAATGCAGGAAAGGATATTTTGCAGTGATTTCCAGCAATGAGGCGCGCGATCACACTGCAGAAAATGGGCAATAACTACCCAGAAAAGTAGTTCATGACACTCATCCGTTGATGAGGAATACCTAGTTATGCCGATCCCGCTTTTGCGTGTGAGGTGAAAAATCACATGCGACCCCTTGCGGATAGCTGTAATAGCCTTCCTTGATGTCAGGGCATGGCCTGCCGAGACTTGGATTCTCGGCAGGCCATGAAAACTGCTTATCGATGGCCCGTAGATACAGCTTCCTTCCCCAATTCTGCAACGTATAGCGGGCGATATTGCGTAGGTCTTGAGCCGCCTGCGGCGTGATCTTGAACGATTTAGTTATCCTTCCCGATCCGACTCTTCAGGAAGCTTGTTGACCGAATAATTTTCGACGAAATCGCCTTCAAGTGCCTGCGTTTCACCTTCGGCTAGATGCACGCGCAAGGCCGCGAGCTTACTGTTACCCCCTATTTCGCTTGTCGAGTCGTAGCATCCATTCGCGACCTCGTTCTTGATGAAGGTTTTCCAGTGGTCGCCCAAATTTAGGGATGTCATTGCCATGATATAACCTTGATATTTGCCCCTAACAAAAAAGCGGCCATTGAAACTTCTACATACAGTAAAGACCTTGCAAACCTTGCCGCGTAACATGCAGCCTCTGTCTTAATCACCCTAATCGTATTCATCCTACCGCTTATTCAGTAATATCCTTATCATTTTTGTGACAGCGCCATACCAGATACCCCTAAATCTGGATTTCTCTGGTATTTTATACTAGTTTTTCGGTTTTTTGGTAACCCATGAAGCAACAGGTTAAGGATCTCTTCGCCGGTACCCTGGCGAAGCTTGTCGCCGACGGCCTCCTGCCGGGGGATGGACTCCCAAATGTCAAGGTGGAACGCACCCGCGACGAGCGCCATGGTGATTTTTCTTCCAATGCGGCGTTGGTCCTAGCCAAGCGGGCCCGCACCAAGCCAAGGGAGTTGGCCGCGTGCCTGATAGAGGCACTGCCTCCGTCTCCCTTGGTCGAGCGGGTGGAGCTTGCCGGTCCCGGCTTCATCAATGTTTTCCTTGCCCCTGCTGCTTACCGGGCCCTGGTCCCCGAGATCCTGGCGACCGGCCCAGACTACGGGCGCAGCGATATCGGCACCGGTAAGCGGGTCCAGGTGGAGTTCGTCTCTGCCAATCCAACCGGTCCCCTGCACGTAGGCCATGGCCGTGGTGCCGCCTACGGAGCGGTGGTGGCGGATCTGCTGGCAGCCGTGGGTTTCCAGGTCCACCGCGAGTATTATGTCAACGACGCCGGCCGCCAAATGGATATTCTGGCTATCTCCGTGTGGCTGCGCTATCTGGAGCTGTGTGGGGAGGCCCCCCCTTCCCAAGTAACGGCTATCAGGGTGACTATGTTTGGGATATCGCGGCCTCCCTGCATCGGGAATGTGGGGACGACTACCGCTGTGCCGGCGGCGAGCTCTGTGCAGATTTGCCCCTCGATGAATCGGCCGGGGGCGACAAGGAGAGCTATATCGATGCCTTGATCGCGCGCGGCCGCCGCTTGCTAGGAGACGCTCGTTACCAGCTGGTGCTCGAGCGGGGATTGGAGCATATCTTGGACGACATCCGCGATGATCTGTCCCGGTTTGGAGTAGACTACGACAAGTGGTTCTCCGAGCGTTCCCTAGCCGAGTATGGTGCCATCAAGCAAGCCATCGAACGACTGCGCGCAGCCGGGCATTTGTACAAACGGGACAGCGCGCTCTGGTTCCGCTCCAGCGACTTCGGGGACGAGAAGGACCGGGTGCTGGTACGCGATAACGGCCAGACGACCTATTTTGCGTCGGACATCGCTTATCACCTGAACAAGTTGGAACGCGGTTTCGAGCGTGTGATCGATATCTGGGGAGCAGACCATCACGGCTATGTGCCTCGGGTCAAGGCGGCCCTGGCGGCCCTGGGAAACGACCCTGAGCGGGTGAATGTGCTGCTGGTACAGTTCGCAAGCCTCTCTCGGGGGGGCGAACGGGCTCAGATGTCCACCCGCTCCGGGAAATTCGTTACCTTACGCCAACTGTGTAAGGAGGTGGGGCGAGACGCAGCCCGCTTCTTTTACATCATGCGCCGTTGTGAGCAGCACCTGGACTTCGACCTGGATCTCGCCAAGTCCCAATCCACAGACAACCCGGTCTATTATGTCCAGTATGCCCACGCCCGGATCCATAGCGTACTGCGCCAGGGGTTGGAACGGGGTATACCAGTGGACCCGAGCCCTGGGGAGATCAACCTGGAGCAGCTTACCGCAGCCCATGAGCAGGTCTTGCTCAAGGGCCTGGCGCGTTATCCGGAAGTGCTGGAGGCGGCGGCGCTTTCCTTGGAGCCCCATCAGCTCGCTCACTATCTGCGGGAACTGGCCAACGACTTCCACACTTACTACAACGCCCACCAGTTTTTGGTGACGGATGAGGCCTTGCGTGATGCCCGTATCAAGTTGATCCTGGCTGTGAAACAAGTGCTGCGCAATGGACTCGATCTGATCGGGGTGTCGGCTCCGGAGAGCATGTGATATGGCAACGAAAGACTACAGACCCAGGCCCCGCCATGCCCGGCGCAGGGGCTCCGGTTTCTTCTGGTTTATCACCGGCGCGGTGGTTGGAGCCTTCGGGGTCGGTCTGGCCTGGACCCTACAGGACCAAGCACCCACACCAGCTGCTTCGGGTTCCCAGGCCCAGGCGAAACCGTCCGTCAAACCACGCTTCGTCTTCCACCAGCTCCTACCGCAACTGGAGGTGTCGATTCCCGACGAGGAGCCGAATAACGCGGCATCACCTCCACCGCGGCCCGCACCGGAATCTCGGCAGCAGAGGGAATCGTCACAAGCAGCAACATCCCCTAAACCCCGGAAGACAGCCAAAACGGAAAAACCGCAAGGTTCTGCCGAAGATGGCGCTTCCTATCTGGTGCAAGTCGCCTCTTTACGCAAGGAGTCCGATGCGGAACAACTCAAGGCCCGGCTTGCCCTGCTCGGCATCCGCTCCAGCATCCAGCAGGTGACCGTAAACGGCAAGGACTACCATCGGGTGCGCGCCGGTCCGTACCGCGGCAGGCACAGGAGATGGGAGATGAACAAGACCCACGCCTTGTTGAGCAGCAACGGCTTACAGGGCATGACCATTAGGCTGAAATGAAAGCCGACACGGGGGTGAGGAAATAAAGCTTTGCATTATGGATTGCGGGTAGCAGATTACTCTTGAAAATCCAAAGGTGGAAATCGACGATACTGCTGGTTGATGCGGATTGGGAAGTATCCTTTCTACCCCACCTTAACAGCAACTAGGTTGTGTTGACCTTTAGGAAGGTCAACACAGCTGACTCTATGACAATCAAACGGTTAACGTAGGGTCCACTGTGCGAACCGCTCTGGTTGTGGCTATTTAACACAAAAAACAGTTAGTTGGAGTTAAATGTCAACAGGACCTAACTCCTACACCCGGGGTTTGGCACCACACTCTTATTCGTCAATACCTACATCATCCAGATGCTCAAGAAAGCCTTGGATAAACCGGGTATTGAGCCTGCTGTAAACGAACCTTGCTGCTTGTTCGAACTCGTATTTGTGTGCAACATCCAGCTACTCCTCAGCCATGTCGATGCCTATTGCAGTCCTGTCGGGACCAACAAGCTGCAAGCAAATGTAAACATCTACCTGGGACCTTTCCATAATAGTTCTTCACCGCTTCATTGGGTATCGATGGCATTCATAATGGATTACTCGTGAGTATGAAAAAAATGATCCGACACCATCCGAGGCTGAGGAGTAGCCCACGCAGATCCGCTCTGGCCACATTCCGCTGCTTGAGTTCCTGGTCCAAGTCCCAGCTCATCCACAGGTGTGTGGATGTATAAGAGGCATCAGCCAAATCCAGTGCGGTCTCGGCTGACACAGCCTGCTTACCACGGATCAATTCGTTCAGACGCGTTTCGGTCTAACCGATTCGGTGGGCAAATTCTGCCTAGCTGATCGCTGCAGGTGCTTAGTGGTAATCGACGATGGAGACCTCCATCGAAGGAGCCATGCGCTCTGGCAGAGCTTGATGTGATGGGCAGCGACGGTGGCACTGTTAAGGTTGATGAGACATTTATTGGTAACGACCTGATCATTAAACCGAAGCATCCAAGATAGATGCGCGGTTACGCGCACAAGCACAAGGTTCTGGCTTTGGTTGACCGGATCACGGGTAAGGCCCGAAGTATGGTGGTTAATGACTTGAAGGCGAAGACGCTGGTTCCGATCTTGAAAGAGAATAAGGTGTCTTGGAGCGGCTCGTCGGTGTCGATGAGGACGTGGGTCTGTTAGCGCAGGTGTTCGATCTTGGCGTCGAGTTGGGCGATGTTGTGTTGCAGATCAGGAATCAGGAAGTCTGATGTCGTCGCGGTGGATTAGGCGACCTGGAGCTGGTTTTTGGTCTGGGTTCGGAGCTTGTTGAGGGTGGCAATGAGGTGCGCACAGGCGCAGCTGGTCAGGACCAGGGCATCCAGGCGTTGCTAGGGCTTGGGCATCGACGACACAGTGATCGTTTTGGTACGGGGTCTGCGTCGCCTCGGCGAAGCGTTTGGTAGCCTTGGGGGTTACTATCAGGTCCAGCCCAGTATCATCCAGGACCTCCACAAGAGACCACCCCCAAGACCCGGCTTCGCCTGAGCTTTGCGCAGGGCTCGGATCAGGGCCAGATAGGTGGTGTTTAGGTTAGCGATACTGCCGGTTTGAAGGCCTGGGTCAGGCCGTTGAAGAAGTGCTGTGGCTCCTCGAACTTCACCACCAAAGGCCAGGGTAGTGCTGGCGAACCGGTTGTGGACCTCTGCATAGAGTTGCTTGATTGCAGGCTGCGGACCAGGGGTGAGGGAAGAGATAGGGGCCCCGAACCTGATGTTGGCGGTGATGGCCAGCCAACGTTGGCTGCTGCAGCGTTCGAGCTCACCGGACTGAATCTTGACCACCAGGTGCACGAGATTCCCCAGATGCACGGGGCCTGCGGGGTGTTCCCAGACTGGGATTGAAAGTATCGC
>Ga0056114_1000650_pt1 | contig 13066 bp, 8 predicted proteins | sample WorMetHERISLAND1_FD_77005 | JGI IMG/M metagenome (GOLD analysis project Ga0056114, IMG submission 77005) | Marine gutless worms symbiont microbial communities from Max Planck institute for Marine Microbiology, Germany - Olavius loisae HERON... ...
AAATGTGTATAAGAGAAAACCATTTTAGTTGAGAATATGGATTTTCCCCCCCCCCCCTGTTGGTAGAGACGTTAAACACTGCTCAATCAGTCAATCATGAACTCCTTTGTTTGTTTTTTTATAATTTTTTACACGTGGCATGTGCTTGATTTACTTTTATGTTCTTGATACATTTCATATTGCGTGATTTGTAAGAAAATGTACTGTGTTTGTGCGGCTTCACTACACCACTATGTATGTGTTGAATCGTCATCAATTGCTGTTGTCTGTGATTGGCCAGGATCCGGAGGCAAGCTATGATGTCAACGATGACGACTCTGATCCGCAGCCTCGCTATGAGTACACCAATGAGAACAGGTGAGTCATTGTCAGTCTTTGCTGGCCCTGTGTGGGCTCGAGAGCATTGTAGAATAAGCCCACCTTGTTTCCTGGCCGAGTTTCGTATTAGGCGACTAAACTGGGCTGGTTTTGTTTTGCTGTATTTTGCATTGTTTGCTTTTCCTGGGTCGTGTTTAGTTTTTGTAGTGTGTCTGTTTTTAATTTGTCTTCTGTCCTGTATTTTCCATCGTGAACCAACGTGAATGGCACTGTATTGCCTAAGTGTGCTGATGTGCTGTTAAGAATCTACTCACTCGCTCACTGCCTGTCTCTGCTGCTCTTTTCATTACCATCTGTTGGGATTTTTCCTGTCTGTTTGGGTTCAGATACGATACGATCGAAGAGTTTAGTAAGGATTCTTTCATAAAGCACTTTATAATGTGATGCAGTACGTACTGTTGATTTTTGTCTTATGAAAAATGACCAACGGGATGTCATATTTATACTGAAGGGATGTGTCTACTGCCATGTTAAGGTCTGATATTCACTCTAAAACGCCGATAGCTTATGCCATTCCTCTAGGTAATGAGCTCAGACTGTATGAAAAGAGCGAAGAATGGTCCCAACAGCCGCCAGCTTTGTATTATTGCAGAAATCTGGAATTAGACACTTGTGTATATTGTTAAACAAGTAAAGTCTTTCCCGGGTATCATGGGCCCATACGGCGGCGCTGATCTCCGTTTTATTAGCCTTCAACTATAAACCAGCCGAAGCTGTGAGATCACTGATACACGGCTAGTGCATTGCATGGCATGTCTGTTTTCTTTACTAGCTTTCGCTGATACTTATTAACCGAAGCCCAGAAGGACGGCACTCTGAGTTTGCATGGTACACAATACACAGTAGTCGCAGGTGAGATTTGAACCTATGAGCTCATGATAGCAAGCCTGGCACCAATTTACCACCACCACATGGCCAGTAGTGTACCTAGGTATAGTGTTGCTGTACCTGTAATGATTACTAGCCAGGTGAAATGTCACATGAATACCTACCTGTTTCAGCAGTAACTGTAGTGTTACTTCGGCAACACAGATCGGCGCTGCTGTGGCTGTCACAGTGAGCGCGGTGACAAATATAAAACTTTTGACTTAATTTACTTACTTACTTAGAGTTTAGTTACTTATATGTCTTGGGGTACCGTGGTGGGCTGGTGGCAGCCCCACCGCCGTTTAGGCTTGGCGACCCTGCCGTCTGTGGGAGCCATCCCCTAGTCACCCCATAGTACTAGTGTAGACTAGGGGACTTGCTGTGCTTTATATGTGTGTCTCTTTATTGTGTTGCTGTATTTTTGTTGTTGCTTTTTTCTGGGTTTTCTTTACTTTTGTAGCGTTTTTCCTTCAGTACTTTGATACTGTTGGTTGGGTCTTTTGACCTGTAAAACTGTTTCCCAGATAACCTATACTGTGTTGGTGGAGACGTTAAACCCTGTTCAATCAATCAATCTATCAACACTTGCATGTCTTTACATTGTACTGTTGAAGGCATGGGACGAGATGTGCAGGGGAAGTGGCTGCAGAGGCCAACAATGGTATCTGTAGCGCTGGAGTTGCATACGAGGCAAAGATTGGAGGTAATGTGTGGATGTGTTTTACTTTTTACAGTGACGAGAAACTAATAAGTCATTTCTTATTGACTGTAATTTGATTTGATTTTTTTTACAGTTTCACACGTTCCACGACTATGTTGTGTTCTTAGCTCGGGCTGCTGTACCAGTTGTAACGATAGGTGTGACAACTGAGTTGGAACTGCTGCTGTTTGGTCACGGACCTCTAGTGGCGACCAATAATAATAGTTATTCTTTGCATGGGATGATGTCGCAGACTTCCCAAAATGTTGATATTGTCATTGATCAATGTGTGTGACGCCAGTCAAGCCACTGGAGACCCAAGAGGACCTCCCGTATAACCTATACTGTGTTGGTGGGGACGTAAAACACTGCTCACTCACCCAAGAAGGAAGGTGATGGCTGACGTCAATGGCCTAACTGGGTCGTGGCCAGTGGTGCCCAACCTAACCGGGTCTTGGGTAGTGTTACAAGCACAGGGTCACCACTAGCTGCCATAAGTGTAGCCAACTTCAGCTGCCAACTAATATGGCCGACGTATGCCGTGATTGGCCGACTGATCAACACACTGACTGCTGCTTTGTTGTGATTGGTTGTCCAAGTCATCACACAATCCTCTGCTGTACAGCTAAAAATAGATCCCATCCAGTTGGTCCGCCATCTTTGTTGGCAGCTACCGGTGTTTACAGCTTTATGCCTTTACGTGATTGGCCAGTATGCTGTCAAGAAGAATATTTAAATACATCCTTGGTACTGGGTACAAGTAATGTGTTATTGTTATTGCAGTTTGAACTAATTTGTAATACGATACGATTGACGGGTTTAACATGGACTAAAAAGCTGAGTGTGATCAGCTTGATCCAGCACACGAAACTAAAACCAACAAACGCCAATGCCCACTTAGTTCAGTACAAGTTAAAGATTCATGAAGGCAGTCCGGAAGGAATCATGGAGGAAAGGATTTGTGAAAGAGATGAGTTTTAAGTCTGGAGTGAAAGGTCAAGGGAGTGACAGATGGTGAGAACGAAGATGATGTCTGTGATGAGGTGATGCGTGCAGGATGAGGTGAACCAGGAGAACAGTGAACAGAATAAGGTTAAGCATGCTGCTGTACACTGACAGTTCTTTACGTTCTCAGCTGGTGTTTTTGTTGCCTGAGTCCATCGACACTATGCTTGTGTTATGCCGAGTGTAGGTGTACGCATGCTGGACGGTGATGTTACTGACGCCGTTGAAGCCAAGTCACTCAGCCTTAACCCTCAGCACATCCACATCTACAGCGCATCGTGGGGTCCGGACGATGACGGTCAGACGGTCGATGGTCCAGGACCGCTGGCCCGCAAAGCCTTCCACGACGGTGTCACTAGTGTAAGAACTGTACACATTGTTTTGTTCTGCTGATTGCACAGAGCAAGCAATTGTTGATATCTAATTATGTACGTATGTCAGTGAATTTTTATGTGGATAATTGTCGTGTTTTTAGTAGCTGGATTTGGTTTGAATTAGTTGCCAGTTAGAAAACATACGAGAGGACACGTGACTCCGTGATGTGCTGTTCTATGTAAGTAAAGTCTTTGTTTCATTGCCTGCCTCTGAGCTTCTTACCAGTAACATTGCTACTGAGCCAGTTACATTCCTGTGCTGCACAGCGCTGAATATTATTTTATACAGCTCCAGTAGTACACTGGCTTGTCGGCCAACTGCTCTGTATGTGGGACGTGTTAAAGGCGTTCGTCGTGTGTAGAGGGTTAAGTATAGACGTCCCTTGTGGTCAGCGTGTTAAAACAGCACGCTTGATTAATTGTGCAAATAAATGAGCTTGTAACTGCAAAGTGATGGTTTTGCTGTGTAGGGCCGCAATCGTCTCGGCTCTATATTTGTGTGGGCGTCGGGTAACGGCGGTCGTGACGGTGACAGCTGTAACTGTGACGGTTACACTAACAGTATCTATACACTGTCTATCGGCAGTGCAACCGAGAATGGACTTGTGCCGTGGTACTCAGAGGCATGCTCGTCAACCCTGGCTGCTACCTACAGCAGTGGCTCTGGGTCTGAACGTCAAATTGTAAGTCACTGGTCGCTAACTGTGAGTCTTGTGTGCCTGTGTCTGTGAGAAGCTGTGCCTTAGAAGGAGCATAGTTGCTTTGTCAACGTGACATTCAATTCCATTCAAGCCTGTATATTACCAGTAGGTGTGTGTTAGTTGAAGGTCAGAGCATTACTGTGATGTGCGTATGTTGTGAAGGTGACGACGGATTTACGTAAAGGTTGCACTGAGTCTCATACTGGTACATCGGCTAGTGCTCCGCTCGCTGCTGGAATATGTGCCTTGGTTCTACAAGTCAAGTACTTATCAGTCTTGCATGTCACTCACTCATTTGTCTCTCTACTTATTCACGCTACTTACCGTATTTCTTCAAATAGTTCAGACCCACATATAATTCGGACACACTACGTTTTCTTTAAATAATTATTTTTTCACTCATGTATAGTTCGGACAGTTGGTACATAATAATTCGGACAGGCAATTCCAAATTTCCGCACGTGCGTTTTGCGATCGTTCAGTCCACGAAGTAAACAATATCGGGTGAGATCGCTAACGGAATGGACCGAATTGCAGAACTTAAATAACGATTGTTTCCGTCTGGGTTTAGGCTTTGGGATTGTTGTAGGGGCCTACTAGTAGATACCTATTACCAGTTAATTCCTAAGGTTAGGCACCAAGTATTTGTGCAGAAAATTGTAAAAGGTAATCACTAGCCGACGTCCTGTGTCCTGATGCCTGCGTTAGTATACTTGGGGCCATGTCAAGTTTTAACCAGCTCGTTACCAGAAATGGCGCCACATGTGAATACCAATAAAATAAAAGTATACAAACTGATCACTAATGTTCGCCAGTAAGTATTAGTTCGGACACGATGTTGTGATATTTTATATAATTATTTCTTAACCCTTTTTGTTTCGGATAGTTGCCGTTGTAATCAATTTAGAGTGTCTGAACTATTTGAAGCAATATGGTAGGTTTATTATGTGAACCTCCCTAGGGCCGCATTAACTGCTGCACTCTGTCCAGCCGTCTGTCCTTTGCCTACGATTTTCTCGAAATAGGAAAGCTGTAGAAATTATAATTTAGTGGAGACATGAGCGGATAAGAGTAACTAGGGAGCAAATTTGATGTCTAAAGGTCAAAGGTCAAGGTCACTGGGATCGAAAATGTAAAAATCGTTTTTATGCATGTTTTTGTCAAATGTGGGTGGATTTACGTCACACGAAGACCAAAATCACCGGCCCATTCTATACATATTGTCAAATACATTTCTTCAGCGGAAATGCCTTAATGATCATCTGTAATTATCTGGGAAGGCCGGCCGCATGTCACAGCGGCCCACTTGGCCGTGTAGCTACTTGTTAATTTGTTTTGGTTTTCGTTTCTTCTGTCGTATGTGCGTGCATGTTGTGACATGGTGAGGTGGGTCTGGTGAGTTTGAGGGCTATCTGGATGACTAAACATCCTCCTTTAGTGCTTTGATACTCTGAAATTATGACATATGATGGTATATAAATTCGCATATTCTTCTTCTTGTTGTTGTTTGGATCATCAGACCTGTAAAAATGTGAGTCAGAGTCTCAACTCATACTGTGGAATTCACAGTCAAACAAAACAGTGTTCCATATATTTACAGCATATGTCGTAATTCACGGATGTTCTTGTTTTTACTGTATCTGGTGCAATGCGAATAGACATTAATAATGATGACATGGGGTGAGCACTGAAGCAGTGTTATGTGACTTTGTAGTCCGCACCTCACTTGGCGAGATCTGCAACATATTGTGGTCTTGACTGCTCGCCAGGCCAACTTAGACGCTGACGACTGGGCTAAGAATGGCGTCGGTAGACTAGGTAAGTGATATGCCTTCTATTAGTCTAGTTGTGCGGATGCTGATGTTATCTACAGTTTTGTCTGAACTGTCACTAGCTTGCCAGTCATGTTCTGGCAGTTGACCTTATAAAGCCAGTCTCAATGTCCGTCCATTCATCCGTCCGTACACAAAACGTTTTTCTGGTTTGAATGAAATTTGGTATGTATGTAAAGGTCGATGAGTGATACACGACGGAATGCCGTATGACCCGATCCAAGGTCAAGGACTCAAGTTCAAGGTCATTGAGGTCTGAAATGTGTGGAAATGATCGATTTCAAAAGCTGTCTTCTGCCAATATGCATGTAATCAAAAGACTAATGGTGAATTATGATACTGCAATATCTGAATTTTAACTGGATAGATTTTTGATATTCGTCCTCGTTTGACGTTACGAGACCTTCAAGCTTAGGGTGTTCCACCTTCAGCAAACAAATTTTGCCCATAACAATATATGTCCAGCAAATTTTGGTCTCCTGGTTCTCACAGCATGTGACAGCTGCATGCACAGTGGATAGTAAATATCTAAAAAGTTCTATGGTGTTTACTGTGTTGCTGTGGTTACTAGTAAGTCATCACTTCGGCTACGGTCTGCTGGATGTAGCTGCCATGGTGGACGTTGCTCGCAACTGGACGCGGGTTCCAGAGCAGCATCGGTGTGAGATCACGTCACGTCATGCGTCAAGGTCGGCGAACAGCACACACATGTGTACTATTAGTAGACAGCATAAATCTGTTTGTCTACCTGTCTATTTGATGACATGAGCTCAGCTGTGAGTACAAACTGCCTGCTTCCAGTAGTTATATTGTCACATTACATATGACACAATATATAACATAAACACCTAACCCTTTGACATTCACTGTTGCCCTGAGCATCAGAGTGCCCGGATGTCAAAAATTACAAACGATGGCTTAACCCGGTCTGGCGCACGATGCTTTATAGCCGTACCCATGTGGAACCAGTAGGCATGAAAGGGTTAGGTGTTTCTGTTATATGTTGTCTCATTTGTTGTCAGTGTTTATGAGGTATTGAGTACTGGAGAGGTGCTGACTTTGTCTGTTATTAGTTACCACTATGGCGGATGTAGTCTGGGGAATTCCCAATGACATTGTTATTTGTTATCACTGTAGCTGAAGTTGTGTGTGATCAGGGGAATTCCCATCAACGGCCAGCTGGAAGTCTCGCTGGACAGCGATGGTTGTCGGAGCCAGCCGTACTCGCGCGTCGTCTACCTGGAACACGTTCAGGCCGTAGTGACGCTGGCAGCATCGCGCCGCGGTGAAGTCGAAGTGTTTCTGACGTCACCGCAGGGTACAAGGTCGACGCTGCTGGCGCGACGCATCCGCGATGCATCGACGGAAGGTTTCAATGCATGGGCGTTCATGACTACCCACTGCTGGGGTGAAATTGCTACGGGAACTTGGCGGCTGGAAGTACGCAATGGAGCCAGTGCTTGTAAGTTGGCTGTCATTATCTCTGCCGACTGATTGTCTGGCCTTGTCACCCGTGACATCGCAATTTTTCTTTCATACCACACACCGAGTATTCGTTGCAAACGTGCGGCTGACTAAACAGTTTAGAAGCAGAAATACAAGTGTACAAAGAGGAACGCGGTCTAGTAATACAGTACAGTGTCATATATTAGTGCTGTGCAAATAATCGTAATTTCGAATTGAATCGAATAGTTACTTCAGTATTCGATTATTTGAAATTTTTGAATACTTGCCGTCAATAATTTCTTACTTAAAGAAGCTTAAGAAAGCTTCTTTTTAACAGAATGACGCCGATTTTTCACATTAACAACCACGCCTAGCAACCAACAAAATCAATGTTATATTGGCCCATTATGGCCCACCATACTCCTACAACAGAAACCACAACGGTGCAATGCCTTTAAAAAAACAGATGAATTTATTTAACAAGTACTTATTACTGGTGACTTTTGAGACCGACGATAACTATTCGATTCAATTCAAAATTTCAAATAATAGCTCAACTATTTGATTTGATTCGATTCGAAATGAAAAAACACTATTCACACAGCACTGTCATATATGCATGAAAGAAATGAAAAGTTGATAATAGAATCAGAGAAAAACTGGTGATTGGTATTTATTAGGGCTCTCAAGCAATCAATTTTTTAAATTGGTTTCACATATGAGATTAATTATTTAATCGTGCGTTAACACTTTAATTAACGCACAAATTTGACGTAGGCAGCTTTCATTAAACGATGCTTACAACCCATTTTTCTGAAATTTTGCAGCATTTTTGGTATCTACAGTAAAGTTTCTGCAATGTCCGAATCTGCATTTTATCTTCCTATGATATTTTCCCAACAATACCACGTAGTTGAACAATGTTAGTTATAAATATGACTTCAAATATTGCGTTATTTATGAAACTACATTGTTTACTTGTAAAGATAGAATGAGATGTCATAATGACTTAACAGCCAAGCTGGAACTTCAACAAAATCGAAGCTTTTCACTATTCAGTTGCAAATTACGTTCCTGAAGTTTGTATTACCGTCATTTTTGTGCATGTGATGTAAATACTGCATGAAACACTGGACTTGTTGTAGAGTAAGACGCTATGAGAAATCACGGTATTGTGTTGGGTTTTTTTGTAGCCACATCCTATATATTGGGTTATTATAATGCTGAAAACTTGTGGGATACAATTACGCTACTTGATGTGTACTGTACATTTTAATAATTACCGTGATAGTAACACTGCGTGGATTGTTGACTGTAGCGACTCTGAAAGGCTGGTCCCTGGTCCTGTACGGCACTGTCACATCACACCCAGGGCTGCTCATCCGACGTCTGTCGTCCCGGCAGGTTCATGTGCGGGAGTCTGATCGTCGTCAGAGAGCTCCTGGTATCTACAGCCGCGGCGGCGGCGCTGCGGCTGCCGTTCCGGTCGTTGACTGCCTCGTATTCAACTGTGTCCTCTGTGTCTACTCTGCATGGTTGTCTTTCCTCGCGGCAAGCACCGTCTAGTCGCCTCCTTGCGTCGTCGGTGCATCGTTGCTTGCTAACGAGTTTGTTTTTGATGTTTGTGACCATGGCACTGTTTCCAGGAGCGCGTTCTGGTGGAGCACTCCCAATTTTTGATCCACTTTTCTGGAGCACTCCAGCTCCAGACATCTATTAGCCCATGGGAATGCTCCCATTTCTTAGAGTGATCTCAAGTGTTGCCGAAACGTACATTAGAGCAAATGACGTCATGACTGACGTGTTGCCTGCTGATTTGTTATTTGTTAGTAAGTAAGTGAGTTTATTTGTAGCCAGCACATTAAGATGAAGCATGTCACCAATGTGCCATTACCTCATGGTGTAAAGAACAGATACGTTCCTAGATGTTGACGAGTTTCGGATCACACTGAACTTACGGTAAGTTTTTACGTACACAACGACTGCCAACAACGAACGATCTGTCTTCTGTGACGAGTGACTTTCTTGTGCCAAATTGTTACAGGAGACAGTGTCTGTGTAAGTAAATGAATTTAATAAAGTTATTACGAATCACTGAGTGGACAGGAATTATACTGAACTGGCTATTGATTTAGTTAAAGGACGTTGCTATGGGATTGATGTGATCAAGAATGAGTGCTCCACCAGAACTGCTCCACCATGAGACGCACTCCAGCTAGTGTGTAGGCGTTACGTCAGGCCTTACCCAGTCCGAGGATGTGCACTGTTTTCATGGTCTCAGCGTGATCGTACATGACACAACTGTATGCTGTTTCTTAGTGACTCTGTGTACTGAGTGGCGTATGCCTTTCGTTGCCTGTTCTCGGTTAAGTCGGAAATGTTTTCAGTATGAGTCGCTTGTTACACAACTGTCGGTAAGCTAGTCAGTGATGCGGAGTCTAAGTCATCAAAAAACTGTTGGTAAACAGTGTATTTTTTGAACACTGCATAGTTTGACTGTCAGTATATTGTTGCGTTTTGCCATAAATGGTTTTTATAACAGGTAAGCCGCTGTGGCTATGCCAAGCAATGTTTCTGTTTAGTTTAAGTATTGATTGTGTTTGTTATTAAAGAATTTCAACCCTACTTTGCAGCAGATCGTTAAATCTGTATTACTGTTTGTTGATGTTACGTTTGGCTGTTGGTGGAGACGTTAAATCAATCAATCAATCAATCGATGAATTCTTGGGCACTGCTAAGATGGGGTCTCCACAAACAAAATGGCACAGTTTTTAATCAAAAAAGTAACGTAAAGTATCACCAAATTGTGTACATTGTGTTTGCTTTCCCTGGGTTGTGTTTAGTTTCTGTATTGTCTGTATTTTTAATTTGTCTTCTGTCGTGTATTTTCCAGCATGAACCGACGTGAATGACACTGTATAGCCTAATTGTGCTGACGTGTCTGTGTGTATTATTTCATATCCACCGAGTCTTCGTTGTTTAATCAAATGTGTATATTCTGTATTCTTGAGTAAGTATGTTTCCATGATCAAACGACTGGCATTATTTAACGATGTTTGTTGCACATTGTCCAAGTCCGTTTGTTCACAGTGAAAGTTGAGTTACTACGTGTACTGTTGTCCATGACCGTTTATTTCATTCGATCATTATTGGTTTTGTTACGACTTATATCATTAGTTACCTCATGAATTCTGTTATGTCGTTGTTGATTGCTTACGTTTACTATGTGTTTCTGAACTTGAATGAAGGTAATTTATTTCCAGCACGCGCATGTGTATGTATGTGTGTGTCTGTGACGTTTTGCGTGTATCTGTGTGGTTTTTATGTTGATATGTGTCTTGGGTACATTGACTGTAAATAGTTCACGTATGTGTAACTATTTAGCCAAGTAAACTTGCAGTAGTGAGACCGACATTGCCTGCTTTCTATTAGACGCGTTCCTCTTAAGAAGCATACGTTACTGCCGTTGGCAGTTAGCTGCTTGTTTCCGAGACTACAATGTGAGTTGTACATAATAGTTTGTGTTTGCGTTTCAAATGAGCAGAACACAATATGATCCATATTCACACACGTCACAGACATGGACACCGACTTGTTTGAAATTTGATGTCAGTGTCAACATGTTACTGTTGTGTATTGTAAGTGCTTGTGTAATGTCAAGTACACAAGTTACTGTGTGTCATTATTACCCTGAACAAATTTGACCCTAACCATCCATCCGTCCTTGTTATAGGGAATTATGTCATTGGTCTGCATACATATTTAACTGAACACACTCTTACCTCCTAAAGGATGAAGATCCCCCAATGTGTATACCTTGTAATTCTCCCTTAACTGTCGAGCATATCGGCTGTATCGACTTTGATATCATTCGCCAGAATTTCTGTACAGCTTCTAATCTCAAATATCTTCCATAACATTCATCCTAAATGCATATTCTCTTTTGTACACGCCATTGGCCTTACTAACAAACTTTAAACTTCTTCAGGCATGATATAGCCGCTACTTGCGTCCTTCAAATGCCATTAAACCCTAACCATCCATCCATCTATCCCAAGACATATTTAACAACGCTGCACAGTTAACCAACGTCCAAACCCTCCTGTGCCCACCGACTGTCTGTGCCTCAGATTCGACTATGACAAGTCGACCTTGAGCGTGTTATAAGTGTTATTATTATTGTATTGTATTTTATTCTATTGCATTAAATAAAAGCAAAACAAACAAAAAGCAAAATAATGCTTCCAGTGACTTGGTGACGGGCCAAGTTCTCTTTGCCAATACAAAATGTTGGTAGCTTTCAGGCTTTTGGACGAAAGGGCAAGCGAATATTAAAGGTTCAACAGTAGACAAGTCCTCCGTCCAGTCGTAGAAAGCTGATGTGTGTGGTGGAGTGATGAGTGGCTGGGTGTGAGCTGCTAGTCGTCACTGAGAATTATCAGTCGGTGATGATGACAGGGCATCATTCCAAGTATGTGAGGTCACCAACCGGTGGAAATGTGTGAACGCCTAACAACGAGTGGCACTGAGTGAGTGTCGGCAGGGGCGTCTATGGGGGCGGGGGGAATTGGACAAAAATTGCTTCCAAGTTGTCGTGGGGAGAATTCCTCCCTGATCTCACGATATCTTCTGCCTCGTAACGCATGTTGTGTGCTCTGAATACTCCAAAATGCGTTTGTGGTCGGGGGTCTGGGTCTGCCCCAAACTTCGCTGGGGAAGTCACAGAACTTCTTCAGACCCACTAGCTGGTGGGGAGAGGGCACACTGCCGCTCCCTCAAAACCCCAGCCGTGCTGTCGGCCTCGCGTTTCGGCCTTTCAGGCCGCAGGCTGCAGCTTAGGGGATGATTACTGCTCGTTAGGGACGAGATGGACGCCCCTGCGTGTCAGTCAGTGCACAGAAATGTTTGATGTTACGACGTGGCATGTCCACGTCTTGTGCGGATCTTCTCATTTCTTGTGTACCGTTTAGGCTTGAAGTTTATTGCATGCTGTATGCTTGCCGTCTGTGATGAGCACGCACATTACGTTGTCAGCACTCGCCGTTCCGTGAACCATAATTTGTGGCAGAGTATGTGAGTGAGATTATGTCATCTGCATGATATGTAATGTTTTCAATGTTTTTTTTTTGTATAGTTTGAGATGCATATTCATCATTAAGTAGTTCATTTCGGCTGCATCTGATTGGATGAATTGATAGATGTGTAGATAGCGATGTATACTTGTATATGTGTGTCGTCGTGTATGTAACTGGTGTGCATTAACCCTTTGATGCCCACTGTTGCCACATGGGTACAGCTATAAAGCATCCTGTGCCAGACCGGGTTAACCCGTCATTTGTAATTTTTGACATCCGGGCATTCTGACACTCAGGGCTGAGCGTCAGTGTGCCCGGATGTCAAAAATTACAAATGACGGTTTAACCCGGTCTGGCACAGGATGCTTTATAGCTGTACCCATGTGGCAGCAGTGGGCGTCAAAGGGTTAATACTGTTTGTTTTGCTCTCATAGTTGCAACACAGCACTGCTGTGTGCTGTCTGTCAGATGTTGGTGAATTGACAGTGTAACTCAAACTGTTGTCTGTATGTGAAACCCTTGTTATGCCCGTTCATTAGTCTGAAAGCACCCATCAAACACTTGACTGAGTTATGCGGTACGTGTGATTTTTACCGCGCGATGCACTTTAGTGCAAAGCGCGGTATTGCGATCGCATGTCGTCTGTCTGTCCGTCCGTCTGTGACGTTGGTGAATTGTGATCACATAG
>Ga0056114_1000652_pt1 | contig 13051 bp, 9 predicted proteins | sample WorMetHERISLAND1_FD_77005 | JGI IMG/M metagenome (GOLD analysis project Ga0056114, IMG submission 77005) | Marine gutless worms symbiont microbial communities from Max Planck institute for Marine Microbiology, Germany - Olavius loisae HERON... ...
ACGTTGTCAGCACAGTTTAAGTTTAATAATAATGTCGAGCGATGAAATTGGCAGTCTTGGTTTATTTACGGCAGGATTACAGCCGCTGCAGGCCTCTTTAGCGTGAACACAGCCGGTGCGGCCAGTAAGTCACACTTTTCGTTATTAATGCACAGTACAGCGCCCATTAATGTTCCACTCGTCCCATGAACTGAACATAATATCCTAACTAAATAAATTAAACGACTTCTAATGACAATTTACTATATAAACGCACTCACAGACGAGTCTAAGACCATCTCTAACGAAACTTAGCCATATGATGACGTCAGAGATTCCGAAGATTTCCGGAGATTGTCAAAAAATAAAACTTCAAAATCTGAGCATTTTGCGATATTATTCATCTATTAGTGCTACCCACTCGTGTTTGCGTTGTAATAAACTGGTCAAAACTGCTCTTTACTCACATTCTATGAAAACCTTTGCCTATCGTCTTTAACCCTTGATGTCTGGGTTCTTGTCACTGAGCCCCAGGTCCCTGTTAACAACACCGTTTATGATGCTTTGAACAGTGGCAAATGGCAAAATCACATGATAAAATGTAGTAGAACAAAGTGACTGTACCAACCCTTTCACCCTCATTTGGGTTTTTGTCGGGATGATACTTCAGTGCAAGCTTTCTGTAGGCCTTTTTCAGTTCCTCAGCTGTGGCATCTGGTTTGACACCAAGTATATCATAATAACCTGTTTCTTTCACCATGGCTATCAGTGTTTATCACTGCAATAACAAACACAAATTACATAATTACAGCAACATGTCTATGTACTATACTGGGGAAAATTAGCTAAAAATTTAATCAAACAATTCATCTCAATAAGCTAACAACACAGTCATTAAATAGAAAGGCCCTCAATAGATGGCACATCCCCTACAAAGGCCCCCTAACAGCACTCCGTTATATAGGGGTGGGGTGACGCCAATCAACCTAACAAATATTGCAGTACTCAGCCAAACAGTTCAATCACAGTTATCATGCATGCAAAAAATCTGGGAATTGGGGGCCAGGGTGGGGTTGGCTACACAATGTGTATTGATGGTCTGATCCCGAAGAGTCAACCTGTCAAATTTTGTGACTCTAGGTTCGATTATTTTTGCGTGGGAGTGGATATCTTACATTTCAATAAATTGGTTTCTGGTGTGCCCCAGTTACTCGTCTTGTATTAGGTGGAAAACAAATGTTAAGTTTCCACAGCATTCCAATTTTTAGTAAATCGTAGGCACGGGACAGACAGACGGACATAGTGCAACATGCCATCTTCACCTGCCCAACACCACACAAACGTACCAGGCAATAATGTTCCCTCACTGCTGGTGCTTCACACTGTGTATGTTATTTTGGCAATATTTGAATACTAATTGTACAAATACGGATGCCTTGTTTGCGAAATAAAACTGTGTGTACAAAGTGGCACAAACACAGACCACATGTGATTTGCAGCCAAAGTTGGGTGAACATTTAATCAGACACCTACCAAAAACTTTGGCACCCACTGGCAGAAAAATTTCAGCAAAACCTCCTATTTTTGGCAATCATGCAACAGGATACATGGAGGACCGTCGGTAAAGAATGCATGGTCCACTAAAAATGGAACGATCTGGTTCAGTATTTTTCAGCCGGTTCAATACCGATCCAAGACTGATGGTCCAGTCAGGTGGGTGAGGTTAACAGTTAGTGTCGGGTTACATGTAGGTCTGTCACAACTGCTGATGTGGCGGCACCATCTGTGAAAGGGGAACACTGCGCAGTGTTGGCTGTCCAGGTCAGACAGACCTGCTATTGATCCCACTACTGCTACTGTTGCATTGTGCTGATCAGTGTTTGTTCGGCCTATTTGGACATCAGATATCGGAAACATCGACACTTTTTCCAACATCAGCAAATCGAGTACCCACCGATGTGGATTTTTAATAGATTAAACAGTTGCACTTGACTTCTTTCAATCAAAGATGGCTCTGTGAGGATGTAACTGCAGACTATAGTGTATAGCAGCCGGGCCCCACAAAGGGTGAGAGGCGGCTGCTGTGCCTGGCATTACACAACATGAGATCACTGTGATAAATCACTGTCAGTCAGCGGTGGGCGGTGTAACATGATCGTGGGTGGTCTGTTGCCTAGCTGGGTGCATTTTATGGCCAAGGTCCACTCCATGTGTGGTCCAGTCCACTGATGTAGGTCGTGTTACACAAGCTCTGCTGTATTAAACAGCTTGCTCGGTACAGAAGTGGCCAATGCCTGAGGAAGCATTGTGTGACACCAGCCTTAGCACCCGTGGGTGTCTTGCCACAGCACTGTTGGCAACTCACGACAGAGGGAGGGACTACATTGTCGGCATGTTGTGAACCGATTCACACTGCAAATGTCGATGCAGCCAACTGATGCGTGGTGTGAAATGACTACTATTATAAAATGTAATGAGATTAGTGCGTACTGCGCTGCTAGTGACATGCAACTGCAGCATGTAGCGAGAACACTGCTTTGTACCTGTGGTTGTGTACTTCACTGGTATTCGAATCGACAGGGCAGATGGCTAATGGTGGATGTATTGGTGACCGGTCTTAAATCAGACTGGTCTGGTTCTGGTAAACAGAGATTGGTGCCGGTTCAAAATCAGTACCAAGACCGGTACATTCTCTAACTAAGGGTATGTCAAGCTAGCACAAAAACTCGAAAAAAAAGAAATGAGATCCATACGGAACTGCTGGTTGACTCCTCGTAAGAGTGGAAAACCGTAAATTCGAAGGACACGTAACGCTGAACGAGGATGAATTTTAAAAATTAGTCTGGTTAAAATTTAGATATTGTCTTGGAGTATCATAATGCACTATTAGTCTTTTGATTACATGCATATCGGCAAAGGAGATAGATTTTGAAATTGGCCATTTTCACAACTTTTGTACTCCATGACCTTGAACTTGGATTGGGTCATACGGCATAACGTTGTGTAGCACTCAACATCCCCTACCTACATACCAAATTTCATTCAAATCGGAATTAACTTCTTGTGAACATACGGACGGACACATGTATGACAGACACTGAAATTGGCTTTATTACGTCGAAGGAGGAGTTGACCTAAACATTAATTAAAGACCATCTTCTTCTTCTTCAGAGTACCAGTCCAACTTCATACAGCTGAAGACTCCAGACCCTGATTATCTGAGAAGAAGTGTACCGGTACAGTTAGTGCAGAGAAAACAACTTGGGCATCTTTAAACGGGGAGTCGGGGACACGACCCAAGATCCACACAGAAGAGTCGAGACACCCCTGTTCACCAATAGCCACAGCCAATTAGCAAAATACCATGACGATAGTTTATGAAGAGATGAGAGTGATGAGCAAGAGTCCTTATACCCGGCACAGTTAAGTAAAAGTCACAATGTGCAGCAGCCTAAACGAACAGAGACACCTTAAGTAATCGTCTACAATGTTTGAAGGTAGTGTCTCCGCCAGATCTCTGTCGGTAGGTCACTAGGTTGTTCCATAGCCGTTGTCCAGCTACAGAGAACTTCTGTCACCAATCTGTGACTGTGTCTGCAGCAGGATATACATGCAGACGTCGGAAGACCTGAGATGTCAACGTCCCACATCTGTGACGAGTTGACGGGTAAGCTTATGGCGGAGCAAGACCATGCAATGACTTATAAACAAGCAACACCATTTGAAGTCAATTCTCTGTTTCACAGTCTCAGAACCGGATTGATATGATCACGTCGGGAAGCACCAGTGACGAGCCATGCCGCCGCATTCTGTACTGATATGGTTACTGACTATTCTGGGAAGATATCTGAGCAGTTTTTCGGGTCACCCTGAAACATTACAGGACACATGGGACAGCTTCAAACCATGACATGGTAGCGCAGCAGGCAGAGGGAAAGCTTTGAAAGTGATAACGACAGGTCGATCGATAACCATGTGATAGGCCGAAATGCAAAATGATCAAAAATGCCTAAAATTATCAAGATCAAAACATGCACAAATGAAATATGTACTTGGTTCAAACTCGAAATGACACGACATATAGGCCTAGTGATTGATTGGCATTGCAGAAATGTCAAAATATTCGTCCTCAAAATACTCTGTGTTATTCGCACAACGGCGATTATGTGTCCCGTTTGTCCTGTCTGTCCCGTCATGTTTTCGGGACACCAGCTTTTTGAGAAAGGTAGTTCCAGTGTCTTATAGTCCAGTGTCTATAAATACTACATCGGCCCTATCAGCCAAAATACTACATCGGCGTGGTGACCTCTCTTTGTTGACCGCCACTACTGCCGCTGCCGTATACTATATACAGGACGCAGATGTGGCAGCATGGAACAGTAATTACAGGCGCGTACACAGTTGCATTTTGACTCTTTGAAATAGTTCCGAAATTGATGTTGTTGTGTTTTCTCTTAAAAAACAGTTACTTGATATGAGAACACCACCACCACAACTGACAGTCTCCGTGTAGGCCTATCAGCCAACAACAACTCACTAGCGTCCTAGCCTGCAGTCTCAACAGAACTCAAGACACAATAGGCCATATCAGTTCTGTGCAAAGAATGAGTAGATTGACGGTTACTACCAAACACTTTAAATGAAATGAGTTGACATGAAACTGAAAGTGCTAGCCACCGTGTATCGTTCCCGTGTGCAGACCGCAGCAACCGTCACACTGGAGTGAGTAGTTATCAAACATCAGGAGATTACGATCGCCGATCAAAAGGTACCGCCTATAACCGCTAGCCGCTCAAGCAGATGTATAGGCCTACTCGCTGCACGTAACCGTACGGTCGGTATAGTTGCTAATAGTGAGTAATGTTCAATAGTAAGATCAGACTCACCTGTTCACAGCCTGCTAATCAAGTATGCTAGTTAGCGAAACGTGCCAGGAGACTTGCCTATATAAGGTCGTCGTGCAAGAACTGCCATGTTGCTCTCTCGTATGGATCGTGAATTCACTTGTTATGGGAAAGTATCGCAAAGGAGCATGTCGTCCGCGGAAAATCGTGTTTCCTTGTGCGGTATGTGACAAGACCGCAGGAGTCGACATGATACTGTGTACCGGCTGCGGTCTCTGGACGCACCGGTCCTGCACGCAGTTGTCCCCTGAAGACTTCGGGGACTACGCCAATCTATGACTACCTCATCTGTAAAAAATGCATGGACGACGGCGACGCAACACCGGGTGCCATTTCCTGGATGCGCGCGCTGCAAAGGTAGGCCAGTATTGTGTAACATGGTATTAATTTAAACAAACTATTAGGCCTATGTTACTCAAAAAACGGACCAACTTTGTAACGGTAGGCCTATAGTTCGAAAATACATGGAGCGACTTCGGTGATATTTGTCTGAACCTGACGCTGGAGCAACGTTGCATATCCTGGTGCCAACGTCGCGACATAAAAAAAACTACAAAACAACGTTTAATAGACGTTCTGTGCCCGTTTGGTTATGTGAAAGGATACTGCAGTTTACTGTTTTTATCCATGTTTTTTAAATGTATTTTAGAAATGTTGAAAAACATGTTTTTTTGTTTGCAAATTATTGCTTTTATCATCTATTGTCTGAACTTTTCAAAAGACTCCCGAATACAGCTATAACTTTTCAAAGTTGGGCCGTTTTCAGAGACACAGTGTAGATGAACGTCCCCGTCAGTGTTATTTTAGTCATTTGGTGTAATTTTTCTGGGCGACAGTGCTACAGCGCGTAGGCCTATGTATGCTATAGTCCGTTCGTCCTTGTGTCTGTCTATTTGTCAGACGGGTGGAGCATGGAAAAATGGTTACCTGGCGTGAGCTGGGCTTTCTTGTACTTTTAGCATTAAAAATTACAGATTGTAATTATGACGTCACATTTGTCTCGCTAAAGTTGGAGCGAGTGTACGGCACGCAATAAACCGTGATCCCACGGATATCAGTTTCTGCAAGTAGGTTACAGGGTATGGTAATTGCTGGTGCATTGACACGGTCGTATAGTGTATTATGTGGTGGATCACCACTGATGCGAGATAATGTTAGTATGTTATAGCAATTGAATGTCGTGGATCACTTGTGCGAAGCCACATTTGTGTTTAAGAGAAGCTAGGCGGATATTTTGTGCATAAGTTATGACATCAATTCATCAACCACACAGTAATATTCTTGTTGACGTACGCTTAAGAGCTGATTATTATTAATTTTTCGTCGTTGAATTCTGCTGTGAAATAAGACTGTGCTCTGTCTGGAGGTCCTTATTTACAAACGGTTACAAATGTGACGGCATAATGACGTCATCGGTCGCAATGGAAATTTAATTTCTGCATGGTCATAATCTTTTAGTAATCTTTTAATCTAACGTTCCTTAGATATATTCACTGCAAGTTGTGTTTAAATGTACACAGCACTCATGGAGATATGGAAGAAATGTGAGTGGGTGTTTTTTTTCTGCACACGGTGTTGTATCACACCGAATTGAATGCAAATCTAGCAGACAGCTGTTACTCAAACTGATCACATTTAATGAATACTACAATAGGTACAATCCATCAATATTTGGCAAAGATATTGAGAAGAGTCTGGAGCATTATTCCTATTAGTCATTAACAGTAACTTTGGACGTATCTCCTGCCGTTAATTGACGTTTAAATCTAGAAAATGGCTTGTTTCCCACTCTTCCATTGTTTGACGCCCCCGCTCGGGTAAACCTGTCAGAATTTCTGCATGAAACTTACCCCGCAAAAACTAGAGGAATATGGTGAAAACTTCTACCGTTTTTGACTGATCCACCCGTTTGACACACCAACCTCAGCGTCTCTGTGTTGACTTCCAATTGACATTATCGGCGGGATGTAAATCTGTTTTACATTACATTTCTATCGTATCGTATAGAACAGTACATTACAGACGGACAGATGGACGGGCAATAGCATATAGCGCGCTAAGCATATAGGCCTATGCAATATGCTGTCGCGGGCGCACTAAAAATAGTTATCAGTTGACGATTGACACGTGATTTTGACTATAGGCTAACAGTCTTCCAGAAAATTCCGAAATCCTAATCGTCGGGGATGTAAGCCTATTTTTCGTTCACAAATTTAACCAAATCCGTTTTTTGCTGGGGCTCGGCCGGAACCCGCTGAGAAGCTTATGTACAACGCTCCCCCGACCCCACATTGGTTGGGGGGACACCCCTCCCACACCTCTCTTTCTTCGGTGTCTAGCTTTCCAGTGGGGCCCCGGTGTTGTGGCATGCGTAGGGCCGACCAGGTGGTTAATCCGGCCCTGCTGAGGATAAGTACAGAGTTACGCACCACCTGCGAAAAATTTCTGGCTACGCCACTGTTGTGGCTAAACGGTGCGTCCTAAAGCAACAGTTACTGTTGAGAGCCTATCGCAAGTCGTATATATGAGAATTCCTTTGGTACCAACAAAATGAATGACCTTTACCTTTGTTTAGAGGTCCACCACTTCAATTTCGAGTCTGTATGTAACGTGAAGTATTGTGGCTAAAAGGTGCGTCATAGAGCAACAGTTACTGTCGACGGCACACAGTAAGTCTTAGCGTCACGATCAGTTCAATAAGGAACGTGACGCTGTGCTACAGTGTCGCGTCTGTCGTCTGTCTGTAACGTTATGTATTGTAACTATTACGCGTTTGCGTTGCGTTAAATTACTTATGAATTTAGTAATTAGTTATAGATGTTATTTAACTAATGATGTCACTGTGCATACATTTACAGGTTGTCTGCACGGCGCTGCTGTAACGCCAGCTCTTCAGTGGCACGACTTCTACGCGTATACGACATGATACCTACGCCCTTGGAATCAGAGGATCCGCGTGGAACCATCGACACCACTTCAGCCCAGATTCTGCACAAGTTTCACGGGTCGATGCTGGAGACGTATGATCCCCTCACTGTCGCAGACGATGGTAATTGTTTGTATCGTGCTGCCTCACTCGCCATGTTCGGCACGCAGGACAAACATCTCTACCTCCGCCTCTGTACGGCCATGGAACTCATCACATACCAGCGTCATTACGACCTGTCGACAAACGATGCGCATCCGGACTTCACAGCAATTCAACCGTCGCCATTCGAGTCGCTGTTGAACGACGCGCTTACGCCTGGAGCCTATGCAGAACAAGCACACATATACGCCTTGAGTGCAGCACTTGGAGTCATGATCGAGTCGTACATGCCGTCGCCATTACCGTCTTCTCTGAACCCGTACAGCCGTATTGTCGTTGGCCGAGGAGTCCGCGACATGCAATCGCCACGATTCCGTCTCATGTGGACCATGACATCAGTGCCGAATCGTCTTGCTGATTTCCGCCAGAATCACTTTGTCTACCTGGCGCATACGACGACTCATTGCGTACCGATTGACACCGACGACGAGGGCGACGATGCAGCTACGCAGTTTCAGCAGCGGGACAACACACACATCGAGCGTCAGACAACTACGAACAACAGGTGGATACAGTGTTTTTGCAAAGTTATACTAATGTTACAGGGAATGATAGGTCTGTTCTATATCATATCCGACCACACCCAACATCGACTGAAGGCGCAAGTTTATGTTTACTGATGGGACATACACCGAATACGCCGAATATAGTCATACCGTGAGGTGTTAAATAAGGCTGTGTTCTGTCTGGACGTTTTTATTTTCAGACGCGTACATTTGTGACGTCATAATGACTGCATCTATCGCAATGAATGTCTAACTCTACATTAACAAAATACACCCTTCCTAATGTATATTCACTGTGGTTTTTGCTGCAATCTACTCAGCACTCATGGAAATAAAAAAATAAAATGCTATTGGGTGATTTTTCCTGAACAGTGTGTAAACATGTCACTTTTGAGATTTTGGTAAAAACCTACAGTAAGTAACTAATTCTTGTACTTCAGTAACAAATTATGGTAGCAAAGATCTAAAATTATATGGTTTGTTACGTTTCTGTGTTTTTTTACAGTCATGAGTCGGCACTCAGGGACGATACTGACACAGAACCCGACGCTGCCACACCTCTTGTGAGTTCAACGCCCGGTCCAGACGGGCTAACGGAACAACAACCAGCTGACGAATCTACATCCGCCGTTGACGATGACGCCGTCAACACCACGACCGCCGTTAACACAGAGACCCAGGATGCCGAAAATGTTACTGATCTGCCGCGATCCGACGGACTGAACACTGTACAAGTATTGGACATTTTGCGTGGTGCACAAGTAGATAGTAGCAGTGTTCTAGGTTGTATACCACGCGGGCGTAAAGATAATGTGTATTGTGTAGTGAGTAACACTACTAACGTAAACAGGAAACGACGACTGGTGCGTGGCAGTCCAATGCTCGCGGATGCAATTACCCGTATCTGTTGGATGATAGTGGTCAACCCAAGCACATATTCTATCAAAAATCCACGAGTAAGTACTGTCGCGAACGTAAAGTGTCAGGCAAGCGTATCTATGAAGAGCTAGTTCCACAGGCACCAGCCGATTCGATAGTCATGCTGACCCGTTATTACAATGTGCTGAAGGCCGACGCCAAATATCGTCGTCGAGTCACGTGGCTGACATCAGGCGGTGTGATCAGTCCCGTCGTAATTGTCGAGTATATCTGTAAGCACGTTGCCGGATCCACGCATGGCAACTGCCACACACCTGACGAGTGTGACAGTTACGTGCGAACACCGGCTGAGACTATGGAGGCTATAGACAAACTTGTAACAACCAAGGCTGCCTACAACACATTAGTGAGCAAGCTATGAGTGCTGGACGCACCACGCAACTCTAGTGTAGTACATGCGAAGAAGTCAAGGGCGATGAAGGAGGCTAGACAGAATGGCTGTTGTGTTAATTTTGCTGACGAGTGGCTTAGCGTTTACAATCTTATGTCCACAGACAGTTTCATATGCTTTGTCGGTGCTTTACGATCTAAAGTACCCAATGTAATATTGTATAACGATCGGCAGATTCGTGAGATTAAGTCCTTCTGTTATGGTGCTGAATCGGCGAGCGTTAACTGTCTTTCGACAAGACTTTTAATTTAGGTGCCATCTATGTAACTTTGTCTGTCTACTGCTGTAAACCGTAAGCGCACCGGTGAGCACCCCACATTCCTAGGTCCAATTTTCTTGCATGGCCACTCAGATCGCCAAAATTACGGCATGTTTTTCTCTCACCTGTCTGTCCTGATGATGGATTGTGACCAGCAGGCTCTGACGCTCGGATCTGATGACGAGCTGGCAATGCGGCAATGCATGCAGGCGTTCTTCCCGCGAGCATCGCATATTTCGTGCACGCGACACTTACAGCAGAATGTGCGACGACAACTTGATGAGCGCATCGGCTCACGTTCAGAGCTGCGCCGCTCGCTGTACAACGGTGTGATCGGTGAATCAGGCCTTACATCACACATTGACGTTATTTCGTTTGATGAAGCCGTGGAGTGTCATCTCAGTGAGAAGCTGCCGGACGTGCCGACCGAATTTCAGGAGTACTTCGAACGTCGCTTGCACACGTTGCTGCGTGCAAACGTGCAGGCAGGCAGAAGCGGCTGGACAAACAACAACGCTGAATCACTCAACCATGTACTCAAACAGTATACGCAGTGGAAACCACAGCAGCTGCCCGACCTCACCGATAAACTGTGGCAGCTTGTTGCCGGCCAGTTCTGCGAAGCCGACCGCGCTATTGTCGGCCGTGGAGACTTTGTTCTCGCGGCATCTCATACCAAACATCGACTGACCGTTGACGTATGGGCTGCTATGTCTGACACCCGGCGTGATAAAGCGAGCAAAGCATGCTTTCAGCCGCCGGCGCCGCCATCATCCACTTCGACAGACGGCCCACTGACAGTGCCACTGACGCCTGGCGCTGGAAAAAAGCCACAGCAGAAACGTCGACGCAGGGCTGAGAAATCAGTCAGTAAACCTAAGCCCAAAATACCTAGGATCGCAGAAGAGGTTCTGACACAGACTTCTGTTAACTATTAGGCCTATTGCAAATGTTAGTTAGGTGCCGATGAAAGACAATGTACATACTATGTTGACGTTTAGGATTCTTGTGACATTGCAATAAACTAAGGCACTTCAAATTCTGAAATGTGAAGCGCGTTCACAATGCCAGCCAATAGTGTTGTATTGGGCAGACGTTTTAGTTACAGTTTGCCACTCTTCACCAATGAACGTAGGCCTATATTTAAAATTAAATAACTGCCACTGAATACTTGTCTTTACAGGATCACTTAGTTGCGTTGCGTGGCCGTAAATAAGTTATGTAATGATGCAAAGTTCATTGTGTATGGTGATAATGCTGACTGTTGTAACACGGCTATTTGATGTCTGCCTAAGAAACGTACGGATAGTGTTGTAGCATATTTGTATTTTTTCACACAATTAGACGTTTACCAAATGTTCATTCTTTTTGCATAGTTTTTGAATATTTGAGGAACTGTTGCTTACTTGTGCTGTTTGTATTATGTGCCTACAGGATTGCTGACACGCTGATTCTTATGACACGGTTCTTTGTTGAAGGCCTAATTAAACATTCATATCGTGTTGTAGCATATTTATAGTTGTAGCCTATTACGCATTTCTAAACAGGTTCATTATTGTTTTCTGAGGCTCAACCAAATAATCATTATTTTTTCGTTAGGTTTAGCATTGTTGAAAAACCGAATTTGTGGTTTGATTGATAAATTTTGATTATGACGATGCTGCAGGACAATGCAGCTGATACCATTGTTGTGTTCGTTACAATTCTCACAATCAATCAGTTCACGTTTGATTATAGGAAAGCTTTCGACACAGTTCCTCACAAAAGACTGTTGGAAAAGATCAGAGGCTTGGGACTTGGCAACGTCATATCCACCTGGATTGGAGATTTTCTGCAGGGCAGGAAGATGAAGGTTTGTGTTCGTGGCAGCTACTCTGTGTGGATCGACGTTATTAGCAATGTCCCACAAGGTTCAGTGCTGGGGCCGCTACTGTTCTTAATTTTCGTGCAAGACTTGCCAGACTGGGTTAAGAACAGCATCAAGATGTTCGCAGATGACACAAAGATTGCAGTCAGGACGATGCAGACTCCCTCCAGCACGATCTAGACAGACTAGTACAATGGTCGGCACAGTGGCTGTTGGAATTCAACCCTCTGAAATGTAAAGTGATGAAAATTGGTCACAAGCTACCTACAAGATATACGATGAAAGACGGCAGCAATGTAATAGAACTCGAGACCACTGAAAAAGAGAAGGACCTTGGAGTTTATATTACAAGAGATCTGAAGTCCCAAGAACAGTGTGTGCAGTCAGCCAAGAAAGCCCAGTCAGTTCTTGGAATGGTGAAACGTCACTTTAAAGTTGTTGATAAACAAGACTTCAACGTGCTGTATAAAATGTATATACGACCACATCTTGAATACTGCGTGCAGGTATGGTCGCCACACTTAAAAAAAGACATTGAATGTTTGGAAACTATTCAACGAAGGGCAACAAAGCTGGTCAAAGGATTGAAGTGGAAATCATATGAGGAACGCTTGAAGTCACTGGGACTGTACTCACTACAGCAAAGAAGACTTCGGGGCGACATGATCGAAACGCTTAAAATTCTGACTGGGAAGGAACGTGTCGAAAGTCAGTCATTTGGCTACGGACTCACAGAACCTGTGTGGACACAGTCTGAAACTGTTCTTGCCAAGGTGTTCGACTACTGTTCGGAAGATGTTCTTTAGCACACGAGTTGTCAGTCACTGGAACGCTCTGCCACAACATGTGATCGAGCTCCGTCAGCGAATAGTTTCAAGAATAGACTGGACAAGCACTGGTCGGATATGGGCATCTAAAGCGCAAGCTACACGCTCATCATCAACAAGTAACAAGTAACGTATGCAATCGTCTAAGTATTATGCCGGCTGGGATTTAATACTACACTGTGTCTCAAAAAAAGGGCCCAACTTTGAAACGGTATAGCTCGAAATTATATGGATCGATTTTGATGATATTTGGCGGAAATATTCAAAAGTCTCTAGAATAGAGTTTGCATG
>Ga0056114_1000653_pt1 | contig 13036 bp, 10 predicted proteins | sample WorMetHERISLAND1_FD_77005 | JGI IMG/M metagenome (GOLD analysis project Ga0056114, IMG submission 77005) | Marine gutless worms symbiont microbial communities from Max Planck institute for Marine Microbiology, Germany - Olavius loisae HERON... ...
CAGTTTTAACTTGTTTGCGGTTAATAAAGACATTTTGTATTTCGTTGAGTAAATTGCGTGGTCGTTTATTTACTATTTTCACGGTATATATCGTGTCCGTATTTCTGGCATGTTTGTACAATTGATGTGCTTGGCGATCGATTCCCGGCGTGGTCGTGTCCACTGAAGTGTGCGGTGTATAGCACTCCAGACAGTCAGTGTCTGGAGTGTTATATATACCATTTATCCACTCTAGACACAATGCAAAAGATAGGAGTCTGGGAGTGGGTCGGGATATAAGCCGTGTTTTGGCATTTGCCTCTGTGGTTTTGGGAGAACACTTGTATTACATATACAGGATGCATTGTCTATGTTATAGTTTGTTTATTTCTGTTTGCAGTCTGTAACAGATCGAGATATGTGTCTAGTTTAATCTCATTTGTTTACATTTGGATAGTGCATTACTGTTTTTACAAGTCACATATTAGTGAATGGTTGATTGAAATAATTATTCGTAAAATGTTGAAGCCATTGTAATTTTTAACAAGTCACAATCACAGATTACAGACTGTTTGATTCAACTAATCATTCACTTATTCACAAAAAGTTGCAATTATTGTCAGTAATCAATTTACTTTGGTACATTTTCATTTGATGATCAACATTTAGGCATGCATCACCAGGGAGTGTTTCGGGTGCCAGGACTTCAGCATGAAATCACTGAGTACAAGAACCAGTTTGAGAGAGGTCAGTCTAGATGTAATTTTTCTATATTTGGGTCATATTTTTGCGAAAATGTTTGTTTTGCATGCTTTGGCAGTGAAGCTTTTAGAGACACTACATGTCCCTCTGAATCAAAGTTTTGGGCAGTTATCAGCATATTAGCGAAAAATACATAAAACATCTTAAAAGGCAATTGATGCTTATATTTTGGTCATCTGGTGAATATATTTTTGGTAGCATAATGTTATGCAGTTTACAGTTATTACAGTGAAGCATGTATTAGCTGCTCGTTCTGTATGTCTTGTTACATACGTCAGACAAGTGAACACCAGTTGCTGTTATGCTAATGTCAGGTTGCTGTAGGCTTTTTGTATGAAATGCTGGAATTCACATGCTCAGGATTACGTTGAATATTAGCTCACTCAGATCTTCACTGTGTTGGAGCTAGTTGTCAGATGATGTAATGCATTGCATAGGCATGTTGCTAGATAGCCACAAGAAACACCAATGCTCCAGGCATTCTGATATCAACATATAAAAACACCTCTTTGATCGTCTCCAAAACAGGTGGTTGGATCAGATGTGCTCCAAATATCTTAGTTCCATCTGCCGATTTGCGGAGATTTGCTGTCAGAGGAGGTTACTCTGGGTGATTCAGCAGTCCCAACTGATAATAGAGTAGTGGCGTCAGTGATAACTATTAAAAATGAACCAAGTGGCCATTGCAGGAGCTTATAGCTTATTGTGAACACGGTGAAATGTTGGATATTTAGTTTTAGCTCAGTCCTAAGACAGTGTCTTTGACTGTGTGTGTGGTTATAAAAACTATATTATATGTGCTTATATTATTTTAAGTTATAGTTTCTAACTGAATCATTACTGTGTGAACGTGACAGGAGAAGAGACTCTGCTATGTCGTGATGAAGCTCGTGACGTGCCGGTCAATTCTGTTGCTGGAGTGTTGAAGCTGTACTTCCGTGAGCTGCGTGAACCATTGTTCCCAGTGCAGATGTTCGACCAGCTGATTGCATGCAGCAAATATGATGTCAATGGTATTAAAATTAAATTGGCATTATGATTAGGATCTAAAGTATTCTGAAATGATTTGCCATCACCTGTTAGAAGGTTTTTTTGCTTCTTTATTGTGTTAAGCAGGGATATTGCTTTCTTTGTTTTGCTGAAGACCTGCACTTGTTCAAATGCTCACAGTCTTTTCAAACTGCTATGATTTTACTTTAATCTTTGCTTATGAAATAATAATTAATAGAATTAGTAAGAGTTCATTACTTCATATACTACATGTTGTATTGTTTTATACATGTTATGTAGTGAAGCTGTCATTATATGCATAATTTTGTGAATTCAGATCCGGATGAGCTGAAAAAGTGCATTCAACGCATTCAGGAGCTGGTGTTGCCTCTGTCACGGCCCATTGTCGTTGTTGCAAGATATCTTTTTGCTTTTCTTAATCAGTAAGGACTTCACTGTCTATTGTTGTATGATAATTTAAACTTTCTTATTACCACTATGTTAGTGCATGCATTGGTGTAAGGGTGATACCTCAGTCAATGGACACTGGTAACTTTTGTCCACAGTTAGTAGAAAGCACTCACAAACCTAGAAATCTAGATCACTTGTCTTCATCTTTACTGTATGAAAGAATATACAGGGTGGCCCAATAAAAACCGCACATTTTTGAGATACCATATTTTTGCAGCCACTACAGATATAATCATGCGGTTTTTGCTGAAGTGTCCGGAAATTACAGCAGAAAATAATAAGTGACAATTTTTAAACAAGTGTTAAATATTCTTCGCAAAGTAACCGGAAATGTATCTGATGTTCGCGGCACTGCGCACAGAATGTGGTCGACCGCTGCCAGTCAACCTATCACTGCTATCAGTTTGGTCAATCATACAAACTCACGCTCCCAACCTTTTTCAGCTTGTAAAACCTTAATTAATGCTTTGTCGTCAGAAGTTAGCGCTGGCATGTTTATGCAGATCACGTCAACTATGACGTAGTCCATTTCCAGTTACTTTGCAAAGAATATTTAACACTCTTTTAAAAAATTGTCGCTTGTTGTTTTCTGCTGTAATTTCTGAACACTTCAGCAAAAATCGCATGATTGTATCTGTAGTGGCTGCAGAGATACGGTATCTCAAAAAATGTGCGGTTTTTATTGGGCCACCCTGTACAATGGTTATTTTCGTACGTGCTAATTTTAAGATTACAAAACTGAATGATGGTCCTGTGTCCAGTCAAGTCAGTGTTATTTGTGGACTGGCAGAATGAGTACTTACTCTGGATGTGCCAGATTTATTATATAATTTCATAATTTCACAGATTGGGCTGAGTGAGTCACATGACAGATTTTAAGGTCAGTCATTGTGTCTTGTGTATTGTTTTTGCTCTTTTACATCTTAAAGGCAGTTTTCAGGTGAACTTCTGGAACCTCCTGGTGGAACTTTGTTTGCCGTGCATTTGGATAAAGTCTGCATCCTGTCATGGCAAATTAAAATTTTTCACTTTTCTTCAACATGACACTGTGTTTTGTGTGTTGTGCAGCTTGTCAGAACTGAGTGATGAGAACATGATGGATGCTCACAATCTGTCAGTCTGTTTTGGTCCAACTCTGATGCCGATGCCAGCCGATCAAGATCAAGTGCGCAACCAGAACTACGTCAACGAGCTTATTCGCATTCTCATCGTCTACAATGAGAAGATATTCCCCGCCGACTCGGGCATCATGTATGAGAAGTGCATGGTTGAGGAAGAAGGGCAAGTATCAGCATTTCTTGTTTCTTGCTTAAATTTTTCATTCATTTCTGAATAGTGGTTTGAAATTTGATCTAACCGTTGGCTCGCTTCTTCTTTTTCTTCTTTTATGACGAGCACCACTAGGAGTGCATAGCACCAAACATAGACATCAGTCTCCAGAGTGGAGTGGACGATTCTGAGCCATGACGATTGCTTCATTCAGGGAGAGGTTATCGCTGGATAGTCTTCATCCATGTAGTACGAGGGCGTCCTGGTGGTCTCCTCCAGTTTTCCAAGGGGGAAGCTGTTAAGATCGGCATCTGTTTCATCTGGCATTCGTGCAATGTGGCCGAACAGGGAGAGCCGTGCTTGGACAATAGCCGACAGGCGGGGTTGCCCGGTTGTCTGTCTCACTTCGTCATTCCGCATGTGATGGTACCATTTGATTCCTAACAGCTTTCGCAAACACCATTGGTCGAGGGCGTCGATCTTGTACATCTCTCTTGGTGACTCACTCAGAGCCATCAGGAAGATGGGTAGAATGCAGGTACTATGCAGCTAAAGCATGATTAGAATGGATATTCGTGACTTCCATATCTGATTGTCTAGGTTTTGCACAGCCACATGAGTAATGGCATTGTGGCATGAGATATCAGGAGAGCTTTGAGTTGTTGAAGTGGACAAGGGAGCCAAGATAGACAAACTCTTCAACCACTGCCACCTCCTGCCCTAGAACTGTGATTGTTGGTTTGTTAGTGTTACTGAAACATATTATGGTATTATGCATTTGTTGGTGTTGGTGTTATCACTGATTTGCTTCCTTTTTTGTGGACACCAAGTCACACCATGACCACGTTAATCTCTTCTATCGTATCGTATCGTATCGTATCATGACCAACAATTTGGAAATGTGACTGATAGCAGCATTTTGCTTTAGAATTGAAAGCTTGTGGCAAGTTGGCACTTAGTATTAGACAGCCTTTTATGGCATGTTGTGGTACATTTTTTTTGTAGTTTTATGCATTTGTTTTTGGTGACAAGAATAACACCCAGTCTGATGAATACTTTGTCCAGAAATTCCAGTTAAGCTTACTGTTTGGAGATATGACATATCCAGGTGTAACTGTGAAAGGTTGGATCATCAAAAAGAAACTGGCAGTAGTAAGTAAGTAAGTAAGTAAGTAAGTCTATGTACTTACTTAGTTAGTTGAATGTAGACTGTTGTAAGTTGTCGTTGTTGTTTTTACGGCCACCATAAATGTGGAATCTCATAATGATCTTTAATTACCTGTGAGGGCTGCATGTTGTAGCACCTGCAGCAGCTATCTGGCCATGCATCTGCTTGTTATTATTGTTATTGTGAGTACTGATACTGCTGTTACTAACTAGTATCTGTGATGTATTATTGATTTGACAGAGATGTGGAGGACTCTTTGGACAGTTTGCTGGAAGATGCAGGACTTGAAGGAACTGGTAGTGAAGATGGTAAGCATAGCATATCGTATTACTCTGTAGTCTGGCTTTGTATTAACTGGTTTTGTAGCTTATCCACTGTTCTTATCAACGCCTTCTTTGATCCGTACATTCTGTAGTTCTTTATAAGTTAAATGCCAGTACTGCTGTATTATTGATATCAGCTCTTTACTCTGTGTTAATTGAATATTATGATTACTATGATTCCACACTGTAGCCATGACCTCTCAACAAGCACCTCCCAAACCATGTTGAAACACACTGTGTTATTCTCATAATGATATCTTCTGTATGTCATTCACAGCACATTTCAAGATTCTCGTCTTCTGTGTGGCATTTCTTAATCCTCCTCAGCCACGTTCTGCTTATCCTGTGCTTTTTGTTGTGCCATTGTTTGTTGTATTTGATAATATTCCATGGTGCCACATCATACACTGCAATGAAGTTGAAATGCACTCTGGACTAATTCTACTAGCATATCCTTTCATCTTGCTAGTGTGCTACTATTTCGTTGTAGCCTTTAATTAAGCAACACTTAAAGTCATCGTCTTTGTCATTATCTTTTCTTGGCAACTGTAATTTTTTACATTTACAGCATGGCACAGAAAAACAGAACATTCATGTGTTACATTACATGAATGTATGTTCTACTTTTTTTCTGTGTTGCCCTGTACTTTCACACTTTAGGGTGCAATTCTTGAGCTGTTTGTTTGAAATATTTTATCAGCCGTTTGTTGCTGTATAGACGTTGTTATGAAGTTGCCTTGAACTGTGCAGACTTGGACGTGGTCCATACCGACGCTGTGGCACTCTTTGACTTCAGAGCTCGCAATGAGAAGGAGCTATCTCTGAAGAAAGGAGACGTCATCCAGCTGCATACTCGTGTTAGCAGTGACTGGTGGAAGGGAAGCTGCCGTGGATGCACTGGGCATGTTCCACATAACTATATCTCTGTGCAGACGAGGTGATTTTGCACGTTTTTGTTCATTTTTAGCCGACTGTACTAACGGTCACACATGCTGCAGTGTTTTGTCCATCTGTATGTCTGTAACGTATGTATTGTGGCTAAACGGAGCGTCTTACCGAAAAACTGTCCGAAGAAGCAAATAGGAAATAGCCGATGGGGAATCGAATGGTCACATGACCGATAACGTCACGTGACCCTGAAACCCAATATACTTAAAGCCCAATATCTCGAAAACAGCTGGTGGTGCTATTTAGCAACAATTGCTTATTACTAGATAGTCTGCTGTGAGTCAGTACAGTCGGATATCCTTGCGATAGCTTGGCTTCTTGTTATAGCTCACTTGTTTTAACTGTATACAAAAATATTTTTCACACTAAATGTTGGTATGTTTATGTGAACTTTTGTAATGCATTGCTGCTGTTTATATCTAGTCAATTATAGTTAATGTTATGAGAAAGCTGCAGTTCATAGTGGGACTTTAGGCACTGATTAACTGATGGAAAGTGCCATCATCATATTGTTTGGTCATGTGGGTTTATCGACAGCTATATTTGTTTTGCAACTGACATCCATCAGAGGACATTATTTGCTTGTCACCGACTTTAGCTGCATTCTTTCTCAATGTTACTGGCTGTTTTTAATACGACAGCTGTTTATCAGATGGAATGTGCCACCAGAATCTTTAACCACATTTGTTTGCCTGTTAGTGGTCAGTATTGTGTATATGTGAATCAGCTTTTTCCAGCATACAATCTCTGTCGTACACTACTTTACACTACTACAGGCATGAATAGCTACTATTTGCATGTGTAAAATGCTGTAAAACCCCTGACCTTCTATCCTCTGTGATTCTGCTTCTTTGCAATAGTGATCTCTCGTTCCACACTTATTTCTGAATTTCTTAGTGCTTGAACATTGATCTTGCCAGATGGAATTATGACAGCATTGAGTGACACACGATGCTATCGTTGTAGTGGTGTGTTGTTGTTTGACAGGGATGTTGTGGATAAGAGTGATACATCGTTGACCGGACCAACTCGCATGTCAACAGAGTCACTGCCGTCAAAAGCTTTGAGCATGGCTAGTGGTACAGTACTATCACCAGTTGGTGACAGCGAGCCGTTGGATCGATCTATTTCTCAGCCGAACATCGCCGGAGGCTTGAAGTTGCCTGCTATTGTGCCGCCAAGCCCCACTGTCCTAGCTTCATGCTCATCCACAAGTTCTGACCTTTCTCGAGGAGGTTACGTGTCGGCAGACAGTCTCGGTTCGATGTCGAGCAAGGACGACACGCTGAGTGCACCATTCACTAGTGACGAGACGCGCTCACTGACTACTGAGAGATCCACAAGAAGTGCTTCACCGTGCCATGAGAACGTGCCCAGTCTGAGTCTGACAGTCGAGAAAGAGTCATTGGGGAGTTCGTCGTTATCGGTTTCTTTAGAGCCGACACCCGATCTTGTTCTCAACCTACCAACGGTAGCGGAAAATACGGCAGTAACCGCCGCGCTGAGCCCCACGCTGACGAGTGCAGAGCTGTTTGCAAGCGCCGAACATGGGACCATTAAGAAAGGTGGGACGCCAGTCCGTTTGTCGGTGTCCGGGGAAGACGGCACGAGCACAGATGATGTTTTTCCACATACGCCGGTGGAAATTACAGAAGCCCTGGAGAGCGACAGCTTCAACTTTGATTTGTTGCCGTCGCCGCCACCGGCGCTAACCGACGCTGATGACTTTGACATGAAGTCGACTGATGAGGACTTTGAGTTGCCGCCGCCTGACTTGTCGGTGGGATGTGAACCCGTGTCACATGAAACATCTTCCAGTGTAGCCTTGTCTCCTTGCACCGATGACTTGCCGGGCACTTCGGCTGCAGAGAGCTGCAGTTCAGCTACAGAGCAGGCAGTTTGTATGTCGCCGTTGAAATCAACCTCCATTGCGAATACTGTGCCTGCAGCCGAGGTATCAGAAGTATTATCTACCGGGTCTTTGGCTGCTATACAGAACGATGATGGTCATGAATTGAAATCAAGCAGTCCATTCGTTGGTCAGTTGCCTGAGCCGTCTGTCTCTCATGTGTGCAGTACAGAAATATTAGATGAATTAGCTGGTTCGTTGGATGAGGTTTGTGCAGAAGGAACCGACGTCCCTTCATCATCTGCTGCAGAATTGCAGCCACAGTCTGCGTCTGTAACGACAGTTGAGCATTCATCATCTTTACTGCAGTCAGTTTCTGTGGCTGCTGAGTTACCAGAAGAGGTTGCTGCATTGAGTGAACAAAGTGCTTCGACAGCACCAGACGTTGTACAGCTTCCCCCTGTTACATTGGATGATGAGCAGACTGATTCATCTATACAATCCACAGCATCTGTTGACCTGCGCACAATTCCCTTGGCATCTTTTCGGCCAGTTAGTAGTCCACCGTGCACTGAGCAGCTCACCACGGTTTTACCGCAGTCTGGAGTCATCACAAGTCGTCATTCCGCAGTTGGACGCAGGTTGTCTGAGTCAGCTGTAGTTCCACCACAGTCGGCTGACACTGGCCTGATGAAGCAGGCCACATCTGTCGCATTTCCCAGCCCGCTGCCACATCGGCCGCCGCCCTCGCTCGCTGCACATTCAGCTGCATTACAACTACTGAGTCAGAGAACTGAGCCGACAGTTGGCATGGCGACGGCTGCCGGTGTTGCCATGGCGACGGCTGCCGGTGTTGCTGTGGAAAAACATGAAGTGTCGGCAAAACTGGAAATATCTCCTAGTGACAGACCAAAGTCTAAACCTCCTCCAGTCAAGAAGAAGCCTTCTGGTCCTTTAAAGGAGAAATTCTTCTCACCAGCTGGCGATAACCATTAATGAAGTTGGCAAACACAAGCCTCCAATCACAACATTTGTCTGGCAGTATGTGTGTATATTTTATGTAAATATGGCACATTTATATGTTGATCAACACATCTGTAGTGCTGCATTCTGTTATGTGTTCGTGCCGTTGGGGCCACAGCAATTCTTCATTGACTATATGAAGTTTCAGCCAGATTGTGACCAGACTATTGTCATGTTTTGCACAGTAATTGTTGTTATTATCGGCTTCATCATTCTGCTGTCGGTTGAAAGTATTTTTGTAAGTTGTTCTTGTACACACATAATTGTTCTTGTTGCCGAAACAAGCAAAGTTTTGTTTTAGTAGTTTTCATGCACATGGGTCCTAGCTGAAGCCGTTCACTGCAACTGGCAGTGCTATTTTTGTATGTTTTTAGTTAATTTTCAAGACTGCATAAAATCGACAATGTTGCTGCTTTTCAGACTAATTCCTATTTTCAATAAAGTGTGCCATATTTCAGTTTGTTTCGGATCAGTATATGTCTGTGTGAGTCTAGCACAGTCATTATGTGGATAATTTCTGTTGCCTGTGGTTAAGGCTGTCAGCAACCCGTTGTAGCTGTACTGATGTTACAACAACACAGTGTTTTGTACACAGGCAGTTTTGTACTGTGGCTTGTCTTTGTAGAGATTTTATGTCCAGTTGCAACTGGTTTCTGTTTCACAAAGAAAGAATCACGTGATATCTGAATTACCTTGAGTTATCTTGAAGTAACGTGCTGGTGGTTTGGGTCTGTTCACTATTCAGATGGTTGTGCTGCTGTTTCACTGTCCACAAGTAGATGATGCCATAACAGCGATAGCATTATTTCAGGCAAACGAAAGTTTTATACAAAAACTATTGATCTTTGTGTGAGCTGGTGGAATCAGTTCCATAAGATTGGTTAGTTTGGTGGATATAACGTTTTGTGTTTGTTCTGTCTCGGGCCTGGAGTTGGCCTGATCTGTCCATCCATCCATCTATTTCATGGCTATGTAGTTGTAGCCTACAATGTTTGTGAACCAGGTTTTAGTTTATTTGCTGCGTTTGCATTTACTGTTAGTATTTTGTGATGCAGTATTTGTGACAAAACATTGTCAACTGCATGACTCAGTTGAGAAGTTCAGCATTTTGCAGACTGATAATGTTGTTGACACATTAGTGAGGTTTATTTTTAATTTTCTTTTTTATGTTAATATTCATTAGTCACAAAAAAGAGATATCACTGGCTCACCAATCACTGATATGGTGGCCATTTTATATGCAGAACAAAATAACAAGATAAAGATGCAAATTCCCTGTGGAAGCTATTCCAGTTCGCATGAATATTAGTGTATGCCAGTTTGGGGAAAATAGTTCTATTTGATACATGCTGTCGAATCGAATTTTTTTATTTGATTTGATTGGCGTTTTGATAAAATGCATACTTTACGATGACAGTTAAGTAATTATACGTTACAACTACTCTGGGTTTTTATTGTATGCTGTGGTGTTTTAGTGCTAGTGCTCCACGACTGCTCATTACACACTTCATGTAAACAACATTGACGTCGGCTGTAACTACGAGGGGCGATCAAAAAGTTCTCGGCCTGACCTAGTTCTGATCAGAATAAAATTAAAATAGTATTTGCTTCTTATAGTAGCAGGGCTTAGAACACAACATGCACAATATGACTTTTGGGCTGTGCACAAGTTTCTGAAGAACTTCTCGAACGATACCGACGTGACCTAGCAAAAATTTATTTCACAACTCGTTATTCAGGATGAAACGTGGATGCACAACTTCGATTCTGAGTCAGAACAACAAAGCATGCAATGGAACGAACAAATCGGTCAAAATTGCCATTTCATTACACTGCATAACTCCGCTTTTTCCATTTCAACTTCAGATAACCGACGACCGCTAAAATGCACAAAATATTTGTAGCCCAAAAGTCATATTGTGTATGTCGTGACTACCATATGAAGCAAATACTATTTTAATTTTATTCTGAACAGAACTAGGTCAGGCCGAGAACTTTTTGATCACCCCTCGTATAATAAATAAGCAAGACAACTAGTGAATTGAAAGACTAATTCTTAATGAAACGAATTGATATGAATCATGAGTGTACTTTACTGCACAGTGCACATAGTATGCAGTTGTCTGTGAATGTGCTGGTTTGTTTGGTGTCCACACTAGTGAGTGAGTGAGAGTGGGGGGGGGGTATCGCGGCGGCAGTCCCACCACCATTCAGGTTTGGCATACCTGCCCTCTGTGGGAGCCATCCCCCTAGTCACCCCATATTAGTGTAGACTAGGGGATTTGCTGTGTTTTGTGTTTATTGTGTCATTATTGTATTTTTCTGTTAATTGTGTATTTTATATGTTTTTTCAGTAGTTTGATACTGTTGGTTGGGTCTTCTGGCCTGTAAAAACCGTCGCTAGTATAACCTATACTGAGTTGGTGGAAACGTTAAACCATGCTCAATCAGTCAGTGAGTGAGAGTGAGCATACTCTTAATGGCACATCATTACAGTTTGGCTATACAGTGCCATTCACATCGGTACATCATACATGCTGGAAAATTCGGGACAGAAGACAAAGCAAAAAACGGACACTACAAAAACTAAAGCCAGCCCAGAAAAAGCAAACAACACAAAAACACACGAAAACAAAACTAGCCTGGTTAAGTCGCTTCATACTACACTCGGCCAGTAAACGAGGTGGGCTTATGTTACAATGCTTCCAAGCCCACACTAAAAACAGGCTCTAATGTCGTGTAGGACTCGGTGAGAAATTAACGCAAACATTGCCATAGACTGGAGCAGTGTGTTATGTATTAAGGAAGAATGTCGCGTCTTACAAGCAGTTTCCAAACATTCACTTAGTATTGGCACATTAATACAAACCAGTCATGGACCTCATCTGTAATTTATGTGTGTTATTGTTGAGGCATCTTGTTTGTTTGGTAACAGTCTGTGAAAGCGATGAGAACTTTTAGTGGCTGAATGTACAACGAAGTTACCAGTCTTTAATGTTGAGTTTGTGGTCTTTATACATACTGACTGTGGTTGGTCAACAGCTGTCTCTGCTGTGTGTGGTTGTGTAATTGTTTTGTTCAAAAGTCTGTAGTTATTAATGTGCTTTTTCAGATTCTTTGTGACTCATGATGAGTCGAAGTTTTCTTTTTAATATTGCAGTTTATTTTCGTACTGCAGCTAAAAATCTCTAATTTAACGCACGTTCCTGGGCATTTAGACTACAATCACTACATTGACCATTAATGTCATATGCTGTACTTAGACTAGATGTATTACTAATATGCACTGAAGTATGCAATCTGAAGTTCTTCACAGTGGGATATTCATTCAAATCCTACTTAGTTCTAGTAGACTTACTGTTACCCTGTTTTACATGAAACTGCGTGTTTAATACTTGCCGTTTGTATGTCGTGTTTCAAAATCTCAGATTTTTAGAATTCTTTGTATTTTAGCAGCTGTTAAGTGTATGTACTATAGCTGATGATTTCTGTTTGCATACTAAACTCGTCAGACGGTTCAGGGCAAATTGTGTTACTCGTTTTTACGCTGCTGTACTTTGCTTATTTATATATTTGTGATGTTGATTTAGTTTTAATATTTTGGCTCGCTATAGACGTGTTTTAACACATAGTCGGCGTAATTTTGTCAGTCGGTTGTGATAGTGACGTGTAGGCCAGGCCTAGCTTGTGGGCAAGTTTGTGCTAATGAATCGTTCACGTGTATTTTTTATTAATGAAACTTTTAACAACGAACGCTGCAGAGTATTTTTGTGTTGGAAACGCCGAATTGGACGTTTTTCTCTGTGCTGCACTGTGCAGTGGTTAACGTGGCTCACCTGTACATAACGCACTAATGTGTTTCACATTGCACCAGTTTGTTACAGCTGTGTGTTCCGGCGTCGCTACAGTTTATTGCACATGCCGTTCTGGTATTGAATGAATCTCCTGTTGAGTTGCCATGCCTGTTCGCTACCGCACTTGTTTGACGTTTGACATCCTACGTGGATATGTTTTTTGTAACATGGTCTGGAATGTGCCGAGGCCGTAGCCTATCTTGTACGATGTAGATAACTCGAATACATTTTCAGCCAACGTAGCCTATATAGCCCTACCGGTATTGGTGATGTTGTTTGCTGTTTTTTTTCGTGATCTTTCGATCGCATTTGCAGTCCCGCCCAGCACTACTTAGTTCATTGCACTTCACGATGACGCAGAGCCGTAGCCATGATTTTGTTTCGGTGCATACTCCCCTCC